>Ga0075431_100001647_pt1 | contig 20923 bp, 16 predicted proteins | sample RhiMetdeltSRZDD5_FD_75297 | JGI IMG/M metagenome (GOLD analysis project Ga0075431, IMG submission 75297) | Populus rhizosphere microbial communities from Tennessee, USA - Rhizosphere MetaG P. deltoides SRZDD5 | ecosystem: Host-associated > Plants > Roots > Rhizosphere > Soil | place: USA... | reverse complement strand
CGCGACGTGGCGACCGGGATCTACACCTACCACCAGATGGCGAGCATCTACTTCCGGCGCGACGACGCCCGGCTCGTGAAGCTCGCCACGACGAGCAGCGAAGCGTGCGGGGTCACGACGGCCTACCGCGTCGGCGACGGCCCGCTCGCCGTGCGCAGCTACTTCGACGGCGTGGCCGACCGCGACGTCGCTTGGCCGCAGGCTGCCGTGCCGCAGGACGCCCTGCCGGCGCTGTTGCGCGACTGGGTGGCCGAGGCGCCGCCTCCGGCGGAGCTGCTCGTCTTCCCGAGCCTCCTCGACACCAAGCTCGCCGCGGAGCGCCCGCGGGCCCTGCGCGTCGCCCGCCGCGACGCCGGCGCCGTCGAGGTTCCCGCTGGACGCTTCGACGGCGTGGAGATCGAGCTCCGGGGTGACGGCGAGTCGCTCGCCTACGTCTTCGAGCGTGCGCCGCCGCACCGCCTGCTCGAGCTCCGCGGCAGCGACGGGACGCGCTACCGGATGGCACGGTGCGGCCGCATCCGCTACTGGGAGATGCACGACCCGGGCGGGGAGCAGTGGCTGCCCGCGGCCGTGCGCTAGGGCCCGCCCCCGCGGGCGGAGCCCGCTGCCGCCGCCCACCCGACCCCCTCCCCTGGGTTGGTCCTCACCCCTATCCCCCCTTCCCCCTGCCCCTCCAGGGGCAGGGGGCGCCACCGCCCGCCCATGGTCCGGCGCCGGCGATCGGTCGCGGCGCCTAAGGGATGATTCCGCGTACGAGGAGGAAGGTGATCGCGGCGATGGCCGCCGAACAGGGGATCGTCAGCACCCATGCCCAGACGATCCGCCCGGCGACCCCCCAGCGAACGGCCGAGAGCCGCCGCGTGGCGCCGACGCCGACGATGGCGCCGGTGATCGTGTGGGTGGTGGAGACCGGGATGCCGAGCTTGCTGGCGAGGAAGAGCGTGATGGCGCCGCTGGTCTCGGCCGCGAAGCCGCCCACCGGCTGCAGCCGTGTCACGCGCTGGCCCATGGTGTGGACGATCCGCCAGCCTCCCGAGAGGGTGCCGAGCGCGATCGCGCCGTGCGCGGCGAGAATCACCCAGAGCGGAATGTCGAACTCGGTCAGGTAGCCGCCCGCCACCAGGACGCCGGCGATGATGCCCATCGTCTTCTGCGCGTCGTTGGAGCCGTGGCCGAGGCTGTAAAGCGCCGCCGAGACCAGCTGCGCCCGCCGGAACACCCGGTTGACCTTCGCCGGCGTCCACGCCGCAACCAGCCGGAACAGCGAGCTCATCAGCAACCAGCCGAGCAGCAGGCCGAGCAGCGGCGCCAGCACGATGAAGACGAGCGTCTTGGTCCAGCCGCCGAGCAGGATGGCGCCGAAGCCGGCCTTGGCGACCGCCGCTCCGGCGTAGCCGCCGATGAGCGCGTGCGAAGAGCTCGTCGGCAGCCCCCACCACCAGGTGAGCAGGTCCCAGACGATGGCGCCGACGAGGCCGGCGAGGATGACGCCGTTGGTCACGACGGCGAGGTCGATCATCCCCTTGCCGATCGTCTTGGCGACGGCGGTGCCGAAGGTGAAGGCGGCCGCGAAGTTGAAGAAGGCCGCCCACACCACCGCCTGCAGCGGCGACAGCACCCGCGTCGAGACGACGGTGGCGATCGAGTTGGCGGCGTCGTGGAAGCCGTTGATGAAGTCGAAGACGAGCGCCACCACGATGACGCCGACGACGATTGCGAGCCCCACCGTCATGCCGTTCTCACCATTCTCGAGGGCCGATCCCTAGCTGTGCTTGAGGACGATCCCCTCGAGCACGTCGGCAACCGCCTCCGCGGCGTCGGTGGCGGCCTCGAGGAGGTCGAGGATCTCCTTCCACTGGATGATCGCGATGGGGTCGCGCTCCTCGCGGAAGAGGTGCTGCACGGCGTCGCGGTGGATGAGGTCGGCCTCGTGCTCGAAGGTGTGGATCTCGCGGATGCGCTCGTTGACTCCGGAGCGCCCCTCGAGCGCCTGCGTCGCCATGAGGAGCTGGTCGGCCTGCTGCGCGATGACGGCGGCGAGCTCGGCGGCGCCCTTGCGCACGGTTGCGATCTGGTATAGCGGGAAGAGGGTCGCGGCGGCGTCGATGGCGTCCATGACGTCGTCGAGGGTTCGGGCCAGGGCGTGGATGTCTTCGCGGTCGAGGGGGGTGACGAAGGTCGTGTTCAGCCGCTGGATGATCTGGTGCGTGCGCTCGTCGCAGTCGTGCTCCACGAGGCGGATCTCGTCGGCTTTCGAGTGGTCGGGAGCGGGCCCGGCGAACATGGCTTTCAGGAGGCGCGCTCCGTCCTGCACGCGGCCCGCCATGGCGGTGAACTCGTCGAAGAAGCGCCACTGCTTGGGGAGGAAGGAGAACCGCACGCAAGCCTCCTGGCATCGGAAGGTGTGGCGGCTTCACCGCCCCGCACCGGTGGAATCGGCGGGTGGAAACTAGCCGCCGAGCGCCGTGACGGTCAAGTGACGGCGCGGCGACGACGCCGTGACCGTGCCCGGCTCACTCGCGCCGGTGCTGGGGATAGAGCTCGACGCGCTCGCCGTCGGGGAGCGACTGCTTGAGGAGGAACAGGAGCTGCCCGGTGTGGTAGCTCATGTGCTCCACGGCGTGGAAGGCGACCCCGAGGACGTCGGTCGAGTACCCCTGGACGGTGAGCGCCTGGCCGAGCTCCTTGCCGTCGAGGCCCCGCAGCAGCGCGGCGCAGCGGCCGACGACGTCGGCGAGCCGCGCCTCGAGCTCCTTGGCGTCGACACCCCCTTCGGCGGCGAACTCCCCGGCGCGGTCGCGCTCGAAGGCCGTCCCGCCCACCGAGGCGAGCAGCCAGAGCGAGAGGTTGCCGCAGAGGTGGAGCACGAGGTTGCCGGCGCTGTTGGCGCCCGCGGCCGGCCGCCACCAGAGCCGGTCGGCCGGGAGCGCCTCGAGGGTGAGGCGGATCTTCGCCAGGTACTCCTCGAGGTAGCGGGCGGCGAGCTCGCCGAACTCGGCGGGGCCGCGGGAGAGGGCGGTGGCGACTCGGGGCTGCAGGGTCATGGACGCGCTCCCGTCGTCTCGCGGTTGGCTGAGCTCTCGTTGCGTCATTCGGCGTGGAGGAAGGCGTAGTAGAGGACGAGCAGGACCGCGAGCGGCGCCATCAGCCAGTGCACCTCGCGCCAGCGCCCGGAGAGGAGCTTGATCGCCACCCAGCTCACCAGCCCCAGGGCGATGCCGTTGGCGATCGAATAGGTGAACGGGATGCCGACGACGGTGAGGAACGCGGGGATCGCTTCGTCGAATCGCTCCCAGTCGACCTCACGCACGCTCTCCATCATCAGCGCGCCGACGACGATGAGCGCCGGTGCGGTGGCGAGCGGCGGCACCGCCGTGAAGAGGGGAGCGAGCACCAGCGAGGCGAGGAAGAGGATGGCGACGACGACCCCCGTGAGCCCGGTGCGGCCGCCTTCCTCGATCCCGGTGGCGGACTCGATGTAGGCGGTGACCGGGCTCGTGCCGAGCGCGGCACCGGCAGTGGTGCCGAACGCATCGGCGAAGAAGGCGCGGCCGGCGCGCGGCAGGTCCCCGCGCTCGTCGACGAAGCCGCCGAGGCGGCCGACTCCCATCAGGGTGCCGGCGGTGTCGAAGAGCACGACGAAGAGGAAGGCGAGCACCACCGCGGCGAGGGTGCCGCTCGCCATGCCGCTCCAGTCGAAGGCGAAGAGGGTCTGCTCGGGCAGCCGCGGCACGGCGAACACCGCCGTGGGCGGCGCCGCCACACCGAGCAGCCACGCCGAGCCGGTGGCGGCGGCGATCCCGAGGAGGAGAGCCGCGCGCACCCGCAGCGCGAGCAGCACCGCCATCAGCAGGAGCCCGCCCAGCGCGAGCAGGACCCGCGGGTCGTGGAGGTCGCCGAGGGTGACGAGGGTCACCGGGTGCTGGCGCACGAAGCCGGCGTTCTCGAAGCCGATGAGGGCGAGGAACAGGCCGATGCCGCCGCTCGTCGCCAGCTTGACGTTGACCGGGATGGCGCGCAGCAACACGGTGCGGATGCCGCCCGCCGAGAGCGCCATGAAGAGCAGGCCGCTGACGAAGACGGCGGTCAGAGCCACCTGCCAGCTCACCTTCATGCCGCCCACCACCGAATAGGCGAAGTAGGCGTTGATGCCCATCCCGGGCGCCAGGGCGATGGGGTAGTTGGTGAGCAGCGCCATCGCCAGCGTGCCGAGCGCCGAGCCGACGGCGGTGGCGAAGACGACGTCGCTCGCCGGCATCCCTGCGGCGCCGAGGATCTGCGGGTTCACGAGGAGGATGTAGGCCATCGTCAGGAAGGTGACGAGGCCCGCGCGCAGCTCCGTCGCCACGGTGGTCGACCGCTCGTCGAGGTGGAAGAAACGCTCGAGGGACCCTGCCATGCCCACCCTCCCCGCTCGCCGGACCGCGGGATTCTACGGCCGGCGCGGACCGGCGCGACGGCGAAAACGCTCTGATATCATCGCGTTTCAGGGCCGCTGCGCGGCCGCCCGCGGGTGTCGGCCGAGCCGCGGTTCCGGGCCTCTCCCGGGCTACGCTCGACCTCCACTCGCGGCGGCGCACCGCGTTCCGACGCACCAATGAAGAAGCTCGGAGAGCTCCTCGTCGAACGGGAGTGGGTGACGCGCGAGCAGTTGACCCAGGCGCTGCGGCACCAGCAAGTGTTCGGCGGCCGCATCGGCACCTGCCTGCTCGAGCTCACGCTCCTCTCCGAGGATCGGCTCACCAGGGCTCTCTCGGACCAGCTCGGCGTCCCGCCGGCCACGGTCGACGACTTGCGCGTGATCGCCGACGGGCTGATCGAGCTCGTGCCCACGAAACTCGCCTGGCGCGCGCGGGCGGTCCCCTTCGAGCGCTTCGGCAACGCCCTGTCGGTGGCGGTGGTCGACACGCGCGACCTCCTCGCGCAGGACGAGCTCGCCTTCGTGACCAGCCGGCGCCTCAAGGTCCACGTGGCGCCGGAAGTGCGCGTCCTCGAGGCGCTCGAGAAGCACTACAACTGCCCGGTCGAGCCGCGATTCGCGCGCATCTGGGACCGGCTCAACCGCGCCAAGTACCTCTGGCAGGACGAGCCGGCGAGCGGTGTGCGCAGGCGTATCGCCGAGTCGACACCGGCGCCGCCGGCGCCGATGCCCGCGCCGATGCTCCCCTCGCGTGACGACGAGTGGCAGCCGGCACCGCCGCCGCCACTCGAATCCGCAGCGCCACCACAACTCGCCGCACCGCCGGTCGCCGCCGCATCGACCTCAGCCCCGCCGCCAGCCCCCAGGCCGGCCGTGGCGACGGCACCCACCGCCCGTCCGCCGGAAGTGATCGCGCCGGAAGGGACGGCAGCTGTCGACCCCAGTGCGCCCACCGTGTCTCAGAAGCGGCGGTGGTTCTTCGGCTCCAAGGCCGCTCCCGCGGCCGCGGAGGAACCGGCGGTCGTGCCGCCCGCTCCAACGCCGGTCGCACCGGAACGATCCTTCGTCCCCGTCGTGCCGCCTCCGCCTCCCGCGCCGGCTCCGGCGGCGGCCGCTCCGCCGCCCGCGATCGCTCCGAGGGAGCGGCCGGCGGCTCCGCCCGCGGCGCCGGCACCACCCCCGGCCCGACCCGCCGCGCCGGCGTCACCCCCGGCCCGACCCGCGGCGCCGGCGTCGCGGGCGGCACCAGAGCGCGCCTCGCCGCGGCGTCCGGCAGCCCCCGCCGCCGCCGCGCCCGCGAAGGCACCCACGGCGCCGAGCGCCGCCGCCCGCAAGTCGTCGAAGGACCTCGAGACCCTGCCCCCGGCACCGACGCCGACGCCGCTCGTCGGGCGCGCCGCTCCGGCGGCCGCGCGCAAGGCGGAAGGCGGTGGTGACCTCGAGGCCGACACCACGCCGATGCTGGTGCAGAAGCCCGCCGCAACGCTCGACGACCTCGAGGAGCGGATCGACGAGGTCGAGGAGCGCGACGACGTCGCCCACGCGGCGCTCTCCTTCCTGAGCCGGCGCTTCCAGCGCAGCCTCCTCTTCATGATCAAGGGCAACCACGTGGCAGCCTGGATGGGCGGCGGCGAGGGCGTCGACCAGCGCCTCTTCGGCGAGGTCGCGGTCGGCTTCGACGAGCCGTCGGCCTTCCTCAACCTTCGCGAGGGGAGCCAGTTCTACCGCGGCCCGCTGGCGCGGCTCGACGCCCATCAGCGCCTCGTGCGCTGCTGGGGCGGGCGCTACCCGAAGGAATGCCTGCTGTTGCCGGTGCGGATCAAGAAGCGGCTCGTCGCCGCGATCTACCTCGACCGCGGCAACGAGGACCTCGGTGGCACCAACATGGGGGAGCTGCAGGAGGCGGCGGCGCTGCTCGGGCGCGGCCTCGAGACCTTCCTCATCAAGCGCAAGCGCCCCTGACCCTCGCTCTGGAGGGGCGCGTCAGGGATCGCCCGGCTCGGTCGCCTTCCGGGGCCGGCGCCACGGGCGGCCGGCGAGGGCGGTGATCATCCCGTGCAGCGTGCGCACCTCGGGCTCGGTGGGGGAGGCGCGGGCGATGAAGTTGCGCAGGTTGCGCACCTTCGCCGCGCGCGTGTGCGACGGCCAGAGGAAGTTGGCCGCGTCGAGCTCCGCCTCGACGTGGCGGAAGAGGGCGAAGAGCTCCGCCCGGGTCGGCTGCCGCTCGCGCACGGCGGCGGCCGCCGTTGCCGCCGGCGGCGCCGATCCCGGCCCACTCTGGAACCACTCGTAGGCGACGAGGAGCACCGCCTGGGAGAGGTTGAGCGAGGCGTAGGCGGGGTTGAGCGGCACCATGAGGACCGCGTCCGTGAGCGCCACCTGATCGCTGTCGAGCCCCGTGCGCTCGGGACCGAAGATCACCCCGCAGCCCTCGCCGAGCGGCGAGATGGCGCGCATCTCGAAAGCGGCGTCGCGCGGCGTGACCACCCGCTTGACGAGGTCGCGCGGGCGTGCCGTCGAAGCGTAGAGCCGCCGCAGGTCCCCGACGGCGTCCTCCAGACGGTCGTAGACTCGGGCGTGCTCGACGACCTCGTCCGCGCCGGATGCGGCCGCCAGCGCCCGCGGGTTCGGCCAGGGTGGCCGCGGGGCGACCAGTCGCAGGTCGGTGAGGCCGGCGTTGAGCATTGCCCGCGCGGCCGTGCCGACGTTCTCGCCGAGCTGCGGAGCCACGAGCACGATGGCGGGGCCGCCGAGCTTCGGCTCGCGTGTGGAGTCCGAGCCTGCCATGGTTGCGGTTGGATCGTTGGTTCGCGGTGGCGTGGCCGATGCGAGATCAACCTATCACTCCGTCTGAAGCCGGCGGCTCTCGAGCGGGCCGGTCCCCGGTGAGACCTCCTCGATGAGCCCGGGGGCGATGCTCCTCGTCGGCGTCTGGGTGGGCTCCGCCTTCGCTCCAGGCGCCGTGGAGCGCCAGCTCGCGGCGAGCCCCGAGTGGCCGCTGCCCGTCGGCTTCGCGCGCGAGGAGTCGCCGCGGCTCGTGCTCACGTTCCACCGCGACGACGCGGAGGCGCCGGCGTTCTTCCTGGAGGGACCCGCGGGAACGCCGCCGCAGCTCGTCCTTTACGGTCCGCACTACCTGCGAGGAGTGGAGATGCGACCGCTTCTCGACCTCACGGTCGACCTCGTCGAGGGCTACTTCCGTGCACTCCTCGAGGCGTTCTTCCGGCACCAGGTCGAACCCGGCGGGCAGCTCGGACCCGAGCTCGAGCGACGCGCGCAGACGACGATGCTGGACGTGCCGCCGGCAAGCCGCCTGGAAGCCTACGTCGACGCGCAGGCGTCGTTCGGCGCCCACCTGCTGTCGATCGTCAACGAGCTCGACCGGAGCGAGCTGCGCCGTCGCGCCGACGGCCGGTCGCTCTGCTCGCACGTCGGCCGCCCCCTGCCGCTGTTCTCGCTCTGGGAGCGCTCGCTCGGCGCTTCTCCGTTCTCCGGCGCCTACGTCGTGCGTGGGCCGCACAGCGAGGACCAGGTGCGCTTCTCGCGCTCGACGCTGACGGCGGCGGACAAGCGCTTCCTCGTCGAAAAAGTCCTCGACGCTCCGTGGAAGGGCTCGGCGGCGATCGACCTGGGTCCCCGCTACTGCCGGGGCGCCGTCGGCGAAGGCCCCGGCCCTATTCCTGCCCCCAGCTGATCCCCGAGGTGAGCGCCTCGGCGGTGGTCGACAGCCGGCGGAGGACGCGCGCCATCGCCTCGCGCCAGCGAGGCAGGTCGGTCCGGTCGCCGCGAGCGAGGAGCCCGTCGAGCTCGTCGTCGAGGCCGTAGAGGGCCTCGAGCTGGTACAGCTGGTCCGCCGACACGTCCTGGCCCTGGCCCGCGCGGCCGAAGAGCTGGTGGTAGGCGCGCCGCAGCAGCGTCCGGTCGTGCTGGCGGAGCTCCTGGCGGTGCGAGACCTCGTTGAGCAGCTCGGCGAAGCCGACGATGTCCTGCCAGAGGTGGCCGCCGGCGATCAGGTCGTGGTGCTCGGCGACGATCCACGCCGAGATGCGACGCCGTAGCTCGCGCATGGTGACGCGGTCGTCGAAGCGCAGGAGCGGGTAGAGCTCGAGCTCGCGCAGCCGGTCGAGGCGGTCGTGCGCCGAGGCGAGACGGTCGGGAAGGGTGTCGTCGCTGAGGAGCGGCGGGCGCAGCACCTCGCGACGGAGGTCGGCGTAGAGGCGGCGCGTCTTCAGCGACACCTCGAGGTCGGACCACTGCCGCATCGGCGGCTCGAGGCCTTCGAAGTCGTGCAGCGCCGACTCGACCGAGATCAGCGTGCGCTTCAAGGTGCGCAGGCCGGCGTCGCAGCTGCTGGCGACGCGCAGGAAGTCCTCCTGGTCGATGCTGGCGATCAGGTCCTGGAGGGCCCCGCGCAGGTCGGCGCGGGCGAGGAAGAGGAGGTCGGTCACCTCCTGGCCGGCGATCTCGGTGGAGATCAGATGCCCGATGTCGTGCAGCGAGTCGCTGTCCTTCGAGTCGACGGCGGTCGCCGGGTGCTCGTAGTGCTGCTGCGCGATCTGCAGCAGCTCGACCCCCTGCTCGATGCGCTGGGCGAGGCGGGGCGCGAAGAGCGCGCCGCGGGCCACGGCGGCGTCGTCCTCGGGGACCTGGAAGTGGACGCCCTGAAGCTCCTCGATGAAGGCCCCCAGCCGCTCCAGGACTTTCTTGGAGCCCTGGCTCAACGACCGCCTCGCTGCATCAGGGGTGATGTTACCGGAATGGCGCTGCAGCGTTGTGGCACGGCCCTCGCCCCGCGGGCGCCTGGGCCGGCCAACTGGCTTCTCCTGGCGTCCCGGATGCTTCTCTTGGAGCCCCGATGCCGCGCACATCTCTTGCAGAGGGCCTCCCGCGGTGCCGCTCGGGAGAGGGGGAGGGAGGAGATTGCTGAGACAAACGGTCGATCGGATCGCGGCGGAAGCGGGCGCCCGGACCATGGCGGTGTCCTTTTACGACTGGGAGACCTCGACGGCCTGGAGCCTGCGGGGGTCGCAGTGGTTCCACGCCGCCAGCACGATGAAGCTGGCCATTCTCCTCGGCCTGGCCGAGGCGGTGCGCGACGGGCGGCTGGAGTGGGACGCCTGGCTCCACGTGCGCAACCGCTTCGCCAGCCGACTCGACGGCGAGCCCTTCCGGGTGCCCCGCGAGCGCGACGCCGACTCCGCCGTGCACGCCGAGGTCGGGAAGCTGATGCGGGTGCGTGACCTGGCGGAACGCATGGTCGTCGCCAGCAGCAACCTGGCGACCAACCTGCTGCTCGACCTGCTCGGGGTGCGCGAGACGCGGGAGGTGTTGGCCGGCCTTGGCCTCGACGGGATCGACGTCGTTCGCGGGGTCGAGGACGACCGCGCCTTCGCGGCCGGGATCAACAACCGCGTCACCGCCGACGGGCTGCTGGCGCTGCTGCGGCTGCTGCACGAGCCGGCCGGGCTCGGCGGCGAGGCGGCGCGGGAGATGGTCGAGATGCTCTCACGACAGCAGCTCACCGGCGGCCTCGAGCTGGGGCTGCCCGAGGTCGTGCGCGGGCGCGCTCGCGTGGCGCACAAGACCGGCGAGATCTCGACCGCCGCGCACGATGCCGGGCTGGTCTTCCTGCCCGACCGCCGGCCGTTCGCCCTGGTGGTGCTGAGCGAGTGGCCGGCGGGCGGCGAGTCGCGCCAGGCGGCACTGGGTCACGTGGTGGGTGCCGTCTACCGCCACCTGGTCGACGGGCAGCCGATCACCGCCGAGGTGGGCGTGTGATGGAGCGGCAGGGCTTCGCGCTGCGCATCGTGGACGGACGCCGGCTCGCCGAGGGGTACCGGCTGGCGCTGAAGCCGGCGGCGCTGATCGTCGACGAGGAGGGGAGGGCGCGGCGGCTTCCACGCTTCTTCTACGAGGTCGACTCCTGGCTCACCGCCCGCGAGCTCGAGCTGGCCCCCAACTTCCGGCTCCACGAGCTCATCCAGACCGATGTGCGGGAGGCGGCGGTGCTGCGCGGCTTCCCGCGGTACGTCCCCTGTGCCCTGGTGCTGCTCGCCGGCGCGCTGTCGATCTTCCGCGATGCGGTGGGGACGCTCGTGCACGTCGCCGCCAACGGCGGCTACCGCTCGCCCGGCCACCAGCGGTCTCGCGCGGCGTCGACGCACTGCTGGGGGACGGCGGCCAACATCTACCAGGTGGGCGACGAGCTGCTCGACCGGCCCGAGACGATCGAGAAGTACCGCGAGATCGCCCTGCGCTCCCTGCCACACGTCCACGTGCGGCCTTACGGGCACGGCGCCGGCTTCACGGACGATCACCTGCATCTCGACCTCGGCTACGTCACGGTGGTGCCGCGCGACGCGGCGGGCGAGGAGGAGTGGGGCGTCGACGAGGAGCGGAGAGCCGAGAAGGAGACGGCATGAGCGAGCAGAAACACGGGCGCGAGGCACCGGCCCTGCCGCTGCAGCTAGCCGCCGTGGGTCTCGAGGCGGAGTTCGAGCTCTGGCTCGACGGCGCACGCGTCGAGCCGGAGCGGATCTTCGACAGCCCGCGCGACATCATCCGCGGTCCGCTGATGCACCGTCGCGGCACCTCGTACCACCTGCCGACGGGCGGCGCCGTCTACTTCGACACAGGGGTGGTGGAGATCGCCACGCCCGTCATCGAGCTCGAGCGCGGCTGCGCGGCGCGCGCCGGCCGCTCGCTCTGGGAGTCGCTGCTCTTCCTCCGTCGCGAGCTCGACGCCTGGCAGGAGCGCGAGGGGCGCGAGGCACGGCTGGTGGGCTTCTCGACGCACTACAACACGTCGTTCGCGGTGCCGCCGTCGGCGCCGGACACCGGGGGCGGGCGCCCGGCCGCGAAACGCCGCAGCGCCGCGCAGCTCGCCCTGCTGCTCACCTACGTGCTGCCGGCGCCGGTGATGCTGCTCGCCACGAACCGGCGCAGCACGGGTGTCGGGGTGCGCCCGCGCGGCGACCGGCTGGAGGTGACGGCCGACTTCACCCCCAGCTCCTCGCTGATGATCGCGGCGGCGACGGTGATCGCCGGCATCGCCCGCGAGGTGATGCGCTGGCCGAGCTACGAGCTCGACGAGCTGGCGCGGCGCGGGCTGCCGGTGATTCGAGGCTTCCGGCCGCGCAAGCACACCTCCCGCCGCGGCTGGCTGGCGCGTTTCGACGGCTATCCGCACAACCCGTTCACGGTGGGTCCTGACGCTGCGGTGTGGGAGCTCGAGGAGCCCTTCTGGCGTCGGCGCGGCGAGGCTCCGCAACGAGTCTCGCTGCGGCGGATCGCGCGGGAAGTGGTGCGGGCCTTCCGTCTCGGTATCCGCCGCGTCTCGGACCCCTTCACCTTCCGCCTCATCGACGGCGTCCTCGCCGGCAGGACGCCGTCGCTGCTCGACCTCGCCGAGCGGCCGGCCGCCTACGAAGACGTGGGACGCCGCGCGCGCTGGGACGACCTCTTCCCGGAGCGCGTCTTGGCTCGCTCCCGCTACGAGCGGGTGCTCATCCGCGCCATCTCGGGGCGCAAGCTCTGGCTCGGCGGCAGTGCCTACACTCCGGTGGGGATGCGGGGCTGGTCGCAGGTGGTCTTCCGCCGCGAGCCCGACGGCGGCCGTCAGGTGCTGTCGATCGACGAGCTCCTGAGGCATCTCGACGACTGGGAGCGTGGCTCCGAGCGCATCGCCCGCAGCCGCCAGCGTCTCTAGCGGCGGTGCGCCGAGACGAGGATGTAAGCTCCTCGCATGGACCCCGTAACCAGCGATCCGTCTTCGCCTTCGCGCGTCACCACCGGTCCGCTGCCGGGATCGCGGAAGGCTCACGTGCCGGGCACGTTGCACCCCGAGCTGCGGGTAGCGATGCGCGAGATCGCCCTCACCCCGACGCTCTCCGGCCGCGGCGCGGAGCAGCGCGTGGTCGAGGAGAACGCTCCGCTGCTCGTGTACGACACCTCCGGTGCGTACACCGACGAGGCGGTCGCGATCGACGTGCGCCGCGGCCTGGCGCCTCTGCGCGCCCAGTGGATCGCCGGGCGCGGCGACAGCGAGGAGATCGTCGGGCGCGCCTATCGGCCCGTGGACGACGGCCGCCGGGCCATGGGCGGCACCGGCGCCGGGACGCCGTGGGGCGCGCGCCGCCCGCGCCGTGCCCTCGCCGGTCGCGCGGTGACGCAGATGCACTATGCGCGGCGCGGCGTCGTCACGCCGGAGATGGAGTTCGTCGCCATCCGCGAGAACCAGCGACGCGCCGTTGCCCGCGAGCGGCTCCGCGCCATCGACGCCGCGGAGGCGGAGCGCGCCTCCCGGCTCGCCGGCCAGCCGTTCGGCGCCACCCTGCCGCGCGAGCTGACCCCCGAGTTCGTGCGCGACGAGGTGGCGCGCGGGCGGGCCATCATCCCCGCCAACGTCAACCACCCCGAGAGCGAGCCGATGGCGATCGGCCGCAACTTCCTCGTCAAGATCAACGCCAACATCGGCAACTCCGCCGTCACCTCCTCGATCGAGGAGGAGGTCGAGAAGATGGTGTGGGCGATCCGCTGGGGCGCCGACACGGTGATGGACCTGTCGACGGGGAAGGACATCCACACGACGCGCGAGTGGATCCTGCGCAACAGCCCGGTGCCGATCGGCACGGTGCCGATCTACCAGGCGCTCGAGAAGGTGGGCGGCGTCGCCGAGGACCTCACCTGGGAGGTCTACCGCGACACATTGATCGAGCAGGCCGAGCAGGGGGTCGACTACTTCACGGTGCACGCCGGCGTGCGGCTGCGCTACATCCCGCTCACCGCGCACCGGGTGACGGGCATCGTCTCTCGCGGCGGGTCGATCATGGCCAAGTGGTGCATGGCGCACCACCAGGAGAGCTTTCTCTACACGCGCTTCGCCGAGATCTGCGAGATCCTGCGCGCCTACGACGTCGCCTTCTCGCTCGGCGACGGCCTGCGCCCGGGATCGATCGCCGACGCCAACGACGCCGCGCAGTTCGCCGAGCTCGACACGCTCGGCGAGCTGACGAAGGTCGCCTGGGAGCACGACGTGCAGGTGATGATCGAGGGCCCCGGCCACATCCCCATGCACATGATCCGCGAGAACATGGATCGCGAGCTGGCGATCTGCCACGAGGCGCCGTTCTACACGCTGGGCCCGCTCACGACCGACATCGCCCCCGGCTACGACCACATCACGTCGGCGATCGGCGCGGCGATGATCGGCTGGTTCGGCACCGCGATGCTCTGCTACGTGACGCCCAAGGAGCACCTCGGTCTTCCGGACCGCGACGACGTCAAGCAGGGGGTCATCGCGTACAAGATCGCCGCCCACGCCGCCGACCTCGCCAAGGGGCACCCGGCGGCGCGGCGGCGCGACGACGCGCTTTCGAAGGCGCGCTTCGAGTTCCGCTGGGAGGATCAGTTCCACCTCTCGCTCGACCCCGACACCGCCCGCGCCTACCACGACCAGACGCTGCCGCAGGAGGGGGCCAAGGTCGCCCACTTCTGCTCGATGTGCGGGCCGAAGTTCTGCTCGATGGAGATCACCCAGCAAGTGCGCGAATACGCCGCCACCCACGGTGTGGGTCCCGACGAGGCGGTGGCCGCGGGCATGGAGGAGAAGGCCCGCGAGTTCGTCGAGCAGGGGAGCGAGCTCTACCGCTAGGGGCGGCAGCGGCAGCTCCGGCCTGACCCTCTTTCCGGCCGGCTCTCGCTAGGCAGTGCGAAGGGAGGCCCATGGCGCGCGCCTTGTTGGCGCTCGTGCCGACCTCCTTCGCAACTCCGAGGGAGAGCTTCATGACGCACGCACGTCGCCTCGTCCACGTCTTCGCCGGCCTCCTGATCGCCGCGCCGCTGCTCGCCGGCAGCAACGGCAGCACGCCCGGAGCGGATCCCGGATCGCGACGCCAGCCGCCGGCACCGCGGGCCGGCGCCGGCATCCAGGGCCCGGCCTGCACGCGCACCGTGCTGGTGTTCACCGACAACGAGAACAACGCCGGCACCGGTACGGGCGACGGGGACTTCGGTGCCGGCGACTGCGTCTTCAACACCGAGCCCAACCATCCGCTGGAGTGGAACATACCGGTGTCGCCGCCGTTGCCGACCGGCTCGGCGACGCTCGTCGTGCGCGCCTTCGACGTCGACGACGACGAGATCGACACGGTGACCTTCAACGGCACGCCGGTGGGCACCCTCACGGGTGCTGACGACACCGACTCGACCGTCGTGCTCGACGTGCCGCCTGGCCTGGTGGTCGCGGGCAACAATCGGGTGTCGATCAGCGTCGTCGAGACCGGCGCCTTCACGCGCTGCGTGGAGATCGTCGACGCCCAGCTCCTCCTCGACGGCGGCTGCCCGGCCACCGCCAGCTGCCGCTCGATCGTCACCGATGCCGCCAGCTATGCGGCGGGCGACACCGTCGGCGCCACGGTCGAGGTCGACACCACGCTCGCCTCCGAGACGGTCCGCCTCGAGGGCAATCTCATCGACCAGACGGGCAACATCCAGGCCACGGGCACCGCGGTCGCCACGATCACCGCTGCCGACGATCCGCTCACCGGCGCTCTGACCATCCCGGCGGCTGCGCCGGGCGGCACTTACACCGTGCAGGCGCTGGTCTTCGACGACGCGAGCGGCGCCCTGGAGGACATCTGCACCGCCACGGTGGCCGTGGTGGGCGAGGGTTTCACGCCTTCCGTCCCGACGCTGTCCCGTCTCGTCCTGGCGCTGCTGGCCGGCCTGCTGAGTGCGGCAGGGGTGCTGGCGCTGCGCCGTCGCGGCTGAGACCAGGCGACTGCCGCCCGACGCGATGTCCCAATTGTCGCGATAGTTGGGTAAGAATCGGGCCCATGCCCAAAGAGCTGACCCTCCGCGGCCTCGTCCTCGGTGCGCTCATCACGACCGTGTTCACGGCGGCGAACGTGTACCTCGGCCTCAAGGTCGGGCTCACGTTCGCCTCCTCGATCCCCGCGGCCGTGATCTCCATGGCCATCCTGAGCATGGTCAAGGACTCGTCGATCCTCGAGAACAACATCGTGCAGACGGTCGCCTCGGCGGCCGGCACGCTGTCGGCGATCATCTTCGTCCTTCCAGGGCTGGTGATCGTCGGGTGGTGGACGGGATTCCCGTTCTGGACCTCCTGCCTCGTCTGCGTCGCCGGCGGCATCCTCGGCGTGATGTTCACCATCCCGCTGCGGCGCGCTCTCGTGACGACGTCGGACCTCCCGTACCCGGAGGGCGTCGCCGCCGCCGAGGTCCTGAAGGTGGGGTCGGGCAGGCGCGGCGAGACGGCGGACGAGTCCGGCGAGGCGCGCGAAGGGCTGATGGCGGTGATCTACGGGTCGCTCGCCTCCGCGGGGCTGGCCGTCTTCGGGGCGACGCGCATCGCGGCTGCCGAGGTCGCGGGCTTCTTCCGTCTCGGGGTCAACTCCAGCAGCGGGTACAACATCGCCTTCTCGCTCGCGCTGCTCGGCGCGGGCCACCTGGTCGGGCTGTCGGTCGGCATGGCGATGCTCGTCGGCCTGCTGATCTCGTGGGCCGCCGCGGTGCCGATCCTGACCTACCTGCAGCCGGCGGCCGCGGGCGTCACGCTCGCGGCGCACACCACCGACATCTTTCGCCACCAGGTTCGCTTCATCGGCGCCGGCACCATCGCCATCGCGGCGATCTGGACGCTGGCGAAGCTCGCCAAGCCGGTCGTCGGCGGGCTGGTCAGCACTCTCGCGTCCTCGCGCGCGAAGGCCACCGGCGACGAGCGCGACCGCGACCTCGAGCCGGCCTGGATCGTCGGCCTCACGCTCCTCTGCCTCGTCCTCTCGGCGGCGCTCGCATGGACCTTCGTCAGCGGGACCCCGATCGCTTCCTCGGCGGTGACGCTCGTCGCCATCGCGGTGCCGTTCGTGCTCGTCGGCGGCTTCCTGATCGCGGCGATCTGCGGCTACATGGCCGGGCTCATCGGCGCCTCGAACAGCCCGATCTCCGGGGTCGGGATCCTGTCGATCGTGAGCTGCGCGACCGTGCTGCTGCTGGCGGTCCATCCGACGGATGCCAACCGCACGGCGCTCGTCGCCTTCGCGCTCTTCGTGACGGCGATCGTCTTCGCCTGCGCCACGATCTCGAACGACAACTTGCAGGACTTGAAGACCGGCCAGCTCGTCGGCGCCTCCCCCCGTCGCCAGCAGATCGCGCTCATCGTCGGTGTCATCGCCGGAGCGCTGGTGATCCCCCCGGTGCTCAACCTGCTCGCCAAGTCGAACGGCTTCGCCGGCGCGCCCAACATCGGCGTCATCGCGCAGAACCCGCTGCCCGCCCCCCAGGCGACCCTCATCTCGGCCCTCGCCCAGGGGGTCGTCGGCGGCGACCTCGACTGGAAGAGCATCGGCATGGGGCTGCTCGTCGGCCTGGGCGTGATCCTCGTCGACGAGACCCTCGGGCTGCTGAAGAAGCTGCGCATTCCGCCGCTCGCCGTCGGCATCGGCATCTACCTGCCGATGTCCGCGACCTTCGCCGTGATCCTCGGCGCCGTCATCGGCCACTGGTACGAGGAGCGCGTCAAGGAGAGGCCGCAGGCCGAGCGCCTCCAGCGGCTCGGCGTCCTCGTCGCCTCGGGCCTGATCGTCGGCGAGAGCCTCTTCGGCGTGCTCCTCTCCGGCCTCATCGTGGCCACCAAGAGTGAGGCGCCGCTTTCCTTGGTGGAGGGGGAGTTCGTGGCGGCCCCGGTGCTCGGGGCGCTCTCGTTCGTCGCCTTGATCGTCGTGCTCTACCGGTGGATGCTCAACCGGGGGCGCACCGCCTAGAGAAATGCCTAGGACGCCCCGCTCCAGGCGGCCAAGGTCCCCGGCTCGAACCCATCGCTGAAGAGGCGGCCCTCGGTCGACTCGATCGACCGGGAGTAGACGTGCAGATGTCCGTCGATCGTCGATGGATAGAGCAGGTGAACGCGCTCGCCGACGGTCGCCATCGCCAGGTAGTCGCCGACGAACTGGTGCGTGAAGGTGCTGAACGGCGCGAGCGCGCTCTGGAACGGCTGCGGGGTGAGCTCGAGCTCGGTCCAGGTGTACCCACCGTCCACGCTCACGGCGTAATAGGCGTCGATCCAGGCGTTGCTGTCGCTGTCCTGCTGCGCCGTTCCCCGGGTGTCCAGGAAGACCAGGTGCAGGACGCCGGCAGCGTCCGCCTCGATCCAGGGATGGAACTGGTCTCGCGCTGGCGAGGAGTCCCCACCGATGACGACCGGTGCGCTCCAGGTCGCTCCGCCGTCGCCCGAGCGGGTGAGGTAGATGTCGACGTCGGCCTCTCCGCCGTTCAGCGACGTGGTGTCGGGGTAGACCATCGTCAGCACGCCGCTGATCGGGTGGACCGCCAGGTAGTTGAGCGGTGCCACGCGGAACTCTCCGGGAAACCTGGGGTTGCTCTCCTCGGGTCCCCAGTTGTCGAGCCGCGTCGCCACGGTGACCGGCGCGCCGAAGGTCACCCCGCCGTCGACGCTCTTGACCAGCTTCGCCTGGTTGGCGAAGAAGTCCCAATACGCCACGTAGAGCACGCCACCCGGGCCAACCCGGGGCTGGTACCCGATGCCCGAAGACGGCAGGCTCGTCACCGCCGACCAGGTGCTTCCCAGGTCGTCGGAGTGCTGGATGCCGAGGTTGTACGTCACATAGAGGCGTGTCGAGTTGGGGAGGCCAGGTCGCGGGCCGGCAGCCAGCAGGCCCTTGTCGATGAAAGGCTCGCTGTGGATCTCGACGGGCGCCTGGAAGCCGGGCGCGCCGGGTGCACGCCGCGACACCCAGATGCGCGAGGGGATGTTGCTGACGTAGCCGAAGAGGATCCCGCCGACCCACTGATAGCCGGTCCGCGCGTCGCGCGCCGTCATCGGGTCGCCCTCGAAGTCCACGGGGAACGAAGAGGGTCCGTGCAGCACCTGGTCCGACCACGAGCTGCCGGCGTTGGAGCTGATGGCTGCTCCGACCTTCCACGGACCCTGGTTGCCGCCCTCGCGCAGGTCGATCCATGCGGCAAGCAGGTCGCCGGCGGCCCCGGCGACGAGGCTCGGCTCCGCCGCATGAGCATTTCCCGATCCGACGTCCACGCGTACGGCGGGTCCGACGACCAGCGAAGGGGCCGGCGGCAGGAGTGGGCTGTGGGCGACCGGGACGCGGCAGCCGCGCTCGAGCACCGACGCCATCCGGGCGGCGAGGCGGACCGCATCCTCGCGGTGGCGCTCACACTCCTCGGCATCGCGCCGGAGGAACGCGGCGGCGGCCAGTCGCGCGTGCGAGGGGCCGTGGTCGGGGTCGCGATCGAGCGCCTCCTCCCAGACGGCCACCGCCTCGTCGAGGCGCGCTTCGGCCTGCAGCACGACACCCAGCTCGTAACGCGCGTCGACGCGCGCAGGCTCGAGGTCGATCGCCGTTCGCAGGGTGGGCTCTACCAGCTCTCCTCGGTCGAGCTGGAGGAGCGCGTGGGACAGGAGCACGAGGGCGGTCGCCCGACTGTGAATCGAACGCGTTGCAGCGACGATGTCGTCGAGGGCTTCCAGGCTCCTGCCTCGCTCGACGAGGTCGCGCGCGCTCTCGAGCGCGGCCGTGGCCTCCTCGACGGGCAGCGGAGCAAGGTCGACCTCCACGCGGCCTCCGCGAAACCGCAGGCCCTCGAGCCGCTCGTCGACGAGCTCGCGCAGCACCTCTTCCTTCGATGGCCCGGCGCCGGGACCGCCGTGTTCCGCTCGGGTTGGTGGTGCCGAGGGTCCCCGAAGGTGGGCACACGCGGAGAGCGCGAACGCCACGAAGCAGATCGCGAGGTGGGTGGCTCGGGGTGGTGCCGGCTCACCGTTCATCGGAGACCGAGCGCAGTTTCCACGCCGCGGCAGCGGCAAGCAAGAGCCCCAGGATCACGAGGTGAGCGCCGTCGAGGGCAGGAATCGCCGCCACGCCGCCGATGAGCACGGTGGTGGCGGCTGCCAGGTAGCCGCCGATCGGTCTCACCGCGTCGTCGAGCGTGATGGTGAACCCCGCGGGCGTCGTCTGCGCGGGGGCGTACGGGAGGAGCTCGAACTCGAGGGGGAAGTGCTGCGGGGTTGGATTGCCGGCGCGGAACGGTGGGGCGGTCACGATGCCGTCGGCGCCCGTGGTGGCCGTCGCCTCCAGGTTCGCGCCGTCGTCGAAACCGCCGTATTCGCTCGCCTCGGGGCACGACCAGCCCGGAGGCGGGGTGCCGATCGGGATGCAGAGATTGACGTAGAACTGGACCACGACTCCCGCCAGCGGCTCGCCATTGGCCCGCTCGACGCGCGCCCGCAGGGGGCCGTCCAGCGGCTCGCCGCGAGCGGCGCTGCGATTGGCGGCGCTCAGGAGCACGATGCGGACCGGCTCGGCGCGTGCCGAGGTCGCGAGAGCGGCTCCTGCGGTTGCGAGGGCGAGCGCGAGGGTGGCGCGGCGCGGTGTGCGCATCCGGGTCTCCTTCGAAGCGGGTCGGATCTGTGGTGAGCTGGGGTCGCTCGAATTATGGCATTACACCATTGACCGGTCGTGGCGGTCAACTGGCGCCTGGAGTCACTGCGAGCGATCGCAGCACCCGACCATGCGCTGAGAGCATTCCTGCGCTCCTAGCGGATGGCGCCCTTCCGCCCCTCGAACCACTCCAGCGACTTTCGCAGCTCGATCGTCCGTTTGCCGTCGTCGAGGGCGATGCCGGCGGCGAGCCGCTTGTAGCGGACGTAGAGGTCGCCACGGCGATGCGCCTTGCGAAACTCCATCCGCGAGCGGAGCTCGAGCTCGCCGCCGGTCGCGCGCAGCGGATCGATGACGAGGGTGCCACCCTCGAGGCGGATCGTCGCGTCGGCGTTCACGTCCTCGACGCGCAGCGCGTCGTCGAACCAGCGCAGCAGCCGGCTCTTCTGTGCGAAGAGCGTGAGCAACGGGCCGGAGTCGCGCATGCGCACCCGCGCCTTCCCGCGCAGCGCCAGCGGCTCGCCCCAGGTCAGCGAGCCCGAGGTCATCTCGGCGTGGGCCCACCAGCCGGGAGGGCCGGGAGGGTCCGAGCTCTCGACGTCGCGCGTCGACATTCCGTCGAGGTCGATGCGTGAGCCGGCGAGGTCGAACCGGCTCGTCGCGAGGTCGCGGCTCGCGAGCGGAGCGCGCACGGCGAGCCTGCCGGCGAGCTCGAGGTTCTGGAATCGCAGCCGTGCGTCGTCGGCGACGAGCTCGACGGAGCCCCTGGCGGCGCGCGTGGCCGTTGCCGCCTCGAGGTGCAAGCTGGCGCGACCGCGCCCGCCGAGCAGCGACAACCCGGCGTCGCGCGGCAGCAGCCGGTCGTAGACGGCGACGTCGGGAACCTCGGCGCCGGGCATGTCGACCGTGGCCTCGAAGTCGACGATCGGGTGGGCGACGTCGACGGCCTGCGGCGCGACGGCGACGACCCGCAGCCCCCGGCCGCGCAGGAAGGGAGGGGCCTTCGCGCGCCGGACGTCGCTGACGGCGAAGCGATCGAAGGTGAGCCGCAAGGCGGTGCGGGCGCCGT
>Ga0075431_100001645_pt1 | contig 20930 bp, 19 predicted proteins | sample RhiMetdeltSRZDD5_FD_75297 | JGI IMG/M metagenome (GOLD analysis project Ga0075431, IMG submission 75297) | Populus rhizosphere microbial communities from Tennessee, USA - Rhizosphere MetaG P. deltoides SRZDD5 | ecosystem: Host-associated > Plants > Roots > Rhizosphere > Soil | place: USA... | reverse complement strand
TTGGAATGAAAGGTTACATCCGTATCGGCGGCATTGGGTTTGACCCACGGATCGAAGGCCGTAATCCGCATTCCGAAAGCCTTGGCTCTAAGGGCCACTTCCCGGCCGATCCGGCCGAAGCCGACGATCAGCAGGGTTTTGCCCTTGAGGTCGCGCGCACTGAGCGAATCGCGCACCGACCAGCGTGCCTCTCGCGTCGCCCGGTCGTAGGACACGCCGTTCTTCATACAGGCGAGGAGAAGAAAAAGCGCATGCTCGGCAACGGAGCTCGAGTTCACATTGCCGACGAGCGCCAGCGGAATTCCCTTCGCCGTCAGCGCCGTGACATCGATGTTGTCATAGCCGACCCCGTGTCGCGCCACGACCTTGAGCTTCCCCGCGCCCTCGATTGCCTCGCGCGACAGCTTGCTCGTTCGGATCAGAATTGCGTCCGCCGCGGCTGCTACCTTGCGCATCGCCTGTTCGTCGACGGACATAAGCTGTTCGACGTCGATGTCCTTTCGAGCCTCGAAGACCTTGAGCCCGCTCTGGTGAATCTTGCCGACGACGACGACTCGGGCCATCTCTGAACTCACAATGGAACGAAATGAGTGTACTTGGGCTCAAGATAGTCGCGCAGCGCGTAGATGCCGCCTTCACGGCCGAAGCCTGAATCGCGCACGCCCCCGAACGGCACCTCGGCGGCCGCCAGCGCATAGGTGTTGACACCCACCATGCCCGCCTTGAGCTCGCCCGAGATTTTGTTCGCGGTGGCGGCATCGCGTGTGAAGACATAGGATGCCAGCCCGTATTCGATCTTATTGGCCCGCTCGAGCACCTCCTCGACGCCACTGAAGCTACTGATCGGCACCACCGGGCCGAACACCTCTTCCCGCATGATGCGCATCTCGTCTCGGCATCCGGAGAAAACGGTGGGCTCGTAATAATATCCAGCGTTGAACTCATGCGGCCGCCGCCCGCCACACTCGAGCCTGGCCCCGTCTCTTTTCGTTTCCTCGACCAGCTCTTCGATCTGTCGGAGCCTTTTTTCCGTGCCGAGTGGCCCCACATCCGTGTCGTTGGCATAGGGTGAGCCGATTTTGAGCTTCTTCGTCAGTTGCACGAAATGCGAGGTGAACTCCTCGACCTTGCTCTCGTGGATATAGTACCGGGAGGGCGACACGCACACTTGGCCGGCGTTCCTGAACTTGACGGGAACGGTCAGCTCGGCGGCCTTTCGCGCATCCGCATCGGCGCAAACGATGACCGGGGCATGCCCGCCGAGCTCCATCGACATTCGCTTGAGCGTCTCGGCGCTTTGCCGGAACAGCTTCTTGCCGACGCTGATCGAGCCGGTGAGGGAGATTTTGCGCACTATGGGCGACGCCATGACGATGGCGGCGATCTCATCTGCCTTTCCCAGGACCAGATTGACGAGGCCGGGAGGTAGGCCGGCGTCGTGACAGCACTTGATGAGCAGCATGGCCGACCCCGGCGTCTCCTCGGACGGCCGGCAGATGATCGAGCACCCGGCAGCGAGCGCCGGCGCGATCTTGCGGGCCAGAAGCACGAGGGGAAAGTTCCATGCGGTGAAAGCGGCAACGACGCCGACCGGCTCATGCGAAATCACGATTCGCCCACCAGCCTGGCGACTTTCGATCGTCTGCCCGTAAATTCGCTTTGTTTCTTCGGCAAACCATTCGAACTGGTCAGCCGACAGGGCGACTTCACCGGCGACGTGCTTGGCCGGCCGACCGAGTTCCTGCGCGACCATGCGGCTGAAGTCCGCTTCCCGCTCCCGGACAAAGTCGCCGATGCGGCGGATGATCCTGGCGCGCTGCCAGGGATCGAGCTTTGTCCATCGATGCCTGGCCATCTCGGCTGCTAAGATCGCGGCCTCGACGTCCGACGCTTCGGCAACCGGCACATCGCCGAGTTGCCGTTCGGTGGATGGATCGATGACGGGGCGAGTCCGGCCGCTGGCGCCTGTCCTCCAAGCTCCTTCGATGTAGAGACCAAGACTCTCGTACACCCGCGCCCCTTCCGTCCGGCTGTTTTCTGGTTGTAGGGTGGTTGTGTAGATGCAAAGGCAAGAAACGTCCAGCCCGCCGGCTGACGCAATCGATGGTCGCCGGCCGGTGCCGGCGATGTTACGGGAGGTAAGTTTCATGAAGACCGTCAAGCTCACCATGGCGCAGGCATTGGTCAGATACCTGATGGCCCAGCGCACGCGGATCGACGGTAAGGAGGCCCCCCTGTTTGCAGGCCTCTTCGGCATCTTCGGCCACGGCAATGTGACCTGCCTGTCCGAAGCGCTCGAGCAGGTGAAGGACGCGTTTCCGACCTGGCGGGGGCAGAACGAGCAGTCCATGGCTCTCGCCGCGATTGCCTATTCCAAGGCCAGGAACCGTCGTCAGATCATGGTCGCACTCTCCTCGATCGGGCCGGGCGCGACCAATATGGTGACGGCTGCCGCCGTCGCCCATGCCAATCGCCTTCCCGTCCTCCTCCTTGCAGGCGATGTCTTCGCCAGCCGTCTTCCCGATCCCGTGCTTCAGCAGGTGGAAAACTTCGGCAACCCCACCGTCAGCGTGAACGATGCCTTCCGGCCCGTCTCCCGCTATTGGGACCGTATCACGAGGCCCGAGCAGATTTTGCAGTCGCTGCCGCAGGCCGTCGCCGTCATGCTCGATCCGGCTGATTGTGGGCCGGCCTGCCTCGCCCTTTGCCAGGACACCCAGGGCGAAGCTTACGACTATCCCTTGCGCTTTTTTGAGCCGCGCCTCCACGAACCGCGCCGCTTGCGGCCGAGCCGCAATGAGCTGGCCAGGGCTGCCGAGATGATCAAGCAGGCGAAGCGCCCGATCATCATTTCCGGTGGCGGCGTTCACTATTCCGAGGCGACGGCCGAGCTCGCCGACTTCTCCGAAAAGCACGCCATACCTGTCACCGAGACGATCGCCGGACGCGGTGTCCTCACTCATACCCATCGCATGAATGCCGGACCCATTGGGGTAATAGGCTCATCATCCGCCAATGCCTTGGCGGGCGAGGCCGACCTCGTCCTCGCCATCGGCACGCGGCTTCAGGACTTCACCACCGGGTCCTGGTCGGTGTTTCAGGAAGAGGACGTAAAAATCATCTGTATCAATGCCGCCCGGTTCGATGCCACCAAGCATCTCGCTCACGCGCTTATCGGCGATGCGCGCGAAACGATTCTGGAGCTTGACCTCGCTCTCGCCCAATACAAAGCGCCGCAAGCCTGGGTCGACCAGGCGAGATCGCTTTATGCTGAATGGAATCGCACCGTCGACGAGCGCACCAAGGCCACCAACACCGATCTGCCCACCTACGCCCAGGTCGTTGGCGCCGTGAACCGCAAGGCAGGCGAGCGCGATCGTGTCATCACCGCCGCTGGCGGCCTTCCGGGCGAGCTCACCAAGAATTGGAAGGTAAAAACGCCCGGCACTTTCGACTGCGAGTTCGGCTACTCCTGCATGGGCTACGAGATCGCCGGCGGATGGGGAGCAAAAATGGCCCGCCCCGATGCCGAGGTCATCGTCATGGTCGGCGATGGCTCGTACCTTATGATGAATTCGGACATCTATTCTTCGGTGCTGGCTGGGCACAAGCTGATCGTCGTGCTGTGCGATAACGGCGGCTATGCCGTGATCAACCGCCTGCAGAATTTCAAGGGCGTGCCCTCCTTCAACAATCTCATTAAGGACTCGCGCCATCGCGAGCTCGTCATGGTCGACTTTGCCAAGCACGCGGAAGCCATGGGCGCGATGTCCGAACATGTTCGCTCTCTGGGCGATCTCGAGGCTGCCCTCGAACGCGCCAAGCGGGCCGACCGGACGACCGTCATTGTCATCGACACCGATGCCTACAGTTGGACCCCGGGCGATGCCTGGTGGGATGTGGGCGTACCGGAGGTATCGGGCAGCGAGAAGGTTCGCGCCGCCCGCGCCGATCACTTGGCGGGGAAGAAAAAACAGCGGCTGGGCGTGTAGCAAGAGCTCATGTTCATACGCTTCGGCATTGCCCCCATCGCCTGGACCAACAGCGATCTGCCGCAGCTCGGCGGCGATACCTCGCTCGAAACTTGCCTGACGGAAAGCCGCGCCGCCGGCTATTCCGGCACCGAGACGGGCGTCAAATTCCCTATGGACGCAAGGAAACTGGGGCCGATCCTCGAAAGCCACGAGCTTGTTCTCGTCTCGGGCTGGTTCTCGGGAGAACTTCTCTCAGGCTCACTCGACAATGAGAAGGAACGCATGGCTGGCCAGCTGAAGGCCTTCAGGGTTTTGGGCGCTCCAGTTCTCATCTATGCCGAGACATCGGGCAGCGTCCAGGCGAAGCAGGAGCTGGGAATTTCGAAGCGTCCGCGCCTTGCGGACGAGGAAATCCGTGCCTATGGACGCAAGCTCACCGAGCTTGCCGAGTGGATGGCAGGTGAAGGCATGCCGATGAGCTATCACCATCACATGGGCACGGTGATCGAGAACGAGCACGAGGTCGATCTTCTGATGCGGCATACGGGTCCGGCCGTTGGGCTCCTGCTCGACACGGGGCATCTCACCTATGCAGGCGCCAGTGTGCTCGAGGCGACGAGGCGTCATGCGCGCCGCATCAACCATGTTCATTGCAAGGACATCCGTTGGGACGTGCTGAGAGCGGCGCGCCAGGAAGACATGTCGTTCCTGAATGCCATTCTTGCCGGCGTTTTCACCGTGCCGGGTGATGGCATGATCGATTACTACGCCTTCGCCCGCCTTCTGGCCGAGATCGATTATTCCGGCTGGGCCGTGGTCGAGGCGGAACAGGATCCTCTGAAGGCGCCGCCTGCGATATACGCGAAGCTCGGGCACCGCCATCTGACGGAAGCTTTCCGCGCGGCTGGATACGAAATCAGGGAGTAGCAAATGGCTGCAGAAACTTATGGAAGACTTTCCATGGCCGGCAAGGTGGCTCTCGTCACAGGCGGCACCCAGGGACTTGGCGCAGCGGTTGCGCATCTCTTCGCCGACAGAGGTGCAGCCGCCATCGTCATCTGCGGGCGCAATGAGGACAATGGTGCGCGCGTTCGTTCGACTCTCGAAGCGAAGGGTTCAAAATGCCTCTATGTTCATGCCGATCTCGAACATGTCGAGGATTGCCGCAAGGTCATCGCCGAGACGGACAAGTCGTTTGGCCGTCTCGATGCGCTCGTCAATGCCGCTGCAATTACCGATCGCGGCACGATTTGGGATACGAGCCCTCTCCTCTTCGATCGCATGTTCGCCGTCAACGTGCGCGCCCCGTTTATCCTGATGCAGGATGCCGCCAAGCTGATGCGCCGGGAAGGATCAGGTGGCGCCATTGTAAACATCATCTCCATGTCTGCACATGGCGGCCAGACCTTTATCACCGCCTACTGCGCCTCGAAGGGCGCGCTCCTGACTCTCACCAAGAATGTCGCCTTCGGCCTGATGCGCGACCGCATCCGGGTGAACGGCCTTTGCATCGGCTGGACCGACACGCCGGGCGAAGACCGCATCAGGAAGATGTATCATGGGGTTGCCGACGGATGGCTCTCCGAAGCTGAAGCCGCTCTCCCCTTCGGCCGCCTGATCAAGCCGGACGAGGTGGCAAGAGCCTGCGCCTATCTTTGCTCCGATGAATCTGGTTTGATGACGGGGTCGATCATAGATTTCGACCAGCAAGTTCTAGGCTGCGCCGACAGTGCCCCGCAACCGCCTTTGACCACCGTCGAGCTTCCGCAGTACAGCGGCTGAAGAAAAGGAAAGTCGATGGACATGGAGGCTTTAGATGCCATTGCTTGAGATGACCAACGTCTCGATGCGCTTCGGAGCCATCGAAGCTCTCTCCAATGTCGATTTCTATTTGGAACCGGGCCGTATCACCGGCCTCATGGGCGACAATGGCGCCGGCAAATCGACACTGGTCAAGATAATCGCCGGCAATTTCCCTCCGAGCGAGGGAAAGATCCTACTGGAAGGCAACGAGGTGCGCTTCCACAAGCCCGTCGATGCCCGCCAGGCAGGAATAGAAGTTGTTTATCAGGACCTCGCGATTTGCAATAATCTTACGGCCTCCGCGAATGTATTCTTAGGCCGCGAGGTGATGAAGGGGTTCTGGCCGGTCCGCATTCTCGACAACTGGAACATGAGCAGCCGTTCGAAAGAGCTTTTCGAGGAACTGAAATCCGAGACAAGGCCCGATGACGTGGTTCGCAGCATGTCGGGCGGCCAGCGCCAGGCCGTGGCCATCGCCCGTACCCATCTCTCCCAGGCGAAGATCGTCCTCATGGACGAGCCCACCGCCGCCATCAGCGTCCGCCAGGTCGCCGAGGTGCTCGACCTGCTCAAGCGCCTGCGGGACCAGGGCATGGCCATTGTCCTCATCAGCCACCGCATGCCTGACGTGTTTTCAGTCTCCGACCAGATCGTGGTGCTGCGCCGCGGTCACAAGGTGGCAGACAAGCCGATTTCCCAGAGCTCGCCCGAAGAGGTGACGGGGCTCATCACCGGTGCAATCAAGGCTGCCTAGAAGGAAAGCACATGACAACTGCACCCACCTATCACAGCGGCTACACCGCGCCCCGGCCGAGCCTTTGGCAGAAGATTCTCTCCAAACAGCCCTTCTGGGTGATGGTGGCGGTCGTGATCATTCCGCTGATCATGACGGTTATCGAGCCCTCCTTCCGCAGCGCCTTTTTCAGTGGCGAGAACTTCGTCAACAACACCCGCAATTTCGCCTTCATTGCCATCATGGCCCTGGGCCAGGTGGCGGTGATGATCACGGGCGGCATCGACCTGTCGGTGGGCTCGACCCTCGCCGTCACCGGTATCGTGCTGGGCCTCCTCATGGACGGCGGCCACTCTTTCTGGCTCGCCGCCTTGGCCGCGCTGGTGACGGGCATAATTGTCGGGGCCATCAATGGCTACCTTATCGCCTATCTGAAGCTTTCGCCCTTCGTCGTCACCTTGGGCATGCTGAGCATCGGCCGCAGCGTTGCACTCGCCATTTCCAACAACAAGTTCTTCCACAAATTTGGCCCCGACCATCTTCTTCTCCTGTCGGTCGGCGGCGGCAAGACCTTTGGGATCGCCAACCCCGTTCTCGTCATGGTCGTGCTCGCCCTTGTCATGGGCTTCGTATTTCGCTTCACCCGGTACGGCCGTCATCTCTATGCTATCGGCGGCAATGAGCACGCCTCGCAACTCACAGGCGTGCCGGTGGATCTGTTGAAGCTCTCCGTATACGTAATTTCGGGCCTCCTGACCGCCATTGCCGCCATATTGATGGTGGGGTGGCTGGGCTCTGTCACTAACGGAATCGGCATCGGCTATGAGCTGCGCGTCATCGCCTCGACCGTTATTGGCGGGGTGAACCTGCTCGGCGGCGAAGGCGGCGCATTTGCTGCGGTTGCCGGCGCCGCCCTTATCGAAATCATCAGAAACAGTCTTCTTCTTGCCGGAGTTGATCCCTATTGGCAGGGAACCTTCGTTGGCATTTTCATTATCCTGGCGGTTCTGCTTGAGCGCCTTCGGGGCCGCAAGGTTGGTTGATTTCGCGTAAGGCGTGGTTATGGGAGGACAGGAATGAAACGTTTGTTGACTGCAGCGGCAGCACTTGCCGCTTTTGTGGTGCTTGTCTCACCGGCGGATGCCCAGGACAAGCTCCGTTTTGCCCTAGTGCCGAAAGCCATGAACAACCCCTTCTTCGACTTGGCCCGTGACGGCTGCAAGAAAGCCGAAGAGGAGTTGGGCAATGTCGAGTGCGTCTATATCGGCCCGGGCGAGCATACCGAAGCCGAGCAGGTGCAGATCGTTCAGGACCTCATCACTCAGCGGGTTGACGGCATTGCCGTGTCCCCGTCAAATGCTGCGGCCATGGCCAGCGCCCTCAAGACGGCCAAGGAAGCAGGCATTCCGACGCTCACTTGGGATGCCGATCTCCTGCCGGAGGACAAGCAATATCGGTCCGCCTTCATCGGCACCAAGAACTATGATATCGGCGTTAACCTCGCCAAGATTGCCCAGCAGCTCAAGCCGCAGGGTGGCGAAATCTGCCTCCAGACCGGCGGGGCGTCAGCGGCCAACCATAACGAACGCCTGCAGGGCATTCGAGACACTCTGGGCGGCCGCAGCGGCACCACCCCTCCGGGTGAACCGCTGAAGAACGAGAATGGTTGGACCGAGGTGGATGGCTGCCCGCTCATCACCAATGATGATGGCGCCGTTGCCGTGCAGCAGCTCCAGGACATTCTCGGCAAGTATAAGGATACGCTCGACGTCTTCATCACGACGGGCGCCTTCACCCAGTGGTCGGACAATGCCTTCCGCCAGGCGATTGAGCCCTATAAGGACAAGGTCATGTCGAAAGAGCTCGTCTTCGTGTCGGCCGACACGCTCGACATGCAGATGGCTCAGCTGAAGGAAGGGCTTTCCAATGGCCAAGTCGGCCAGCGGCCGTTCGAAATGGGTCGTCTTGCCATGCACCGTCTCAAGGAGCTGAAGGAAGGCAAGACCCTGCAGGATCCGGAATATACCGGACTTGATGTCTGCACCAACGACAACGCTGACTCTTGCTTGGGTAAGTAGAACTCCAACGATCGAAGACGGGCGATGATCTCGCCCGTCTTTTCTTTTGGACGGCACGCGTGAGTTCGATCCCTGTTGCCCATCGCGGGAGAACGCCCTCGTAACGTTACCGATTCAAATCTTGGTAAACGGAAGCTACCGCCGAGCCTGAGCCAGGAATCTTTCGTTAAGACGCGGGCTCGCTTCCCCCTAGGGGATTCTCAAACATTGGATTTTTGCTCCTTGCTAAGCCTATCAAAACCTAGTTCGGCCCGGCGAAACGTGCCATTAACCATACATTAGGGTTAAATTGGGCTTAAATTTCAGAGACTTGCCCGTCCCTTCTGAACTCTTTGTAAATGACTGCCCCGCATTTTTACCCATGAGGAAGAAATTTCGGGGTCGTTACAATGATGCGCGTAAGTCTCGCCGCCGCCGGCTTCATTATCATGTCCTGCGTGACTGCCCATGCCATGACCTTCGCGGATAGGCCGTCGGATTCCCAAGGGAAGTTAACGTCCCGAGAGAGCGCGCCTTTGAGATTCGAGGATCGGCCCGGCAACGTATCGTACACGAAACGGGCTTCCGTGGAGCGCCTGCGGGGTGGGACCGCCCGGCCCCGGTTGACATGGACGGGCCCTATGAACGTCGAGCAGCGCCGCGCCCGTCCCTCATTGCACGATTGGCCCACCCCGAAGCCGTCGCTGGCAGTCTCGTCAGGCCCTTCGATGCGCTATCTGCACCGGCGGCTGCCAATTTCTCAGCCTGCGGGTGGGAAATTCACTTTCGCCGATCGGCCAGGTTTCGCCGTAGGACTCCCGAATTCCCTCGAAGTCCTCGCCCCGCTTGGTCTTGACCAATTCTGCGCTGCAGAGGACGGAGAGTGCGATGTCCTGAGCTTCGCACGCCGCCGCGCCATCCTCACACCAGTGAAGGAGGAACGCTTCCTCCCCGCTTCATTTTCAAGCTTTGAATCGCTGGCGCTGCCTCATTATCGGCAGACGCCGAAGCGCTGGCATGTGACGATCGCCGCTGATCACTGCGATGCTGCCCAGCCGAAGCGTGGTTATCTCGAATGCCTTGGCCTGCCGGGCGCGCTTCTGAAAAATAAGAGCGACGTTGCAAGCCCACTCTTTATCCGCGCTGGGCTCATTCCTCGCGGCGGTGGCCATCATAAGCTGGGTAAGCCCTATCGCGTCTCCGGCCGTCTCTACCGGCCCGAGGAGAATCCGCAATATGTCCAGACCGGCGGAGCCTCCTGGTACGGCGCAGATTTTCACAGGCGCATGACGGCCAATGGGGAGTGGTTCGACATGGAGTACCTCTCGGCCGCACACGCCACCTTGCCGCTTCCCTGCTATGCCCATGTCACCAATTTGGAAAACGGCAAGGAGATGATCGTCCGTGTCAACGACCGCGGCCCCTTCGTCAGCGGCCGCATCATCGATTTGTCGAAAAGAGCCGCTGAAATCCTCGACTTCAAGACACAAGGGGTGGCGAAAGTCCGTGTGCAATACGTTGGGCCTGCTCCGCTCGATGATCGCGGCCATCAACTGGCGGCCATGAATCGCGAACTCGGACGCGGTACGCCCGTCAACCGTATCATCGCGCAGGCCCGTGGCCTCCACCAACAGGCTGCTTTGGCAGACGGCCCGCGCTCGTTTACAGAGTAGGATTGGAGCCAATCCTCACTTCAGCTTGAGGCAGGCCGCCACGAGCCACAGAAAGGCATAGACAAGGCATGAGATCGTCAGGAAGCTGAGAAAAAGGCCTGTCCTTTGCCAAATATGCAGGATCCAATACACCTCAGCTGCGAAAGGAAACACCGCCGATAGACCAGCCGCCCACCAGCCGCCGAGCATCCAGCCGACATAGATCGTGAGAAGGTGAATGGCGATTCCACTCCAGAGCAGGACATATCTGGCGGTCCCCAGCCGCGGCAGGGCCACATAGCCGATCAAGGAGCGCAACGGCCTGCTGCGGCGCAGTGCTCGCATTTCACATCCCTTCGACCACCACCACCGTTGCCTTTGCATTGGCATGGCGGATGGGCCGTACCTTGAGATATTCAGGTGATCGCAAGCAGGTCAGGGCCCGTTCCATGCTTGGAAACTCGATCACCACGATGCGGCTCGGTTTCCACAGATCGTCTTCGAGGATTTCTAGCTTTCCCCCGCGCGCCCGATAGACCCCCCCGAAGCTTTCGATAACCGCTCTGGCCTTTACCTTGTAGTCCTCATACGCCTCGGCATTGTGCAGTTTCGTGTCCACGATGACATAGGCGGCCATGTAACCCTCCATCAGTTTTTGAGCCGATAGCCCGTCTTGAAGATCCACGCCACGATGCCGAGACATAGGAGCAGGAATCCGCAAGTCAGCATCAGGCTGATGCCCACGCTGACATCGGCGCTTTCATAGAAACTCCAGCGGAAACCGCTGACGAGGTAGACGACCGGGTTGAACAGGCTGATCGTCCGCCATGGTTCCGGTAAAATGTGAATTGAGTAGAAGCTGCCCCCCAGGAAGGTTAATGGTGTGACGATGAGAAGCGGAATGATTTGCAGCTTCTCGAAGCCGTCGGCCCAAATGCCGATGATGAAGCCGAACAGGCTGAACGTGACCGAGGTCAGGATTAGGAAGCTCAGCATCCACACGGGATGCGTAATCTCGAGGGGAACGAAGAGGCCCGCCGTCGCCAGGATGATCAATCCAAGGATGACCGACTTGGTCGCCGCCGCTCCCACATAGCCGATCACGATCTCGAAATAAGACACCGGCGCCGACAGGATCTCGAAAATCGTGCCAACGAATCGCGGAAAATAGATGCCGAACGATGCATTGGCGATACTCTGCGTGAGAAGCGAGAGCGTGACGAGGCCGGGCACGATGAAGGCGCCGTAGCTCACGCCATCTATTTCGCTGATGCGCGATCCGATTGCCGCGCCGAACACGACAAAGTAGAGCGATGTCGAGATCACCGGCGACACGACGCTCTGGAACACGGTTCGGGCGGCGCGCGCCATTTCGAATTTGTAGATCGCTGCCACTGCTCTGAAATTCATCGTCATTTCTTCACCAGATCGACGAAGATGTCTTCAAGCGAGCTCTGTGTCGTGTCGAGGTCGCGGAATCGTATTCCGGCCTCGCCCAGCTCCTTGAGCAGAGAAGTGATTCCGGTGCGCTCGCCCTGCGTATCATACGTGTATATCAGTCGGCGGCCGTTGCCGGCGAGTTCCAGATGATAGTGCTCGAGTGCCGCGGGAACAGTCTCGAGCCCGTCGTGCAGCTCGAGCACCAACTGCTTCCTGCCGAGCTTGGCCATGAGACTCGCTTTCTCCTCGACCAGAATCAACTCCCCGCGATTGATGACGCCGATCCTGTCGGCCATCTCTTCCGCCTCGGCGATATAGTGGGTGGTGAGTATGATCGTCACGCCCGATGCTCGAAGTTCGCGCACCAGGCGCCACATGTCCTTGCGCAGTTCGACGTCTACCCCCGCCGTCGGCTCGTCAAGGAACAACACCTGCGGCTCATGCGCCAAGGCCTTAGCGATCAGCACCCTTCTCTTCATGCCGCCCGAGAGCGTCATGATCTTACTGTCCTTCTTGTCCCAGAGGGACAGGGCCTTCAGGACATTGCTCACCTTCTCTGGGTCCGCCGGCTTGCCGAACAGCCCGCGGCTGAACGAAACCGTTGCCCACACCGTTTCGAAAGCATCTGTGGTCAGTTCCTGGGGCACCAGTCCGATGATCGAACGTGCCGCGCGGTAGTCTTTGACGATATCCTTCCCACCCACGCTGACCCTGCCTTGAGTCGGATTCACGATGCCGCAGATGATGCTGATGAGCGTCGTCTTGCCCGCGCCATTTGGCCCGAGCAATGCAAAGATCTCCTGTCGCCTTATCTCGAGATTGACGTGTTTGAGCGCTTGAAAGCCCGAAACATAGGTCTTTGACAGGTTCTCGACTCTGACGGCGGGGTCATACATGGGCCGCAGGATGAAGCATCAAAATTCGCCGGTGACAAGACCTATCACAACTCGAGCATTTTGGATTTCGTCTCGAGCGAGGCCTTGATCACGCAAACGAGGCCCGTGACCGCATAATCGATTTCAACTTCGCCTGCGAGGTCCCGCGCCAGACCCTGTTCGATCAGTCGCGAGCCGAAGCCGCGCCGCGTCGGCGCCGTCACCGTCGGGCCATCCCGTTCCTGCCAGCGCAGGTGCAATTCTCGTCCATCTTTTTCGCCTGCAATCCCCCATGTGATGTCGACGCGACCCTCTGTATTGGACAGCGCCCCGTATTTCACCGCATTGGTGCACAGCTCATGCAGCGCCATGGCGAGCGCCAGAGCATATTTCGGCGACACGATGATGTCGGGGCCGGCGATGGAAAAACGCTCGCGCTCCGGACTGCGATAGGGGGCGATGCCCTGCTCGACGATATGGGTGAGCGAGGCGCCCTCCCAATTCTCCCGCGTAAGAGCATCGTGAGCTCCCGCCAAGGCGATGAGCCGTGCCTCAAACCGAGTCCGCGCTTCGTTCATGTCTGCGCTGTTGCGGAGGGTGAGGGTCGCCATTGACTGCACCGTGGCAAGTGTATTCTTGACCCGGTGATTGAGCTCGTTGATCAAAAGCCTGAGATGCTGCTCATGCCTCTTGCGCTCGGAAATATCCTGAACGACACCGATCATGCCGCCGGGCGATCCATCGTCCCTGTAGAAGGGTCGGCCCCTGGCCGCTACCCAAACCTGCTGGCCGCCGGGTTGATTGACGCGATACTCAGCGTCGTAGTCGAGGTTTTCCCTGATCGCCTTGTCGACGGCCGCCGCCGCTCGGCCCGAGTCTTCAGGCTGTAAGAGGGATTGCAATTCCGTCCAGGTGAGTCTTGACCCGTGCGCCATGCCGTAGATTTCATGAGCGCGTGCCGACATTTCCACGCGATCGCTCGTCGCATCCCATGTCCAGTCCCCGAGCTGAGCTGCCGCCAATGCGATCCTTATGCGGTCCTTGCTCTCGCGCATGGCCTGCTCGGTTTCCATTCGGTCGGTGATATCCATGATTACGCCGACGAGCCGCATCGGCTGGTTCTTGGGGTCGAGATCGAATTCGGCACGCAGGAGGAGCCAGTGAACCGATCCGTCTTCCCGCACGCAACGGTACTCAGCTTCGAAAAAACGCTCGCCTCGCGCCAGCGCAGCCTTGGCGATGGCCGTGACACGCTCCCGCTCTCCCGGATAGTAGCGGGCCCGGATGTCCTCGAGACTCGGCCGTGCATCATCGGCAAATCCGAGCAGCCGGTTGAGCTCGGGTGAGCCGACGATCCTGTCGTTCACGAGATCCGCTTCCCAGACGGCCATTCTCCCCGCTTCGACTGCAAGCTTAAGGCGGGCCTCGCTGATATGCTTCTGCTGCTCGAGCTGCCACCGGTCCGTTACGTCCATGAGCGTGCCGACATAACGCACCGCTTTTTCTTCCCCATCGACCACAGCGAATACGGCAGAGCCATGCGCGACCACCCTTCTGATTTCACCATCAGGCCTGACGATTCGGTATTCATAGGGCTGGTTGTCGCGAATCACCGGATCAAGCGCCCGTCTGGCCTGGGCGGAGGTCATAGCAAGATCCTCGGGGTGTGTGACCCGGCGAACGTCCTTGAACGTGACCTCCTGATCCTGCGCAAAGCCGCATATCGCCTTCGCCCGGGCCGAGTAGATGAAATGGTTGGTCAGAAGATCCCAGTCCCAAATGCCGAGGCCGGCCGCCAGGGTCGCAAGCTCCAGACGCACCTCGCTTTCGCGCTGCTTGGCTTCATCTTCCTTGCGCGCGGTGATGTCGGTGTCGGTGCCGATCCATCGCAGGATCCGACCCGCCTCGTCGCGAATGGGCCGCCCGCGCGTCAGGAGCCAGCGCTGGCTACCATCTTGGAGGCGAAGCCGCCATTCATGCTCGTAAAATCGGCCGGGCTCCTGCGCGTCGATCCAGGCCCTCTGGGCGCGCTGCAAATCCCCGGGCATCATGCCCGGCAGCCAGGGCTTTCCGATAGCATCGCTCACCGGTATGCCTGTGAGTTCAGTCCATCTGTTGTTCACATATTGGATGATGCCGGTCGCGTCCGTCTGCCACACGATCTGCGGCATGAAATCGGCAAGTTCGCGATACCGCTCCTCACTTTCGCGCAACCGCCGTTCAGCCTCGTTCCGATCGGCGATGCTGACGCCGAAGACACTGGCGCCGTCAGTCTCCACCGTTGGCCCGTGACTCGTACCTTTGCCGAAAAACGAAGTGAGATCGATGTCGATTCCCGACATCCCCACGAGCCTTCCGCGAGCGCCCCGCTCGAATTTCGCGCGCGTCAGTAGGTGCCTCTCTCCGCTGTCGTGAGTGAGACCCCGAAAGAGCGCTTCATACCCCTCCCGCCCGGACATCAGCGCATCGTTGATTTTGCCAAGCAATCGGCGCCGATCCTCCGGCTGCGCATGGCCATACATGTCCTGCAGGGACGAGACGGGCAGGCGAGACGCCTTGGCCTCGTAAAGAAGTTTACACTCGGGCGACAAGGAGAGCTCGCTCTTGCCAACGTCCCATCGCCAGCTTCCAGCGCCAAGATTGGCTGGTGCTTCGACTTTACGTTCGGTGACCGTCTTGGCCCCAGCCTTCCTGCGGACGGACCGCTCTCTTCCCGTCATGGCGCCTTTCGCGGACCCGCCTCGTCGGTTCCGGATCCATCGTCTGGAACCCTGCCAACTCGGGTCGATCCGGTCAATCGGCCCTGGTATCTATGGTATCCTATTGGATTCGACGGCTGAAATTACGCAAGGTTAGCAGGAGAATGGCCCCAGGTATGCCGCCCAGGGCCGCTCGATCCAACCTTATGCTGCTTCGCGGTTGAGCTTCCTCTCGGCAAGCTGTGACAGAAGCTTGTCGGCCTTCTTCTCTTCCGCCAGCGTTTCTTCCAGCACCGATGCCGCTTCCCTCATCCCGAGTTCCTTCGCCCAAGCGATGAGAGTGCCATAGCGCGAAATTTCATAATGTTCGACGGACTGCGCCGCGGCCAGCATACCGGCATCCCGGGTATCTGGATCTTTCGCCTCTTCCATGATTTCCTTGGCTTCCTCGAGCAGCCCCTCGATGCCAGGGCATTTCTTTCCCTTCGGCGCTATGTCGACGAGCTTGAACACCTTTTCAAGTCGGGCCACCTGGTTCGTGGTTTCCTTGTGATGCTGCTCGATGGCCTGCGCCAGCTCGGGAGATTCAGCCTTCTTGGCCATTTTCGGAAGATTTTGGACGAGCTTTTTCTCCGCGTAATAAATATCCTTCAGACCATCTATGAAGAGGTCCTCCATGGACTTGAGGCTCATGTTTCACTCCTGTGTTGCTAGGAACTGACCTCAGCGGCAACTCCAAGCCGGGGTGACTTGTTCCTGAAGCCGCGCGGCAGGGGCAAAAGGCGCGGCGCACTTAGGCAGCTTGTATTACCCGGGGCGTGGCCCGCCAGGCTCAGTCCGAAAGCTGAAAGCACCTTTGTTCTGATCTCGACCTCCGTCAGGTTTCGGCGCGCGCGGTCCAGCACCGATCGGCGATTTCCTCGAGCAGCGTTTCCGCATCCTGGGGCGCGCACCGCCCGGACGACCCGGGCGCGAGGCAAAAAAGTCACTTCTGTGGGGAAAACCGCCAAATTGGAGAACTAAGGCTTCTAGTGTAACCCGGCCCTGCGATAGAAACCTTGCCAACAAACTTATCGAGGCCCCCATGATAAGGCTGGCTTTGTTCGTCGCGGCTGGAATTGCATGCCTGTTCATTTCCGCCCCCTTCGTGCTCGCGAGCTGAGGGGAAAACACGGACGCTGGCCCATAGGCCGCGGCGGAACGTCCTGACCGATTGGCTGGTCGCGCCCCTACTTCAGCTTTAGTGCCGGCTCAAAGCTTTGCCCCTGCTATGGGGCCAAACGAGCTCTTCCGTACCGTCCATCTCCCGCACGATAATTCGCGTCGGCACCTCCCCATGCGCCTGCACGATGGCCAGGGTTGCTCCCTGTGCCGAAGCGCGATCGGGATATTCGCCATACCATCTTTCATTATAGCCGATCCGCCAGTGTCCCTCTTCGAACGCAACGACGAATTTTCCTCGCGACATGGACCCCTCCTGATGGCGAAAGAACAAACGCAGCAAGGCTTTGCCCGGATATAGTCCAAGCTCAGGGCACTTATGGATTTTGGCTGTCCCGCGCCAGCATGGTTACAGTTGAAATATGGCGCAGGCTTGGCGAACCAGTCCTGTTCGGATATCAGCGGGCAACGACTGCCAGGATCCAGGCAGCACCGATCAAAATGAATGCCGTCGCCGCCGCCGGCCACTGAGATCTCGTTGGGCTGGGCTGCTTGCTGTTCAGCAGGAACAATAGAATTCCAAGACCCACGCCGCAGACGAACCCGAACACGTGAGCCAGAATATCGGTTTGCTCCCCACTCGTCCCGAGCAGAACCAGGAGCATCAAGCCTGCTGCCACGGGAACCCAGAAGCGCAAATTGGAAGAGGCGCCGCGCGTCTTCCAGTTCTGTCTGAGTGCGGCAAGCAAGCCGATGGCGCCGAAAAGGGCGGTCGATGCGCCGATGGAATCATGGAAGGGCGGCCGCACCATGGCATTGAGGAGATTGCCGCCCGCCCCGGCCAAGAGCACGCACAAAGCGGTAACGCCCCAGCCCAAGATTTGCGTCAGCAGCAGCAGAAACAACGATCCGAAGACCAGATTGCCCAAAAGATGTGTTCCGTTCACATGCAGGAATAGGGCGGTGACGCTCCGCCACGCCTCCCCCGCGCGAATGAGCCCAGCCTGGGCTGATCCGATGTCTAGCCAGTCGATCGACAAGAAATTCCTTCGCGCGGCGGCGAAGAAGAAGAGCATAAGGGCCCAGTAGACGAGCACGATCTCAATGGGAGCTCGGTAGCGAACATTGGGCGCAGCCTCTTTTTGGGTGGGGGCACTCTCTGCCTCGAAGGCCTTGAGCTCCGCCTCAGCCTCGGCAACGTTCTCCGAAGAGACGAGCAGATGGAACTGGCCGCGATCCCCAATGATCTCGCAATCGATCCCTCGTGCCCGCAACACGAGGGCATAGAGTTCAGCCTCGCCAGGCTCCGCGCTTCTGCGCACGATCACCATTTCTTACCCAGGCCCCTGCCGCTGTATGATGCAGCCATCGCAGATAACCAACGAGGTTGAGACCCAGTGCAGTACGACCGCGCATTTACGGAAGCTTTGCAATTTATGTGGGGAAGGGGCTTCCTCTCGCCCGGAGGACCGGAAGAAGTCCATGGAATACTGGCAGGCTGCGATGTTGCCGGACGGCGGGTCCTCGACATCGGCTCAGGGCTGGGCGGCATTGACATCATTATCGCAAGAGACCTTGGCGCAGCGGAGGTCGTGGGGATCGACGTCGAGCCGCAGCTAATCTGCGCAGCAAGGGATCTTGTCGCCGCCGAGGGGCTCGCCGAGAGGATCCATTTCCAGCTCGTGGCGCCGGGACCCCTCCCTTTCTCCGCCCGCTCCTTCGATATCGTCTTCTCCAAGGACGCCATGGTTCACATCCCGGACAAGCAATTGCTTTTCACCGAGGTGATCCGCGTTCTAAGGCCCGGTCGCCCTTTTATAGCGGGCGATTGGTTGTGGCGGGAGGGAGCGGCGGACAGCCCCGTCGTCCGAACCTGGATGGCCGCAAGTCCCCTGCAGTTTGCGTTTACCACCATCCCCGAAGCGGAACGTGCCATGCGGATCGCTGGTTTTCGCGACATTGTCATTGAGGACCGGCGCGCACAGCTGCAGGCAGCCAACCTCAAAGAGGTCGAAGCACTGAAGGGCGAAGCTCGCTCGCGCCTTGCTGCACTGGTCGGCGAAGACATGGCCAATTCGCGGCTCGCCAGCGCACAGGGCCGCCAGGCCGCGCTCGATTCGGGCGATCTCATCCCATGTCATCTCAAGGGCCGCAAGCCTGATACGCATTGAGCGAGGTCCAGCGTTTCATCGAGACCGCTGTATCGGCCAGCGTGAGAATTCTTCGATGAATCGCACGAGTTCCTCGACGACTGCCTCGTGGAAACGGGCGCCCGCCTCGGGGCTCGCCAGCGATGGATCGCCCAAAATGCCACTCTCCGACAAATCGCCAAAATCATTGTAGGTCCGAACGCGGGAACCGATGAGCAGGTCCGTGCTGACATAGGCCGAACCGGTGTTCGGATAAGTGACCGTGGCCCGCTTCATGTCTACGAGATCAGGTCGAACATATTGCATCATGGCCGTTTCGAATTCGCACGCATGCCCCATGCCGCCTGTGCTGGATAGTCTGAGTTTTGCGATGCGATCGCGCGCAAGTTGGAAATAGGTGAGGCCCGCAACCCTGGCTCGCCCGTAATATTGGTGCCCGAGCTTGGCGCTGACCACATCGACGAGGCCGGCATTCCCCCCATGCCCATTGACCAGCACGAGCCGCCTGAAGCCATGTGCCACGACGCTCTGCGCAATGTCCTCGACGAGCCCCATCATCGTCTCGGCTCGCAAGGTGACGGTGCCGGCAAAACGCATGTGATGCTGAGAAAGTCCGTACCATGGCGGCGGTAGAACGACGACCCGGCGAGGCATGAGCTTTGCAGCCTCGCGCGACACCGCCGCGGCCAGAATGCTGTCCGTGCCTACGGGCAAATGGCGGCCGTGCTGCTCGACCGAGCCCAGGGGAAGCAAGAGCACCGTTGCCTCGCGGTCTAGCGTCTCGATCTCGGCTACGCTCAGCTCTTCCCAGCGCATGGAGCATGATCCTTGGATGGATGCCATTGCCGAAGGCACAATGCCATTCATATACTCTGGGCGGCGAGCAGTCTGTCAACACGCGCTTGGCGTGGCGGACTGTTCGAAAAACAACGACAGGGAGGTAAACATGAAACCCGCAGGCCTGATTGCTGCTGCCGCGTTGGCATTCAGCATGGTGACGGTCGCTCCTGCCGCCGCAGAGGACATTACGCTTGAGTTCACCGTCTGGAACTACTCGCTCGACACGATTCAGGATAACGCCCGCAAATTCGAGACTGAGAATCCTGGCATCAAAGTGAAGATCACCGATTATACATGGCCCGATTATCATGACAGCCTCGTGCTCCGCTTTAGGGGCAACACGCCGACGGATGTGGCTTATGTCGGCCAGGATTGGCTACCGGCCTGGGCCGCGGCGGGATTTCTGGCCCCTCTTGACGACGTTGCGCCGGCAGATGTGCTGGATGGCCTCAAGAAGGATATTGCCGGCTTCTCTCTGAGCGACATGACCTACAAGGAAAAGCTTTATGGCCTTCCTTACTATGCCGACACGATTTCATTCATTTACAACAAGAAGGTTCTTGAAGATGCGGGCCTGGCCGTCCCCAAGACCTGGGAAGAGGTGATGGCCGCAGCTGAAAAGCTGAAAGCCGGCGGCATGGAGCATCCCATTGTTTACGAATTCGATCAGGAGCTTCCCAACTTTTTCGACGCCTTTGTGTCCCAGGTATACGGCCGCGGCGGCGATCTTTTCGACAAGGACCAGAAGGCCATTTTCGATAATCCCGAGAACGCCGCCTACAAGCAGCTTCAATGGTTGACCGAGGCCTTCAAGAAAGACCTCGTACAACAGGAGACGCATGAATCGAAGATCATTCCTTCGATGAACACCGGCAAGCATGCCTTTACAATCGTCTTCAATTATGTGCTTGCCGCGCTCAACAACGCCGCAGAACAGCCCCTTGCGGGCCAGTTCGCCCTGGCGCCCATGCCTGGAGAAACCCATGCTGCGCTCGGTTTCACCAAGTTCTACGCCGTCACCGCACAGGCCGCGAAGGATCCAGCGCGCGCCGAAGCAGCCTGGAAGTTTGTGAACTTCATGGCGGGCAAGCCCTATACCGTCGCCAAGCGCTGGGCGGTGGAAAAAGGTTTGGGCTTTGGACAAGTGCCGCTTTTTGATGACCCTGACGTGCAAGCAGCCTGGAATAAGTGGGTTGATTCTGCCGTCCTCAAGCAGCAGGTCGCCACCGCCCACGGCGGTGTGTGGACGGAATGGACATCCGTATGGACGGCATATTTCAGGCCGCTCCTGGCGCAGGCCATGGTCGGCGAGGCGAGCGTAGATCAAGTCATGAAGGCCGGTGCACAGCGCTGGAATGAGCTCAGAGAAAAAATGAGGAAGTGAACCGCTCACAGGGAGACAGGCGGAGCCGTGAATACCGCGGCTCCGCTCGCCTTGACCCATGTGGATGACCAGCCGCTTCCCGGCACTTTGGCTGCTGCCGACTCTGCTGTTGGTGGCAACCTTTACGCTTTTCCCCATTGGACATGCCCTATGGACGAGTCT
>Ga0075431_100001643_pt1 | contig 20931 bp, 17 predicted proteins | sample RhiMetdeltSRZDD5_FD_75297 | JGI IMG/M metagenome (GOLD analysis project Ga0075431, IMG submission 75297) | Populus rhizosphere microbial communities from Tennessee, USA - Rhizosphere MetaG P. deltoides SRZDD5 | ecosystem: Host-associated > Plants > Roots > Rhizosphere > Soil | place: USA... | reverse complement strand
GCATCACTTCTTTTTCATCACCTCTTTTCATCACCTTTTCTGACGGCGCCTTTGGCGTGCTCGGCCGTCCACTTCACCAGATCTTCCACGAACGCGTCCGTCGCTCCCGCCAGCGCTTTCACCGCACCGGGTGCGTTCGGCTCCGCGGCACGGTCGTAATCGAACACGCGCTGCGCAAGGAGCCGGCGGCCGTCGCTGTCGAGCAACGTGGCGCGCGCACGCAGCTGGACTGCGCTCTGCGCCGGCCCTTTGAAATGCTGGCTGAAATCCTCGAGCTCGAGGCGAAGCGTGTAATCGGAACGCGCGCTGAAGCCCGGTGCGACGACACCCACGGACGCCGCCGAGAAGCGGGCCCGCACACGGTCCGTCAGGAGCGCCGCCGGTTCGGCGGCCCACCTGTTGATCGCGTAGACGTGCGTACGTGAAGGATCCTCGTAGAGCAGCCGGTACACGATGCCCGCGTCGTCGAGCCATGCAGGCGCCCCGACCGGAGGAATCAACACGGTGCCGCCGATGGCAGGGTTCGAGCGCACGTAACCCGGCGGCGGCCCGAAGTCGTAACTCGTGGGCACCACGGACTCCGGGCGCGGAATCGAGCACGCGCCGAGCGCCGCTGCGAGCGCGAACGCGACGGCCTCACGCGCACAGCGGCGATGCGATCCGGAGGCCGGCTCACTCATGGCGCGCCTTTTACGCGCGATTCCGGCAGAGTTTCGCCCGGACCGAGCGCGCCTGGCTTGCGGCCGAAGACAAGGCTCTGCGGCTGTTCGCGTAGCGACGTCGCGAGCCGGTCGAGACTGCGCGAGGTGTGCGTGAGCTCGTCGGCCAGCGCGTTCACGCGCGGCAACGTTTCCGCGGCAACCGTATCGACGAGGGAAGTGACGGCATCGCCCGCTCGTTCGGCGCTGCTCGCCACGCGGTCAATGCCTTCGAGGCGCTTTGCGAGATTGCGGTTCGTATCGGAGATCTCGCCAAGAAGTCTCTCGGCCTGCTGGAAAGTCTTGCGCGCGTCCGCAACCAGCGCGTCCGAATTGCGAGCGGCGGGCTCCATCGCCTTGGTGAGCCCGGCGATCTGCTGCGTCGCCGCTTCGATGTTCTGCAGCGTGCGGCTGAACTGGGCCTGGTTCTGGTCGCTCAGGAACGCGCCCATTCGCTTCATGAGCTCGCGCGCGTCGGCGAGCACCTGTTGTCCGGCTTCGGCGATGCTCGAGAAGAGCGACTCGCGTATCGGGATGCGGGCCGAGCCGGGCTCGGTTGCGGGCGGCAGCCGCTCGGCGCTTTTTCCGGGGTCATCGAGCATGACGTACGAAAGGCCCGTCACGCCCTGGTAGCGTATCTCGGCGTACGCGCTGCGCGTCAACGCCAGGTCACTCTGGATGGCAATGTCGATCAGTATCGTGCGCTTGTCCTGCGGGTCGAATGCGATGCGCGTCACCTTGCCGATGTCTACACCGCGAAAACGCACGACCGCCTGCTCGTTCAGTCCCGTCACCGCGAATTTCGATTCGAGCTGGTAATACGCTTTTTCGTACGTCTCGCCGCTGAACCACATCGCAGCGAGAACGACACCCGCGCCAAGGAGCAGCGTGAAAAGTCCTGCCGCAAGCGCGTGCGCCTTGTTTTCCATCGCTCAGGTTTCCAGACACTCTGCCGGCTGCGACGCGACCGCCGGCGTTTGAGTCGAACGCTTCCGCTCTTTCCAGGTCTCGATGGTGTAACGGCCTCTTTCGCCCTGAAAGAAGTTGCCCACGAACGGGTGGTCGGTCGCGGCGACTTCGTCCACAGGGCCTGCAGCCACCAGCTTCTGGTCCGCGAGGACAGCCACGCGGTCGGATAGCGCGGCCAGTGTGTCGAGATCGTGCGTGATCATGACGACCGTGAGATTCAGCTCCCGATGCAGGCCCTGAATGAGCTTGACGAAGCTTTCGCTGCGATCGGGGTCGAGGCCCGCTGTCGGCTCGTCGAGGAACAAAAGCTCCGGCTCGAGCGCGAGCGCACGCGCGAGCGCGACGCGCTTGACCATTCCGCCGGAAAGCTCGGCGGGCATCTTGTAGGCGTGCTTCGGCTCGATGGACACCATGCAGAGCTTGAGGAGCACGAGATCGCGCACCACGGCCTCATCCAGCGTCTTCAGCTCGCGCATCGGCATCGCGACATTGTCGAACACGTTGAGCGCAGAGAACAGCGCGCCGTGCTGGAAAAGCACGCCCCAGCGATTGCGCAGCTCGCGCATTTCGTTGACATCGCCTCCGTGGAGAGTACGCCCGAATACGCACACCTCGCCACGCGCCGGTCTCTCGAGCCCGAGCATCTGCCGGAGCAGCACGGTCTTTCCGCTCCCGCTCCCGCCGACAAGGGAGATGATCTCCCCGCGGTAGACCGTGAGGTTCACGTCCCGGTGCACCACCTGCCGGCCAAACTTCGTCCAGAGATTACGCACCTCGATGATGGGCTCGCTCAACTGAATATCCCTATGTCGGAGAACATGATCGCGAAAACCGCGTCGACCAGGATCACGATCGTAATCGCCGTCACCACCGAGTTCGTGGTGCCGACGCCGAGGCTTTCGGTATTAGGTTTGATTCGTAAGCCGAAATGGCACGCGATCAGTGCAATGAGTATGCCGAAGACAACGCCTTTGCCCAAGCCCAGCCACAGATTCGCGATCGGCACCGCGTCAGGAAGGCTGGTGATGAAATGCCGGTAATCGAGCCCAAGCTGAAGCTGCGCCGAGACCATGCCGCCGATCAGTGCGATGGCGTTGGTCCAGAGTATGAGCAGCGGCATCGCGATCCCGAGCGCGATCATTTTCGGCAGGACGAGACGTGTCGTGTGCGGAATCCCCATGACAGCGAGCGCGTCGAGCTCCTCCGTCACACGCATGACGCCGATCTGTGCGGTCATCGCGGATCCCGAGCGGCCGGCGACCAGGATCGCGGCGAGCACGGGCCCGAGCTCGCGGATGATCGAGATCCCGAGGAGGTTCACGATGTAGATGTCCGCGCCGAAGCTTCGGAGTTGCTGTGCGGAAAGATAGCTCAGCACGACGCCCACGAGAAAGCCGACTATCGCGGTGATGCCGAGGGCCTGCGCCCCGGTGCGGTAGACGTTCGCCGAGATTTCGCGCCAGGGGATCTGGGCCGGGTGCCGCGCGAGATGCAGCATGTCGAAGCTGACCTGGCCGAGCAGCGTCACGGCAGCGACGGTATTGTCCGCGAACGTCATCATGGTCCGGCCGAGCGCGATGAGGGGGCCGCTCCACTGCCGACGCCGGCGCGGAAGCTCCGAGCCCTCCGGCAGCTTCAGATGGGCGAATAGCGGCTCCTGCTGGGGCTGGAGCTTCACGCGATCCGCCATATGCCGGCCCCAAGTGCGCCATAGCAGGAGCGCGCCCGCGTGGTCGAGCGCGTTCACCCGGCAGAGGTCCCAGCGAGGGGCGTCCTTGTACTCTGTAAGCTGGGCTTCGACCTGCGGCAAAACCGGCTCGAGGGACCGCAGATTCCACGCGCCGGAAAGCTCGACCCAGGTCTCGCCGGCCCCGTCGTGCGTCAGCCGGACGCCGGGAGCGGGCAGCGCTTCAGGCGCAGCGGACGACACGATTTGGCCGCAGTGCGCGAACGGAGGCACATTTCACTGATTGGAAACGTTTTCTTGGTCGCATAACGATGGCTCCATTACTCAAGCCGCGTGCCTGGAATCTGCGGCTCCCGCAATGCAATAAAAATATCCCAAAAAGGGTTGACTTCGGGATTTAAGCCCCTATAATTCTCATTGTGCAGCGCAACAAACGCTTCGCCCCCCACCCTTGCTGAAGGAGCTCACGATGTATCAGAACCCGGAACAACTGATTGCGATCAACAAAGCCAATATCGAAACCGCCCTGCGTTTTGCCGGCGTTGCGCTGGATGGTGCAGAGCGCCTGATCGATCTGCAACTGAAAACCGCCAAATCGGCCCTGGCCGACGGCCTTCAGAGCGCGCGTGCATTCACCGGCGTGCGCGACATCGAACAGTTTGCGGCACTGAAAGACACCGTAGTGCAGCCGACGTTCGAAAAAGCAACCGCTTACGCGAAGGAAGTGTACGACGTCGCGACCGCGACCCAGGCCGATCTCTCCAAGCTCGTGGAAGAGCAGGTCTCGGAATTCAACAAGCAGATGATCTCTGCGCTCGACCAGCTGGTGAAGAGTGCCCCGGCGGGCTCGGAAGTCGGCATCGCCGCCATGAAGTCCACGCTCGCCGCCGTCAACAGCGGCTTCGACAACTTCACCAAAGTCGCCAAGCAGCTCGGTGAAGCCACGCAGAACAATATCGAAGTCGTCGCTAACCAGACGATCGAAGCGGCAAAAAAGGCAAAAAAGGCCGCGTAAGCCGCAATAGCAGGAAGAAACGCAAATAAAGACCCCGGTCGCTGACCGGGGTTTTTTTGTACGCCGCGGGCCGCCTACCTACTTATTGCTGCGGCTCCGACCACTGAAATCCGAGACCGCTGACGCCCGCCTGCAGCTCACGGATGGCGGTGACGACATCGGAAGCGTCGCCGCGAACGCCGAGCTCGACGTGGCGCTCCGGTTGCATGCGAGGCAGGCTGAAGACCTTGCAGCGCGGATAGCGTGCGAGACACTCGTTCATAAGATCGATGAGCTGGCTCTCGCCGCATCCGGTCACGATGATGGAGCGTTCTCCGATCCGGCCGGGCGCGAAAAGCTCCGCGTAGTACGTGTCGAGCACCCATGCCATCATGGGCCAGGCCATCTGCGGAAAACCCGGCAGGAAGTAATGACCGTTCAGGCTGAAACCTGGGATCCGGTTGAATGGATTCGCAATGATCGCGGAGCCTGCCGGGAATTCGCCCATCATGAGACGCCGCGGCGTGATCTCGTCGCCGAATCGCGCGCGAATCTCGCGCTCCGCATCCGGGTGAAGCTCGAGGTTCACTCCGGCCGCGCGTGCCGCGCAGGCGCGCGTATGGTCGTCGGGTGTCGCGCCGATGCCGCCGAAGCTGAACACGACGTCGCCAGAGTCGAACGTGCGCCGGAGCGTCGCCGTGATGAGATCCGCGTCATCGCCGAGATACTGGCACCAGGCGAGCTCGAGACCGCGCTCGCCAAGCGTCTCGATCACTTTCGACATGTGCTTGTCCTGCCGCTTGCCGGACAGGATCTCGTCGCCGATGACGATGGCGCCGAACTTCATTTAACTGTGGATGTAGGATTCCAGCTGCTTGATGGTCTGCTCCTGGTCGGCGATCACTTCCTTCACAAGATCGCCGATCGAGACGAGGCCGATCAGCTTCTCGCCCTCGCACACCGGTAAATGACGGATGCGCCGCTGCGTCACGAGCCCCAGGCAGTCCTCGATCGTCTTGCCCGGATCGATCGTGATCACGTCGGACGTCATGATGTCCCGCACCGGAACGTCCTGGGACGATCTGCCGTGCAGGATCACCTTACGTGCGTAGTCCCGCTCCGAAAGCATGCCGACCAGCCGTCCGCCCTCCATCACGACGAGCGCGCCCACGTCTTTCTGGGCCATCAGCTGCAGTGCCTCGATCACTTTGGCGTCCGGCCCGATCGAGTAAACCTGGTTGCCTTTCGCAGCGAGGAGTTGCTTCAGGGTCTTCATGGCAGTTCTCCCGAGAGTACGAGACCGCGCAGACGGTCTATCCCTTCGGAAAGTGTAACAAATAGTCCGAGAGCAGGCTCCGCAGGCAGCCTCGCCCTGCGGCTCAGCTGTCGCTGCTGCTTTCCGAGCCGGGACGGGAGGCGCGGGGTCTGAGCGGCTGAACGTTCCCGATGCGCACGACCCCGTGGAGCTGTTGGATCAGCATCGCCGTCACCGCTTCTTCGGGCGCCGGGGCGCAGTAGTAATTGCCCTGCATCGCATCCACGCCTGCTGCGACGAGGAAGTCCCATTGGCTGCGCGTCTCTACGCCTTCCGCGACCACTTGCAGATTCAGACTGTGCGCCATGCCGACGACGGCGCGGCTGATTCCGGCAGCTTCCGCGCCTGTCGGCAGCTGTGCGACGAGCGAGCGGTCGATCTTGACGGTGTCGATGGGGAAGCGCCTCAGGCAGGCAAGCGAGGAATAACCCGTACCGAAGTCATCCACGACCACCTGCGCGCCGAGATCTTTCATCTGCGCGAGAAGCTTCGCGGCGCGGTCCCCATGCCGCATCAATATGCTCTCGGTGATCTCGATCTCGAGCTGCTTCGCCTCGATGCCGGAGCTGTGAACGACCTCGCGCAGGCGCTCCATGAGATTGTCCTGTCCGAACTGGCGCATCGACAGGTTCACCGCGATGCGCAGGTTCGGAAGCCCTCTCTGCTGCCATATGCGCAGCTGGGCACAAGCGGCGTGAAGAACCCAATCGCCGATCGCGGAGTAGAGTCCGGCGTCTTCGGCGATCGGCACGAACTGCGGCGCGTTCAGGACGCCCTGGCTCGGATGCTGCCAGCGCACCAGCGCTTCCACGCCGGTCACGCGGTTTTCGTGCACGCTCACGCGCGGCTGGAAAAAAAGCGTGAGCTCCCCCTGGTCCAGCGCGCGCCGCAACGCGCTCTCCATGCTCACGCGCTCGACCAGATGCGTGTTCATTTCCAGTGAGTGGAAACGGAAGTTGTTCTTGCCCTGCTGCTTCGCGCGGTACATCGCGATATCCGCGTTCTTGAGCAGCTCGGCCGCTTCGCTGCCGTCCTGGGGATAAGCCGCAATACCGATGCTCGCTGTGACGTGATAGCTGCCGTCCCGCAGCACGAAAGGCTGGCTGACCGTATCGAGGACCTTGCGCGCGACGTCGAGTAGCTGCGTGTCCGCGGCATAGCCTTCGATCAGCACTACGAACTCGTCCCCGCCCATGCGGCCGATCGTGTCGCCTTCGCGCATGCATTCGCGCAGCCGCACGGCGAGATCGGCAAGCAGCACGTCACCCGCGTCGTGGCCGAGCGTGTCGTTGATGCGTTTGAAGCCGTCGAGATCGATGAAAAGCACCGCGAGCCGCCGGTCGTGCCGGTGCGCCTGAGCGAGTGCCTGCTGCAGGCGCTGACTGAACATCGAGCGATTGAAGAGACCGGTGAGCGCGTCATGGCTTGCGACGAACTGGAGATTACGCTCCGCCTGCTTGCGCGCGATGAACTGACCAATGTGCGCACTTGCGTTCTGTGCGACCTGGACGAGCGTATCGTCCTGCTGGCGCGGCTCGCGGCCGAAAAACTCCATCACGCCGTAGAAATCGGCGCCCACCATGATCGGGAACGCGAATGCCGAGCGCAGTCCCGCGCCGAGGGCTGCCGCGCGCCGCGCAAACGTCTCATCGTGCTCGATGTCGCTCAGCCAGACCGGCGCAGCCGTCGTCCAGACGCGCCGCGTGAGACCGCCGGGTTTCCCGGAACGCTCCACACGGCCTTTCGAGTACTCCCGAAACACGCTGATTTCCGGCAGCGTGAGACCCCACGTTTCCGCGCAGCGCAGCAGAAGGTTCTGCTTGTCGAGGACCCAGCGCGCTCCGTAAACGAAACCAAACGAATCGCAGACGGTTTCGATCACGCGCGGAATCGCTTCCTCGACCGTGTGAGCCTCGGAAAGCAGCATCGTGATGCGCGCGATCGCGGTCTGCTGCTTCTGCACGCGCTTCCTCTCGGTGATGTCGGCCATCATTACGAGATAGCCCGTCGGGCGTCCGGCGATGTCGTGGACGAGGGCCGCGGAGAGGCTCACGTCGATCGCCGTGCCGTCCTTGCGCATCCGGACCGCTTCGACGCCGGAAATCGTCTCGCCCTTCAGTATGCTGCCGCGAAGCGCATCCCGGTCACCCTCCGTGCCCGGCACGTAATACGGCGCGGGGCCGCCCCGAACCTCCTCCTGCTTCCAGCCGAAAATTCGCTCGGCGGCGGAATTCCAGCTTTCGATGCGGCCTTCGACATCGTTCGCGACGATCGCGAGCGGTGAGGCTTCGATCATCGCGGCCAACTTTTGCGAAGCCTGCCTCAGCTGTTCTGCGGTGACCCGCTGCGTGTAGACCTGCTCATTGAGCTGCAGATTGGCCTGCCGCGATGCAGCATGCGTTTCCGAGAGGCGTGCAAGGAGGTCGTTGTTCTCGAATTGCTTTGCGATCGCCTCCTGGATCGTGGCCGAAATGCGCGGGCCCGCTGCAAGCATCACGACGACGAAAGCAAGGAGTAGCAGGCTGAGAGAGTAGTGGATCGTGGAGCCCTGCAGGTACACCGTCGGAATCAACGGAAGCATCGACGGAATGAGGAACGCCAGAAACGCGCGCGGAATCGGCGCGAGGACGAGCACGCCGAGCAGAACGAGGGCGGCGATCGTCAACATGACGAGAAACTCGTGGGGCATCGAGCCTCCCGGGTACAGCACTGACCCGAGCACGCCCCAGAGCAAAGCGCTTGAGACGGTGCCGAGCAGGAAATAAGAGCACCATCGGCGCGACTCCGCAGCCGTCGGACCGCGCTTCACGAACGCGCGATAGAGGACATATTGCGCGCCCGTCACAGCGCAGACCGCAAGTGCCCACCAGAGCAGCGGCCATGCCGGAACGACGTCGCGCAGCGCGCCAAGCACGATGACCGCGGACAGCACAGAACCGAGGTACGCCGGAACCGAGAGGCGATAGAGATGGCGGACCTGCTCGGCGGAAATGGACTCCGCGCGATTGGTATTCGCGGCGCCGGGTGCGGCCATGACGTTCATAGCGGAGGGAGAGGTTTTCTCCGCGAGCGGACGTACTGGAGGTTCAGCCGCTTCGAGAGAGTGCGGCATTGTGACATGAAGCATGCTGCTCGTGGAAAGCTAAAGTGCCTCCTACGACGTGTCAGCTTGACTGCGCGATGGCGCTTGCTTTACGCAAGAGATTTTCCGCCATCCGGATGTTGGCGACGTCGACGAGCCGTCCGTCGAGTTGCACTGCGCCTTTGCCCTCTCGTGCCGCCTGCTCCATCGCTTCGACAATGCGGCGGGCGCGCACGATTTCCTCTCCGGCCGGCGTGAAGACTTCGTTAACCGGTGCGATCTGCGTCGGATGGATCACCCACTTGCCGTCGAAGCCGAGCGTCGCCGCACGTTTCGAAGCCGACATGAAGCCCGCCGTGTCCTTGATATCTCCGTAAACGCCGTCGATCGGACGCAGGCCGTAGGCGCGACACGCGACGAGCATGCGCGTCTGCGCGGCGTGCCAGAGGTCCGTCTGGTGAAAAACGCGCTGCCCCGCGGCGTCGCTTTCGCTCAGCACGCCGTGATCCGGATGAAGCCCCCCGATGGTCGTGGTTCGCACGCCCAGTGATGCGGCGAGATCGCCCGAGCCGAAAGCCATCGCTTCCAGGCGGCGGCTCGACTGCGCGACCGCTTCGACGTTCGCGAGTCCCAGCGCCGTCTCGATGAGCACTTCGAACCCGAGGCGCTTCTCGCGCCCGAGCCCCTGCTCGATTTGAGTGACCAGCATGTCCAGCGCGTAAACATCGGCCGCGACGCCCACCTTGGGGATCACCAGCAGATCGAGTCTCGGGCAGCTTTCGACGAGGCCGATCACGTCGCGGTACATATACGCCGTATCGAGTCCGTTCACACGGACGGCAACGGTCTTGCGGCCCCAGTCGAGCTCGTTCAGCGCCGCGACCACGTTCTTGCGCGCGCTTGCCTTGTCATCCGGTGCGACTGCGTCCTCCAGGTCGAGGATGATGACGTCCGCCGCCGAGCGGACCCCTTTTTCGAACAGCGCCGGGGTCGCACCGGGCACGACAAGCTCGGAGCGCGTGAGCCGCGGGGTCGCGGACGGGATTTGGGTGAAGCTCATGCTGCTCTCCTGATGCAAAAAAGTGACGGGGCTGGCGCAAAGAGTGAGGGGGGTGGGCGCAAGGAGTAATGAGGCTACCGGTTACCGGATCAGGCCAAGGGCCATGATAAGCGGCAGCGTGATCCAGAACAGTATCGTCGCCCAGCCGATGAGCAGCGCTGTCGCTGCCGAATCGAGACGGAAGCGGTCCGCCAGCAGCAAAGCCGTCAGCATCGGCGGAGTGGCGGCTTCGACGACGGAAGCGTACTGCGCCTCCCCCGGCTGCGAGAACAGCAGGCGCGCCGCGCACCAGACGATCACGGGCGTTGCGAGAAGCTTCACCGCTGCGGCGGAAAGTATCTCCGGGCGAGGCACGAGGTTTCGCCACGGTATCGTCATCCCGAGCACGAACAGCGTGACCGGGATCGTCGCCTGGCCGATGAACCCTGTGGCTTTTACCAGCGGCTCGTAAGTGAGGCCGAGCTGCTGAGTGCAGATGCCGAGGACGAACGCCCAGATCGGCGGCATCGAGACCATGACACGCCACACGGACGGGTAGGAATCGACCGCAGTGTGCGAGCCGAGCCGTGTTGCGATCCAGACGCCCAGGCTCCACACGAACGGCATCGTCATCAGCATGTCGTTGAACACGGCGTAGCGCGTCGCTTCGCGTCCGTAGAAAAAGACGAGCACCGGCACGCCGATGTTGAACGTGTTGCCGAACATGCCGCCGAGCATGAGGCCCGCACGCGCAGGATCGTTGAGGTGACGCCAGAGCGGCAGCCGATAGAGAAGCAGATAGAGCAGGAGGCCCGAGCTGAGCGAACCGATGCCGACGAGCAGCGGGACCGATAACAGATCCGCAGTGAGCGCAGTGGAGGCCGCAACAGAATACAGGATCGAGGGGTAGAACAGGTACATAGCGAGCCGATTGAGCAGCGTGCGTGCGCTCTCGACCGGCGTATCCGGAAAAAAGCGCGGCCAGAAAGCGCCGGCCACCACGAGCAGCGACACCGGCAGCATCACTTCGATCATCAGATCGAAAAGCCGGGCGAAGTAGCTCATCGGCGGCGCGTGCGGGCTGCTCGCAGGGAAGGCGTGGTGGCTACGCTGCTAAGCCACGCACGCGATCAAAGCAGGCCGTGAAATGGAATGTGCGCCTCGCACCACGCGGCGACAGCGAGCAGCTCGTCGTCCTTGTCGCAAGCGCCGACGATCTGCAGGCCGAGCGGCAGACCGGCGGGACCGATGCCGGCCGGGATCGTAACCGCAGGCGCACCGAGCAGCGTCCAGATCGTACAGAACGCCGGGTTGCCGGTCTCCTCGAGCGTCGGCGGCGCCTCGCCAGGCGCGGGCGGCGTCAGCACGGCATCGTATCCTGCAATAAAGGTCGCATACGACCGCCGCAGCGCCGTTGCCGCGGCGAGCGCCTCCGCGTACTGGGTTTCGGGAATACCGGCGCCTTCGTCGAGAAGCGCGTTCATACGATCGCTCATGAGGTTGCGATGACGCTTCTGCAGATCCCGGAAGTGCCGCGCGCCTTCGTAGGCGAGAATCACGCGATGCACCCGATGAGCGTCTTCGAATTCAGGCGGCAACTCTACTTCGTGTACATGAGCGCCCGCGTGTACGAACCTGGCCGCGGCGGCGGCGAGTGTCTGCTTCTGGGGCGCTTCCGCCAGATGCCACACCGGAGAGCGCACGACAGTGAGCTTCGGCAGGTGTGAGGGCAGCAGCACGTCAGAACGGATCTTCACCTGCGTCGCGATCACGGACGCAAGCAGCGCGGCATCGCCGACCCGGCGAGCGAACACGCCGGTGTGGTCGAGCGCAGGCCAGGGATCGAGCGTGCCGTGATTCGAAGCCGTGCCGAAGGTCGGCTTGTATCCGACGACACCGCAGAACGCTGCCGGCCGGATCACCGACCCGTTCGTCTGCGTGCCGAGTGCGCCAGCTGCCATTCCACACGCGACCGATGCCGCCGACCCCATCGACGAGCCGCCGGGGGTATGCCGGGGATTCCACGGATTACGCGTCTTGCCGGGCGTGTAATAGGCAAATTCCGTGGTCACCGATTTACCGAGCACGATCGCTCCCGCGCGCTCCAGCGCCTGCACGCACTCGGCGGACTCGGCTGCGGGGCCGGCGGACGCATAAATCGGGGAGCCATACCGCGTGGGCATCCCTGCGACATCGATGATGTCCTTCACCGCGACCGGCACGCCTTGTAACGATCCCTGGGCGGCGCCCGCGTCAGCGCGCTCGGCGCAGTCCATCGCGCGGGCAACATCGAGGTGTTCCCACGCCTGTATCTCCCGATCGCGCGCCGCGATCTGGGCCGCGACGGCGCGTATCACGGCGCTCTCGCGCCAGCGCTTCTCGCGCACACCCGCCACCAGCTCACGCACCGTCAGCTTGTGCAGCTCAGTCATCGAGCCTCAATGCGGTTTGACTTCGTGATTGACGAGATTCGGGGGACGGCCTCCAGTCAACGCGGCGACACAATTGCGGGCCGCCGTCATCGCCATCGCACGGCGCGTCGCCTCGGTCGAGCTTCCGACATGCGGCGTCAGCACGACGTTATCGAGCTCGAGAAAACCGGGATGGAGCTTCGGCTCGTTCTCGAAGACGTCCAGACCGGCCGCGCGCAGGGTGCCGTTCCTGAGCGCCTCGACGAGCGCTGCATCGTCGACCACGCCGCCTCGCGTCGAATTGATGAGTATCGCGTTCGGCTTCATCATCGCGAGCTCCAGGGCGCCGATGAGATGGTGCGTCTCCGGCGAATAGGGCACCTGAAGCACGACGAAGTCGGACTGGCGCAGCAGCTCTTCGAGTGTCACCCATGAGGTTCCCAGCTCGAGCTCGATCGTCTCCGCGACGCGTTGCCGATTGTGGTACAGAACGCGCATGTCGAAGCCGCGCGCGCGTCTGGCGATCGCCTGTCCGATGCGGCCCATGCCGACGATGCCGAGCGTCGCGTGGTGAACATCGGTGCCGAGCCATTGCTTGAGACGCCAGCCTTTCCAGGCACCCTGGCGAATATATCGTTCGACTTCCGTCACGCGTCGTGCCGCCCCGAGCATTAGCGTCCATGCGAGGTCGGCTGTGCTGTCGTCGAGCACGCCGGGTGTGTTGGTCACCATGATCCGGCGCGCGGTGCACTCTGGAACGTCGATGTTGTTGTAGCCGACCGCAATGTTCGCGACGACTTTCAGATGCGGCGCGCTTGCAACGAGCTTGTCGTCGACGCGGTCGGTCAGGCTGCAGACGATGCCGTCCTTGTCCGCGAGGCGCCGCGCGAGCTCGTCCGGCGCGAGCGGCACGTCTTCCTGATTCGATTCGACGGTGCAGTGCTCGGAGAGATACGCGAGCGTCTCGTCGAACACTTCGCGCGTCACCAGTACCTTCGGTTTGTCTTGCACCTGTTCACCTGTTCACGGGTGGCTGCCAGATATTACGACAGTGCGTCTCCGGGATAAACAGCGCGCCCACGAGGCCGGCGCACGTGAAAACCGCGAACACGACCAGCGCCGCGTTGAAATCGCCGGCGGGATGTAGTGGCGCTTTCGTGAGATCGAGGACCCAGCCGACGAGCGGCTGCAGTATTCCGGCAGCGACGAAACCTCCGAGATTCGCAATGCTGGTCGCCATGCCGGCGCGCGCCGGAGGGTTCACTTCCTTCGCGCATACCCACGACAGCGAAAACCCGCTGAGCACGGTGCCCATCAGGAGCGCGAGCGCGTAAGTCCATCCGTGTGGAACGCCGACGAGCCATGCTATCCAGCACCCGAGATACAGTGTGGCTGAAGCGAGCATAATCGGACGCCGGCGCTGCAGCCGATCCGAAAGCCATCCGACGACCGCTGTCGCGCACGCGTAACCAACGAGCATCAGGCTCGTGTGATTGCTGGCAGCCACAACCGACATGCCATACGTGTGGATAAGAAAGGGCACGGCCCACAGGCCAACGAAGCTCATGTTCACGCCGGAAAGCCCGAAATTCACCCAGAACGCGGGCCAAGTCGCGCGATTGCGCGCGACGCTCGCAAGCTCGCTGTACCACCGCTCCGCCCGCGCCTGCGATGCCGCGCGCCGTTCGGGCGCGTCTTTCAACACCCACAGCGTCAGCGCCGCGAGGCCGAGCGAAGCGAGACCGACGATGCCGAACACGTGACGCCACGACACCATCGTGACGAGCCACGCCAGCGGCGCGGCACCGGCGAGTGCGCCCAGGATACCGATGAGATTCGCCACGCCCGTCGCGGTCGCAAACCGCCGCTCCTCGAACCAGTTCGCCGTCAATTTCAGGACGCATATGAATGCAACGGAAACACCGAGGCCCACGAGCGTTCGGCCGAGCGCGGCCGTGCCGACCGATTCTGCGGTCGCGAATGCAATAGACCCCAGCCCCGCAACGAGACCGCCGGCCGCCAGCACTTTGCGCGGCCCGAGGGTGTCCGCGAGCACACCGCTCGGGACCTGCATCACTGCATAAACGTAAAAGTAGGTCGCGGCGAGCGCGCCGAGCGCAGCGCCGCCTACGCCGAAAGCCGTGCTGAGGTCGTCTGCGATTGCGGCGGGCGCGACACGATGGAAAAACGAAAGAAAGAACGCGGCCGAGCCGACCGCAAATGCGACGTACGATCCGCGACGGACGCACCGCAACCGGGATGTGGACACGTCACTCGAGCGGTGCGCTCCCGGCGCACCTACTTATACAGCACTTGCGGCAGCCAGAGCCCTATTCCCGGGAACGTATACAGCAGCACGAGCGCTATCACCTGGATCGCCATGAAAGGCATCATGCCGGCGAAAATCTGATTGAGCGTCACGTGCGGTGGCGCCACGCCTTTCAGGTAGAACGCGGCCATCGCGACCGGCGGCGACAGGAAAGCTGTTTGCAGATTGAGCGCCACGAGCAGTCCGAAAAAGAGCGGATCGATGTTGAAGTGCGGCAGGAGCGGAATGAAGATCGGCATGAAAATGACGATGATCTCCGTCCATTCGAGCGGCCACCCGAGAATGAAAATGATGAACTGCGCGAGGATCATGAACTGGAGCGGTGTCATGTCGAGCGAGAGCACCCATTTCTCCACGAGCTCCTGCCCGCCCAGCAGTGCGAACGCGGCGGAAAAAATCGCCGACCCCACGAAAAGCCAGCACACCATCGCGCTCGTCTTCGCCGTAAGGAACGAAGACTCCTTGAGAATGCGCCCGAGCTCTTTGAGCGTCGAGCCGACGGCCTGCGACTTCGGTTGGCCCTGCGGCACCGCGCGCCAGTGTTCGGTCGAGCGGTACACGACTGCGAGCACGAAGCCGCCGAATGCACCAACGGCAGCAGCTTCGGTGGGCGTGGCAAAACCGAAGACGATGGAGCCCAGCACGAGGAGTATCAGGATCGCGAGCGGGAAGAACGACGTCAGCAGCATCTTGAACACCTGCAGCCGGTCCCACGTCCACAGCGCATAGACGATCGCGAGCACGACGACGCAGATCGCGAGCGTGATCCAGAACCAGTTCGGCGTCGGCAAACGTCCTGCAGCTTGAGCGGTAGAGGGCACCGCATCGGTTTTCGCTGTCGGCGCCTGATCGATCGCCGGCGCGGGTTTGGGCAGCTCCGGCGTCGTCTCCTTGAGCTCGCCTGCTGCCGCTCCGACACCCTGCGTCTGAGTTTTCTCCCCTGGTGACTCCTGGAGTCCGCGACTCTCCGCCGGCGGCTCTTGCAGTCCGCCGCTGTCGGCGGGCGGCTCCTGCAGCCCGCCGCCCTGGCTCGAGCTATCCGTCCCGTCGGAGCCGGTGCTGAGCTCGAGACCGGCGGTGCTCACTTCGACCGCGCGTTTTGTTGCAACGTCGTACGTGAGCGCGAGCAGCGCGGCGATCGTGAGAAGCGGCAGCAGCGAGATGAAGAATTGCGCGAACGCCGTGCGCTTGGGAACAGCCGACGAATCGGAACGCAGTGCACGCAGCGAGCCGGCTACCGCGTGCTTGCCGTATTCTGTCAAGCGCTGCATCGCAGACGACAGCGGCACGCTGCGCTCCTCGGGCCGCAGCGGCGGCATCAACGCCGGTTTCCATTTCGCGAGGACGATGACGTAGCCGAGATACAGGCCCGCTAGCATGAAGCCGGGAAAAAAAGCGCCGGCATAGAGCTGCACGACCGACACGCCCGCAGTGGCGCCATACACGATCAGCAGTACCGATGGCGGAATCAGAATTCCGAGGCAGCCTCCGGCAGTGACGCAGCCGGCGGAGACTTTGATGTTGTAGCCCGCTTTCAACATGGCGGGAAAAGCGAGCAGACCCATCAGGGTCACGACCGCGCCGACGATGCCCGTGGCAGTCGCGAATATCGCGCAGGTGACGATCGTCGCGACAGCGAGCGAACCCGGCACGCGTGCCGTCGCGAGGTGCAGCGCCCGGAACAACCGGTCGATCAGCGCCGCGCGCTCGACGAGATATCCCATGAAGACGAAAAGCGGCACCGCGATCAGCACGTCGTTCGACATGACGCCGTACGAACGCTGCACGAAGAGATCGAGCACCTGGGCTACCGCGAGGTCGGGATTCACGCTGCGATAGGCAAGCCAGGCGAAGAAAACGCCCATACCCATCAGCGTGAACGCCGTCGGGAACCCGAGCATGATGCCGACCACGATCAGCGCGAGCATGAGGAGCCCCAGGTGGCCGTTCGTCAGGTTGCCCCACGGCATGAAGATGACGATGACCGAGATGATGATCGCCATGAGCGAGAAGCCGAACCAGAGCTCGCGCCGTATTCTCATGTGCGCTGCTCCTGGACGACGACTGCATCGAGCTTCTGAATGTCCTCGTCGGTGACGTGGACCATCTCTTTCAGCTTGTCGACGTCCACTTCCTCGACGTCGGCCTGACGTGACGGCCAGTAACCCTGTTTGATGCAGATGATGCAGCGAGTGATCTCGACGATCCCCTGGAGGAGCAGGATCGCGCCGGCGAAGGGAATCACGGTTTTGAATGGATAGATCGGCGGACCTTCAGCCGTGACGTTCGAATGCTCGTTGATGCGCCACGAGTCGGCTGCGTAGTAGTACCCGGCCCACACGAGCGCCACTACGCCGGGAATGAAGAAAAGGATGTACAACGTAAGGTCCAGACTCGCCTGGACCCGTGGACTGAAGAAACCGTACAGCACGTCACCGCGGACATGGCCGTTGACTGACAGCGTATAAGCGCCCGCCATCATGAACAGCGTGCCGTAGAGCATGATCATCGCGTCGAAAGCCCAGGCGTGCGGGTTGTCGAATACGTAGCGCGAGAACACCTCCCACGAGATGAGCACCGTCAGGCCGATGATCAGCCACGAAAATGTATGGCCTACGAGAGTACTGAGCCGGTCGATGAAAAGCAGAAGTTTCTGCATGGGTTTCCCTGCTGCCCGGTGGCGGTCTTCACTTGTGTGCCGCCTTCATAAAAAAAAACGCCATCCGGTCCTCCCGGGCCGGATGGCGTCACATGCGGGTCGACTCGCCGTCAGGCTTTCTTCGCGGCGGGCTTCGCCGTCTTGCCGAAGTAGTGGTTGTAGGCCATCCGGCGATTCACGTTCGTATCGAGATCCCATTTGACGGCACGCTCGGCGAAACGCTTCTGCGATTCGTGGATCTCCTTGAAGAGCGGGTTCTCCGCGATCTTCTTCTCGATCGCCTTGTCGTACGCGCCGAGCTGCGTCTGCAGGATCGAGTCCGGCGTCTTGTAGAAGCGCACGTTCTGCTTCTGCTGCATCTCGATGTAGTCCTGCGAGTAGCGGTGGACCGCTTTCCAGGACATGTCCGCCGATGCCGCTTCGACGGCGTTTTCGATGACCGCCTTCAATCTCGTCGGCAGCGCGTCGAACTTCGCCTTGTTGAACATGATCTCGAACTGCTCCGCGTTTTGGTGGTAGCTCTGCAGCATGCACACCTTGGAGACGTCGGGGAAACCGAGGATGCGATCGGACGTTGCGTTGTTGAATTCCGCCGCATCGAGGAGCCCCCGGTCCATCGCCGGCACGATCTCGCCGCCCGGCAAAGCGTTCACCGCGGCACCCAGACCCGTGAACACGTCAATCGAAATGCCTACGGTGCGGAACTTGAGGCCCTTGAAGTCTTCGTTCTTCGTGATCGGTTTCTTGAACCAGCCGAGCGGCTGAGTCGGCATCGGCCCATACGGGAACGAGACGACGTTTGCGCCGATGGAGTTGTACAGTTTGTTGAGCAGATCCCTGCCGCCGCCGTACTTGTGCCAGGCGAGCAGCATGTTCGCGTCCATCCCGTACGCAGGTCCCGATCCCCACAGAGCGAGCGCGTTCTGTTTGCCGTAGTGATACACCAGCACGCCGTGTCCGCCGTCGAGCGCCCCTTTCGACACCGCGTCGAGCAGCCCGAAAGCCGGCACCACGGCACCGGCGGGGAGCACCTCGATGCGGAGGTCGCCGCCCGTCATGTCGTTCACTTTCTTCGCAAAGTCGAGCGCGTACTCGTGGAAGATATCTTTTGCGGGCCACGTGCTCTGCCAGCGCATGCTCTGCGCGCCGGTGGAGGAAACGACGGCGGGCGCGGCGGGTTTTGCAGGCTCGGGGGCTTTCGCAGCAGCTTTCTCAGGGGCCTTTTCGGCAGCCATGGCAAACACCGGGACGGCCGCAGCCGCAGCGGTGCCTGCCAGGAACTTCCTGCGAGATGCGCTTGTTTGGTCGGATGCGGGACTGCGAGCTTTTTTAGACATTGTTTCCTCCAGGACGTGGTGGTAAGGCCTCAGGTCAAAGGCGTGCCCGGAGGAAAAAACCAGACCCGGCGACTCTATTCCAGTCGGGCACCGCTCTAATTCTTCGACATTTTCTATGGATACAGGGCGCGGTAATCCTATACCCGGCCAGAGGGGGAAAGCAAGCCGCCGTCGTCGCGCGGAGACGTTTGTCAAGAACGGATGGCGATCCTGACGACATCCTTACGCCGAACGGTTAGCGCAGGCGCTCGCGCAGCTTGTCCAGGCCGTTCACGATCGGACCGATCATGTCGACCGGCACGGGGAATACGATCGTGTTGCTCTTGTCGCCGGCGATCGACGACAGCGTCTGAAGAAAGCGCAGCTGCATCGCCTGCGGCTGCTCGGCGAGCATGCGCGCGGCCTCGAGCAGCTTTTCGGCAGCCTGCTGCTCGCCTTCGGCGTGGATCACCTTCGCGCGTCGGGCACGCTCGGCTTCGGCCTGCTGCGCGATGGCGCGCACCATCGTTTCATTGATGTCCACGTGCTTGATCTCGACATTCGAGATCTTGATGCCCCACGCCTCGGTCTGCGCGTCTAGGATGCGTTGGATGTCGACGTTCAGCTTCTCGCGCTCGGCGAGCATGTCGTCGAGCTCGTGCTTGCCGAGCACCGCACGCAGCGTGGTCTGCGAGAGCTGGCTCGTCGCTTCGTAATAATTCGCGACCTGGATGATCGCTTTGTCGGGATCGATCACCCGGAAATACACCACGGCGTTCACCTTGACCGAGACGTTGTCGCGCGAAATCACGTCCTGGCTCGGCACGTCCATCACGACGATGCGCAGATCGACGCGCACCATCTGCTGTACGGCGGGGATCACGAGTACGAGACCCGGTCCTTTGACTTTGTAGAAGCGCCCGAGCATGAAAACGACACCGCGCTCGTATTCGCGGAGAACTCGAATCGCGGATACGAGCAGGATGACGAGCAGCAGGATTGCGATGCCACCGAGCCCCATGTTGAAGAATGCGTTCATGCTTTCCTCCTTCTTATTCGTGAGCCGTAAGCCGTCAGCCGCCGTTGCGGCCCGCCGCTTACGGTTACGGTTTACGGCTTACGTCTTATCGATCGTCAATGTAAGTCCCGACACGCGCGTCACGCGTGCGTGCTCGCCGCGTTTCAGCGGTACCGCGCTCTGCACGCGCCAGCGCTCGCCGCGCACTCGCGCCCAGCCCTCGCGTTCGAAATCCTCGAGCACCACGGCGTCGGCCCCGTGCAGGTCTTCGCGACCGCTGACGACGGGCTGCCGCCGCGCCTTGACCGCGAGATATGCAGTGGCGAAAAGCGCCAGCCCCATCATCGCGCTCAAGCCCGCGATAAACGCAAGCGGAATATCGAAACCCGGCGCGGTCTCGGGATCGATGAGAATGACCATGCCGATCGCGAGCGCCACGACGCCGCCGATACCGAGCGCACCGAAGCTCGGCATGAATGCTTCGGCGACGATGAAGGCGATCCCGAGAAGTATCAGCGCGATGCCCGCATAGTTGATCGGCAGCAGCTGAAACGCATAGAGCGCAACCAGCAGGCAGATGCCGCCGAGCACGCCCGGCAACACGAAACCCGGGTTCATGAACTCGAAAATGATCCCGTAGATGCCGATCATCATCAGGATTACGGCAACGCTCGGATCGGTTACGACCATGAGGAGGCGCGTGCGCCAGTCGGGTTCCACTTCGACGAGCGTGGCGTTCGCGGTGTCGAGCGTGCGCTCCACGCCCGCGGCATTCACCTTGCGGCCGTCGAGCTGCTTGAGAAGATCCGGGATGTCGCGCGCCACGAGATCGATCACCTTGAGCTTGCGCGCTTCCGCCGCCGAAAGGCTCACCGCTTCGCGCACGGCACGTTCGGCCCATTCGGCATTGCGGCCTCTCATTTCGGCGAGGCTGCGGATGTAGGCGGCTGCGTCGTTGATTTGCTTGTTTCGCAGGCTCTCGCGCATGCCCGGCTGGTTCTCACCTTTGCCTTTGTCTTTCTCTCTGGCCGGCCTTTCCGCGGGCTTGATGCCGTCATCGCCGCCGCCGATCGAAACAGGGGTTGCCGCGCCGAGGTTGGTCGCCGGCGCCATTGCCGCGATGTGGCTCGCGTAAAGGATGTACGTGCCGGCGCTCGCGGCACGGGCGCCATCCGGGCCGACATACGTGGCGACCGGCACGGACGAAGCGAGTATCGCCTTGATGATCGAGCGCATCGACGTGTCGAGGCCGCCCGGCGTATCGAGCTTGAGCACGACGAGCGCGGCACGCTGCTCGGCCGCTTTGCGGATGCCGCGGACGGCGTAATCGGCGGTCGCCGGCGAGATCGCGCCATCGAGCGTAATCACCACCACGCTGCCGGCCCGTTTCGCCGCGGCGCTCTCACGCTCTGCA
>Ga0075431_100001640_pt1 | contig 20934 bp, 18 predicted proteins | sample RhiMetdeltSRZDD5_FD_75297 | JGI IMG/M metagenome (GOLD analysis project Ga0075431, IMG submission 75297) | Populus rhizosphere microbial communities from Tennessee, USA - Rhizosphere MetaG P. deltoides SRZDD5 | ecosystem: Host-associated > Plants > Roots > Rhizosphere > Soil | place: USA... | reverse complement strand
AGCTCGTCGCCCCGGTGCCTGAGCGACGTGCCGAGCATCCCCAGGCCCGGCAGGACGGTGGCCTCCAGGACGCCGGAGTGCAGCATCACTGCGGTCGCGGCGTCAGGGGTCCTCGGCTCGGGCATGGTCTGATCTGACCACGTCGGAGGGGGTGGTTCGCCACCCCGGCGGGGTGACCGGGGCCTCTGGCCCCCGGCGGGTGAGCGCCGGGTGCCAGAGGTTGGCCGGTGCGAGCTGCTGACTAGCTGTCGTCGCTGAACGTGCCGCCGAAGATCGACGAGTTGCCGAACGTCGCCGGGCACTGGTTGTTCGGACCGGGACGCAGGGCATCGGAGTGCGAGCCCGGGAGCTCGCCGGACTCCTCCGGGTCCTCCTTCTCGTCGCCGACCCGGGGCTCGGTCGCCCCGCCGAGCACGTCCTCGACGAACGCCTGGCGATACGTGTTGATCGCCGGGCACACTGCGCCGGTGCGCATGTCGTTCCACACGCCGGAGCCGAAGTCGCGGGTGGCGACGGCGTAGTTGTAGTCGCCGAGGAACTCGGAGGTGAGGCCGTTGGCGCTGGACGCCCGGCCGTCACCGACGGCGCCTCGGTGCACCGTGGTCCAGGCGCCGATCGCACCCGTGGCCGGGTTCACCTCGGCGTGGCGCACGACCCCGAGGACCCGCCGCGGCGAGGTGGTGTCGTTCCGCCAGGGATCGAGCCAGGCGTTGTAGACCAGCCACGCATCGGTGCCGTCGGGCGAGATGGCGATCGCCGGGAAGTTGGCCCGGTCGCTGCCGTCGTTGGCGTTGATGGGCGGAGCGGTGTACGAGTCACCGCCGTTCGTCGAGCTCACGACGAAGGCCCGCTCGTTGTTCGTGCCGGCCCGGTCGTCCGACCAGGTGACCAGGATCTGGTCGGTGGCGTCGACCCCCGACGGAGCCCCGTTGGCGATGTCGATGCTCGGGAACGTGTTCGTCCGGGCACCGGCGATCCCGTCGATGGTGAACCGGCCCTGTGCGGGGTCGAACTGGCCGATGCCGGCGACGGGTTGCACGATCACCCGCGGGCGCTCGAAGTTGGCACCGCCGTCGAACGAGCGGGCCTGGAAGAACACGCCCTGACGGGTCTGGATGTCGGTGCCGGCCCAGATCACGTAGACCACACCGGCGCTGTCCGTCCGGATCGCGCAGCCCTGGCGGCCTCCGGTCTGGCCGTTGTTGGTCGCCGGGGTCAGCTGTCGGGTGCGCCACGTGTCGCCGCCGTCGGTGGAGCGGGCGAAGAGCACCGGCTCCACGCCTGCGGTCGCGCGGAAGCCCACGTTGCAGACGTACGCGTTGCCGAAGTGCGGGCTCGACTCGGCGTTGTCGGCCCAGACCTGCTCCTTGTCGCTGAACAGTGCCTGGTTCTGGCGGGTGACCACGACCGGGTCCATCCAGGCGTCGTTGTCACCGGCGATGGCCCCGGCGATGTCGTCGGTGCGGGACACCGCGATGGCGGCGTCGCCCGGGAAGCCCGGGTTGCCGGGGAAGTTCGTCGCGATGTTGGCGTAGTAGAGCCGCTGGCCGTTGGCCCACGAGAAATCACCCGACGCGTCGGGGACCGGGCCGAACACCAGCTCCGGGTCACCGTTGGAGACCATGCCGTTCTCGAAGTAGTTGGGCAGGGTGCCGATCGGTCCCGCCGGGTCGGGCACGCAGCCGGTGTCGGTGGCCGGGGGCTGGCCCGGTGCCAGATCCGGCTGGCCCAGGCAGCTCGGCGTGACGCGAGCCGAGAACCCGGTGTAGGTGGGCTGGGTCCAGGTGCGTCCGGAGTCCGTGGAGAACTGGACGCCCGACACGCCGACGCCGGGTGTGAACGGGCAGGTGCGATCGTCGCCCGCGTTGCACGCCTCCAGGTCGATGTTGTCGTTGGCTCCCGCGGCCAGGATGTTCGGGGCCACGGGGTTGACGGCCAGACCGGGCTCGTTCTGCTTGTTCTGCGAGAACAGCGTGTCGTTGCTCCCGACCGTGACCTCGGTGGAGCCACCGGGTGTGATCGGGGCCCCGCCCGCGAGCGAAGACGCGAGCAGGACCATGGCAAAGGACGCTGCTGCGGCCAGAGTGAGACGACTCGTCCGCATTTTTCCCCCTCGTTGGTTGGAATGGGACGGCGGCGCGCCCCAGGCCCCAACCTGACGAAGACCTGACGCCACGCCTACTAGAGGGATCGTTCGCCGCACCCACCGTGTTACAGATGGCCGTCGATCTCTGCCCGGCGCAGCTACGGTCCTCGGGGATGACCGGTGAAGACGCCGCTTCGGTGGCGGCGGCCCAGGTCGAGGCAGGCCGGGACAGCACCGAGAAGCGCATCGCGCTGGCCGAGGCCTTCTACCGCGGCGCGGCGGAGCTGCGCCGCTACGGGCGGGCGGAGCTGAGCTTCCTGCGCTGGGAGATCGCCCGGGGCGTGCTCGGCACCGACGACGACCCCGGCAGCCCCGGCAGCCCCTGGTGGCGGGCGATCAACGAGCGGCTCCTGCGGGACAAGGCCGAGGCCCGGCTGCTCCACGACAGCACCGCCGACGGCGACCCGTCGTCGCGCAGCGTCGAGCTGTGGCTCGAGTTCCTGGCCGGGCCGTCGTCCCGCTCGTGGTATCGGGCCCACAACGCCAGCATCGTCGGCGGCTACATCGACCACGAGCCGCTGGCCGCCGACGAGCTGCCCGCCGAGCGGCTGATGATGAACGTCGCCCTGTTCCGGGTCCTGTTCACCCACACGATGGTGGCCCGCCCCCGCCTGGCGCTGGGCCTGCTGGCACCGTTCGGCCGCCTGCTCGGCAACCCCCGGGGCGGGAGCGTGCGGTTCTTCCTCGACCTCAACCACTCGTTCCCCAGCCGCTACCCGCTCACCGACCTCGACATCGAGCAGCTCCTGCTGGAGGAGGGCGCACTGGCTCGCGCCCTGGACTACGGCGTGGTGCTGCCCCGCGCCGCCGATCTGTACGGGCATGCCGCTGCCGCGCTCGACGAGCCTCGCGTCGACCAGCTGCACGACAACGGGATGCCCTGCTACGCCCTACCGGCGGACCACCCGGCCTGGAACCACCAGACCCACCGGCGGCCGCTCCCCCGCCTCGCCGCCTTCGTCACCCGATCGCGTAGGTGAGCAGGGTCAACCCGTCACCCACCGTCCGGGTCTGGATCAGGCGCAGGGGCTTCGGTGCGCTGGTCTCGCCGAAGAGCCGCTCACCCTCCCCGAGCAGGACCGGGAAGACGACCAGCCGCAGCTCGTCTACCAGGTCGTGCTCGATCAGCATCCGCCCCAGCTGGTAGCTGGCATAGACGAGGATCTCGCCGTCCAGCTCGTCCTTCAGCTTCGCGACGTCGTCGACCACGTCACCATCGAGGACCGTCGCGTTGCTCCAGCGGGCCTCGTCGAGGGTCGAGGACACCACGTACTTCGGCATCGCGTTCAACCGGTCGGCCCACACCCCGCTGCGGGAGAGCCAGCGCGAGGCGAACCACTCGTCGGTCCGCCGCCCGAGCAGCAGGGCCTCGGCCGCCAGCGCCTCCTCGGTGAAGACCTCGGCCCACGCATCGAGGTCCTTGCCCCCGAACTCGGTGAACCAGCTGCCCGCCTTGGATCCCTCCTGCCCATCCGGGTCCTGGATGACCCCGTCGAGCGACATGTTCGTGCTGATGATGATCTTTCCCATGCCGATGCAGACACCGCACCGGCGCTGGACTGGGCGCGCTAGCGGGGGAGGCCGAGGAGCCGTTCGGCGATGATGTTGCGTTGGATCTCGCTGGTGCCGCCGGCGATGCGCATGCCGGGGGCGTACAGGAAGCGGTCGGTGGCGGGGCCGGCGAGGAGACCGTCGGCACCCCGCAACGAGCAGGCCAGCAGCTCGATCTCCGCCTCGAGCTCGGTCCGCAGCAGCTTGGCCATCGAGGCGGTCACGGGGTCGCCGTTGGAGCGGAGCAGCAGAGCCCGGAGGGCGTGGCCCCGCACGTAGAGCCGGAGCAGCTGGTCGCGATGGGCCGGCGCCCCACCCGCCCGGGACCGGACGAGCGCCAGCCGCTGGTCGAGGCCGACCAGCCCGGCGGCACCGCTGCCCCGCTCGTCGGTGAGCACCTCCATGGCCACCCGCCAACCGCCGTGCTCCGGGCCGAGCAGGGCGTCGCGGGGGATCCGGACGCCGTCGAGGAAGACCTGGCTGAACTCGTGGTCCCCGGTCATCTGCCGGATCGGCCGGACCGTCACCCCCGGCGTCGCCATGTCGAGCAGGAAGAACGAGATCCCCCGATGGCCCGGCTCGTCCGGGTCGGTGCGAGCCAGCAGGATGCCGTGCGTGGCCACGTCGGCGTTCGACGACCACACCTTCTGCCCCTCGACCACGTAGCTGTCGCCGTCGACGACCGCCGTCGTCTGCAGGCCGGCGAGGTCGGACCCGGCGTCGGGCTCCGAGAACAGCTGGCACCAGAGCGCCTCGCCGGTCAGCGTCCGCAGGAGGAACCGAGCGCGCTGCTCGTCGGTGCCCGACCGCAGGATCGCCTCGCCCGCCAGGACCAGGCCCTGGAGGTTCAGGTACGGCGTGACCTCGGCCCGGGCGCACTCCTCCAGCCAGATGGCCGTGTGCTCCCGGTCCAAGCCCCGGCCACCGAAGGCCACCGGCCAGTGCAGGCCCGCGAACCCGGCGTCGTAGACGTGGGCCTGCCACGCCCGCGCCTGCCCGTGCAGCGCCGGGGGCAGGATCGCCCCGAACGCCGGGCAGGCGACGCCCTCCTCGACCGACTGGGCCAGGAACGCCACCACCCGGTAGCGGAACATCCCGATGTCGAGGTCGTCAGGCAACGACGTGCTCCTGGCCGGCCGCGCCGTTACCGCCGGCACCAGCGGCTCGGTGGATGGCGCGGCGGATGCGGACGTAGGTGCCGCAGCGGCAGACGTTCTCGAGGGTGTCGATGTCGGCGTCGGTCGGGTTCGGCTTCGTCGCCAGCAGGGCCGCGGCGGCCATGATCTGGCCGGGTTGGCAGTAGCCGCACTGGGCGACGTCCTCGTCGATCCAGGCCTGCTGCACCGGGTGGAGGGTGTCGCCGTCGGCGAGCCCCTCGATGGTGGTGACGGCGTGGCCGGCGCAGTCGGCGACCCGCGTGGTGCAGGGCTGGAAGGCTGCGCCGTCGAGGTGGCTGGTGCAGGCCCGGCACACCCCGACCCCGCAGCCGTACTTGGGGCCGGTCACCCCGAGGGTGTCGCGCAGGACCCACAGGAGCGAGGCGTCCGCGGCCACGTCGACCGACACGGTCTCGCCGTTGAGCTGGAAGCTGTAGCTCGGCACGTTCTCTCCTCGCTCAGGTCTCAGGGCACGATCGGGAAGCGGCGGGCGACTGTGCCGGTGGCGCGGGCCCACGCGTTGGCGACGGCCGCGCTGGCGGCGGGCACGCCCAGCTCACCGGCGCCACCGGGCTCGCCGGTCGGCGGCATGACGTGGACCTCGACAGTGGCCGGCGTGTTGCGCATGCGGGCGTAGCGGAAGTCGGTGTAGCTGGATTCCCGGACGGCACCGGCGTCGATGTGCACGCCCGCTTGCAGGATCACCGACAAGGCGTCGACCAGGGCGCCCTGCATCTGGGCCTCGAGACCGCGAGGGTTCACCGCCCGGCCGACGTCCACGGCCGCCACGGCCTTCGTCACGCGGGGGTGGGCGCGGTCCCGGGCGTCGAGCTCCACGAGAAAGGCGACGACGCTCTTGTACTCCTCGTGGAGCCCGACCCCCTGCGCAGTCCCCGGCGCCATGGTCCGTCCCCATGACCCGGCCGAGGCCACCCGGTCGAGCACCGCCCGCGTGCGGGCCGAGCGCAGCCGGTCCCGCCGGAAAGCCACCGGATCGCGCCCCAGCGCCCGGGCCACTTCGTCGACCATGATCTCGTCGACCGTGCGGACCTGGCCGGAGAACACCGAGCGCCAGCTGCCCGTCGGGAACAGCAGGTCGACCTCGCGCAGCGACCGGCTCTGGACCCCCAGGTTGTAGAGGTCGTGCTGGCTGAGCTGGAACATCGCCTGCCCGACCCCGCCGACCACGTCGACCGCGACCGAGGTGAGCAGGTCGCCCAGCCCGTGGCTGCCGTCGAGCGTGATCGAGCCCATGCGGTGCTCGTAGCTGAGCACCTGGCCCAGCATGTGGACCGCCCGGGCCTTGTGGTGGCTCGCGGGGCGCAGGCGACCGTGGTGCATGTCGTCGCCGCGCGTCCACAGGAGCCGGACCGGGCGGCCCACGGCCTGAGAGACCCGCGCCGCCTCGATCGCGGGATCGAAGAACAGGCGCCGCCCGAACGAGCCGCCGCCCCGGACGACGTGCACGGTCACCCGGTCGGCCGGCAGGCCGAGGGCGAGGGCCACCCGCTGGGCGGCCACGATCGGGCTCTTGGACGGGAACCACAGCTCGGCCCGGCCGTCGCGGACGCCGGCCACGCAGTTCAGCACCTCGAGCGGGGCGTGGGGCACGAAGGCGAAGTCGAAGGTGCGGTCGACGGTGAGCGACCCCAGCGGCAGGGCGAAGCCCGGCACCCCCGCGGCGAGCCGTGCGCTGACGTCGGCGTCCGACAGCGACGCGGCCGGCCCCGGCTGCCAGCCGACGACCAGCGCGTCTCGGGCGGCCAGCGCCTGGTCGAAGGTCTCGGCCACCACCGCGACGCCGGTGGGAATGCGGGTGACGGCCACCACGCCGGGCATCGCCCGTGCGGTCGCGTCGTCCAGCGTGCGCACTGTCCCCCCGAGCGTGGGCGGGCGGGCCACGACGCAGGGCAGCGCACCCGGGACGGCGAGGTCCTGGGTGTAGCGGGCCCGCCCGGTGACGATGTCCCGGGCGTCGATGCGAGAGGTCGGGCGGCCGATGACCGTGAAGTCATCCGGGTCCTTGGGCGTGCTCGGCACCGCCGGGATGGTCACCGCCGCGGCCGCGGCGGACAGCTCGCCGTAGGTGGCCCGGCGGCCGTCGGGCGCGACGACCGAGGTGTCCCGGGTGACCAGGCCGCCCGCCGCAACGCCCCACCGACGGGCGGCCGCCGTCACGAGCCGCGCCCGGGCGGCCGCAGCCGCCTGGCGCAGCGGGCCGTACAGCGCGTGGATGGTGTTGGACCCGCCGGTGAGCTGGTTGAACAGCAGCTCGGGGCGGGCGTCCTCCAGGACCACGTCGACGTCGGTGAGCCTTGTGTCCAGCTCCTCGGCGGCGAGCTGCGCCACCGCGGTCGTGATGCCCTGCCCCACTTCGGCCCGGGGCAGCCGCACGACCACCCGGTTGGCGGTGGTCACCTCGACGACCAGCAGGTGCTGGGTCGGCAAGGCGGCCAGCGTCAGCGCATCGGTGAAGTCGACGATGTCGGCGATGCCGGCGGGCGCTGTTCCGGCGCCGGCGCCGGCCGGCTGTGCACCGGCCGGCGTGGCGACGGCGACCGCGTCGGCCAGGTGCACCGCCACGCTCAACGGCGGCGTCGCCGCGGCGCACACCAGCAATCGGCGACGCGTGATCCCCTCGGGTGTCGTCATCCCGGTCCCCCCGTCGGTGACGTCAGCTCGGGAACGTAGTGCGGTTCGCCGTCGGCATCTCGATGTAGATGTTCTGGCCCTCGCCCAGGTAGAAGAGCACGCCCGAGCGGATGATCTCGTCGAAGGCCCAGAAGACGTCGGGCGGCACGAACAGGATCGCCCCCTCACGGATCGCCAGGAAGACCGGCCAGTACGTCTTGACCGCCCAGTCCCAGAACGGCTCCCGGGGGATCTCCAGCGAGTCGGTGATCGTGTTGCCGAGCATGTAGCGGGTCAGCGCGTGGAGCGGTGGGCGCAGGAGGGGCTGCTCGAACGACGCGAGGCCGAGGAGGATGTCGGCCAGGGCGATTCCCTCGGGCGTGGCCTGCAGGATCGGGTCGAGGACCTGGGTGGCCTGCGACTCGGCCTGGTCCCACGAGTTGGGGATGTACTCGTCCTTGACGCCGAGCATGTGGGCGGTCACCTGCCACACGTGGAGGTAGGCATCCCACTCGGCCGCCGACACCTTCAGCTTCCACTTGGTCAGCGTCCGGTGCGCGGTGGTGGCCAGGCTGTGCCAGGTGACCATGATGTCGGCCTGGCTGATCGGGATGGGCTTCCACCCGTTGATCACGGGCCACTGCGGCGACTGCGGCAGCAGGTGCCGCACCGCGGCGTGGGTCATCCGGGTCTTGACCGCCGTCACGATCATGTCGCCGCTGGGCTGGTAGGCGTTCAGGTCGCCGACGTCGTGGCCGAGCTTGCCCGTCTTGGTGATGCGGTCCCGCATGTCGGCCCCGCCCTTGGAGTAGTAGACGGCCCGGGCCTCGTTGGGGATCGCGGTGCTCATCATGCCGCTGTTGAAGGCGTACATCAGGCCGAGGTAGAGGCCCCGCTTCTTGTAGAAGTCCCCGGCGGTCTTGAGCTTGGCCTGGTCGGCCCACGAGGGCAGCTGCCGGGCGGACTGGATGTAGTCCCGCACGTCGGGCGGGAGCCCGGCCGGCAACGCCTGGGAGTTGTAGGTCCAGCTCCGCAGGAGCTGGTTCACCTCGGGGACGCCGCCCCGGTCGAGCAGGGCCGCGACCACCGGATCGGTCTCGTCGTCCCACACCTGCTTCGGGTCGGTGCCGGTCCCCGTACCGGCCACCGAACCCGCCGCCTTCCAGGTCCACAGCGATTTCGCGGCGGCGGGCGTGGCCATGCTCAGTGCGCCGACCGCGCCCAAGGTGCCGCCCTTCAGCAGCATCCTGCGCCTGCTGATCTTCTCCATGAGTTCCCCCCTCGGAGCCAGACGTTCATTGATACGATGTAACACCTTCCGCATCTGCGTATCAGTCATAGAACCACAGGTGTGGTATACGTCACAAGCCCAAAGTTGATGAGCGAGCCGCCATGACAGCCCCTGAGCCCGAGTCGATCCTGGTGGGCGCACTCACCGACATCCGCGACGGTGTCATCGACGACGAGACCAGCAGCCGCATCCTCGACGCGGCCTACGAGCTGTTCTGCCAGATCAGCATCCAGCGGACGACCATGGAGGACGTCGCCCGGCGGGCGGGCGTCTCCCGGATCACCGTCTACCGGCGGTTCGCGAACAAGGGCGCCCTGGTGGACCACGTGGTCCGGCGGGAGATCCGCCGCTACCTCGACCAGTTCCTCGACGACATCGAGCAGGCCGAGACCGCGGCCGATCGCGTCGTGCTGGGCTTCGTCAGCTCCCTGCGCGCCATCCGGGGCAACCCGCTGATCAGGGACCTGATGGCCGCCGACCCGAACGCGCTCGTGCCCACCACCATCGGGGACAACGGGCGCACGCTCGCCACCGTTCGGGCCTTCGTCGCCGGCCAGCTCCGCCGCGAGCAGGACGCCGGCAACGTGGCCACGAGCGTCAACGTCGACGTCGTCGCCGAGCTGATGGTGCGGGTCTGCGCGTCGTTCCTGCTCATCCCCAGCCAGATCGTCGACCTCGACGACGACGAGCAGCTGGCCGACGTGGCCCGCCAGTTCCTGGTGCCGATGCTGGGGCGGCCGGCGGGCTCGTGACCCGGGGCCTCAACCAGCTACAGCGAGGAACTCCAGGATCTCGGGGAAAGCTTGGCGGTCCTGGGCGAAGAAGGCGTGGCCGCCGTCGTAGAGCCGCAGGTCGGCGCCGGGGACGCCGGCGGCGATGGCCTCGCTGTTGGCCGGCGGGGCGATGCCGTCGTAGCGGCCGGCCGCCACCAGCGTCGGGCACGAGATCCGACCCAGCCGGTCGAACACGTCGTGGTGGCGGCGGGCCTGCAGCTGCTCGCCTTCCCCGCGGCGCTGCTCGTCGCTACGGGGTGCCGCAGCCCTGCTCGCCATCAGGTCGGCCAGGGCGCGGTCGGCAGGGTGCGATTCCAGCCAGTCCGGCGTGAACCGGGTGTCGAGCAGGAGCGGGGCTCGGGCAGCCCGGTCGTCGGGCGTCAGGTCCTCGAGCTCGTGGAGGGGGTACGAGGCGCCGCCCGGCCCGCCGGCTGACGTGCACAGCAACGCCAGCCGCTCGATCCGCTCCGGCCACGTGACCGCCAGCTCCTGCGCCACCATCCCGCCGAAGCTGATGCCGACGACACGGCATCGCTCCCAGCCCACGTGGTCGAGCAGGGCGGCGGCGTCGGCGGCGTAGTCGGCCATCGTGTACGGCCCGGGCGGCACCTCGGTCAGCCCGAGCCCCCGCTGGTCGTGGGCCACCAGCTCACACCGGGCGGCGAACGGCTCGAGCACCGCCGCCATGTTCGCCAACGTGCTCCCCGACCCGTTGAGGAACAGCAGCGCCGGGCCGCTGCCCCGCCGCTCGTAGTACACGTCGATCCCGTTCAGCGTCGCCCTCACGGTCCCACGTCCTCAAGCCCGAGGGTCGCGGCGGAGGAGCCAGACGGGCGGTGTCCCCTTCAGGCGGACATCGTCGACCACCTCGAAACCGGAGCGGGCGTACCAGGCGACGTTGGACTCCTTCTGCGTCTCCAAGTACGCGAAGTGGCCGTCGACGTCGCAGCGCTCCAGCACCGGGGCGATGAGCCGGGTGCCGATCCCCCGACCCTGGGCGCTGGGGTCGGTCACCAACAGCGACAGGTACCAGTGCGGCTCCCGCGGGTGGCGCTTGTCGACCTCCAGGAACAGCCGGATCGCCTTGAGGCTGTGCTTGGCCCGGGCGACGGCCGGGATCATCCGCAACCCTCGGCGAGCCTCCGCGGCCCGCGACCGATCGATGCCGTCGGGGGCCACCCAGCCGGCGAACGCCCGAGGTTGGCCGTCGACCTCGCCGACCAAGCGCTCGCCCGGCTGAGACTCCAGCTCCTTCAGGTACGCGCTCATCATGACGGGCAGCAGCTTGTACTCGTGCATCAGGTCGCGGGCGAAGAAGTCGAACAACGGGTCGCTCCAGAACGCCCGGGCCGCCACCGCCAGCACCTCGGGCCGATCCTCCGCCCGCATCGGTCGCACCTCGGTCGTCGTCGCCCGATCGCTCATGCTGGCACGCTACGGCGATGTCCGAAGAAGCACTGCAGTGCGACCATGGGTGAACGCACCTGTGACACCGTCGTGATCGGCGGCGGGATCGCCGGGCTGTCCACCGCTGCCGCCCTCGCGGCAGACCAGCAGGTCATGGTCCTCGAAGCCGAACCACAGCTCGGACAGCACGCCACCGGTCGTTCGGCGGCCATCTACCTGCCCAGCTACGGCACGCCGATCGTGCGGCCACTCACCCGCGCCAGCCACCGGTCCTACGTCGAGCTGTCCGAGGAGGTGGGCTCGCCCCTGCTGAGCCCCCGCTCGTTGCTCGTCGCCGGCGTCGACGAGCGCAGCCAGGCCCTCGTCGAGGCCTGGGTCGACGACGGCGTCGGCCTCGAGCCCGCGGACGAACGCGATGCCCTCGCGCTGTGCCCCGCGCTGCGCCCCGGCATCGTCCGCACCGCCGGAGTCGACGCAGCCGGGATGGACATCGACGTCGCCGGTCTCCAGGAAGCCTTCCGACGCCGGCTCCGTCATGCCGGCGGCCACGTCCTGACGTCGGCACCGGTCGAGTCGATAGCGCGCCGCCGGGGCGGCTGGGACGTAACCGCCAACGGCCGGACCGTCAGCGCCGGCGTCGTCGTCGACGCCGCCGGCGCGTGGGTCGACGAGATCGCCGCGCTCGCCGGCGTACCGGGCATCGGCCTCACCCCGCGGCGACGTTGTGCGTTCCTCAGCCCCATCCCAGCGGCGAGCCACGACCACCCCGACCGGCGCGGTTGGCCGCTGGTCGCCGACGGCGCCGACCGTTGGTACTTCAAGCCCGACGCCGGCGGCGTGCTCGCGTCACCCGCGGACCAGGAACCCTCCCCGCCCTGCAACGCCAGACCCGACGAGCTGGAGATCGCGCGGGCCATCGAAGCCATCAACGTCTCCACCACCCTGGGTCTCCGCAGCGTGACCAGCGCCTGGGCCGGCCTCCGCTCCTTCGTCGTCGACGGAGATCCGGTCGTCGGCGCCCACCCCGACGCCCCGGACTTCGTCTTCGTCGCCGCCCAGGGCGGCTACGGCATCCAGATCGCCCCCGCCCTCGCCGAGCTCGCCGCCGCCCAGGTCCTCGGCCACCCCCTCCCGCCTGAGCTCACCGAAGCCGGCATCACCCCCGCAGGCGTCAGCCCCCTACGCCCCTCGCTACGCCGGTCCCGCTAGCTCACGTCCCGGTGGTGCGGCGGATGACGCTCGCCATGGCCAGCAGGGCGGTCGCCTGCCGGGTGTCGCCCTGGTCGATCGCAGTCGCGGCCAGGCCTTCGATGCACTCTGCGAGGCCCGCGACGTCACCGAGCTCCCGGCGCAGCGACAGCGCGCGATGGAACAGCTCCCGGGCCTCGTCGTGGTCCCGACGCTGCGCAGCCAGCGTGGCGAGATTCTTGTAGGTCGACGCGATGCACCGGCGATCGCCGATGGAGTGGAAGCCGTCCATCGCCGCGCCGTACCGCTCGACCGCGGTCTCGTCGTCGCCCCCCACCCGGGCGATGTCGCCCTCGGTGCTCATCACGTGCGCTACCGATGTGGCGTCGTCGAGGCTCCTGAACATCGCGCCCGCCTGGCTGCATGCCTCGGCCGCAGCAGCCAGGTCGCCGCGGTGCAACCGGCAGACCGCCAGGCGCCGCAGCGCCGTCCCTTGCCCGAGCCGACTCCCCCGCCGGCGCCACAGCGCCAGGCCCTCGTGATGCCACCGCTCGGCGGCGACGTAGTCGCTGCGCCGGAGCTCGAGCGTGCCCAGGAGGTTGATGGTCAGGCCGATCGCGCGCTCGTCGCCGAGCCGCCGGAACCCGTCGAGGGCCCTACACAGCACCGGCTCGGCACGGTCCAGGGACCCCTCGTTCGTCAGGACCGCCCCGACGACGTGCTCTGCCCACGCCAACCCGACGCCGTCCCCGAGCTCGGTGAACGCCTCGACCGCCTGCTCGGCCCAGCGCAGCGGCTGGCGGACATCGCCCTGATGGGACCCGAGCACCCCGGCCACCGTCAGCGCCCACCCGCGCAGGGCGGACGGCAGGGCCCGGTGGGGCTCCAGCAGCGGCGCCAAGAACTCGACTGCGGCGCTCTCCCTCCACGTGGCATCCCAGTAGAACCACAGGGCGACCGCGAGCTCGGCCGACAGCGCGGCGTCGTGGTCGCGCGCCCACCTCAGCGCGGCGTCGAAGTTGTGGTCTTCGTCGCGCAGCCGCTCCCGCCACCTCCGCTCGTCAGGTCCGTAGAAGTGGGGATCCGCCCGGCGCGCCAGGTCCAGGTAGCAGCGGGCGTGCGCGGCCTTACGAGCCTGCTGCTCACCGAGCACGTCGAGCTGCTCACCGGCGAAGATGCGGATCGTCTCCAGCAAGCGGTAGCGCGCCACGCTCGCCGGGCCGGGCTCGCGCACGAGCAGCGAGTGGTCCACCAGCTCGGTGATGTGACCGAGGACATCGGAGCGAACGACATCGGGTCCGACGCACACCGCCTCGGCGGCTTCGAGGGTGAACGACCCCGGGAACACGCCCAGCCGGGCGAGGGTGAGCCTCGCCCCGGGATCGAGGAGATCGTGGCTCCAGGCGATGGTGGCCCGAAGCGTCCGCTGCCGCGGCACGGTGCCGCCGGTGGTCCCCCGAGGCCGGGCGAGCAGGCGGAGCCGGTCGTCGAGGCGATCTGCGAGCTCGCCGGGCTCCAACGCCCGGACCTGGCCGGCGGCCAGCTCGATGGCGAGCGGCAGCCCGTCGAGCCGCCGGCACAGGTCGGCGACGACGACGCGGCTCTCGGGCGTCAGCTCGAAGCCGCTGGCCGGGGCGGCTCGCCTGGCTCGGTCGGCGAACAGCTCGACTGCCTCGTCGCCGAGCGGCGGCACCGGCCAGATCGTCTCCGCATCGAGGCCGAGGACATGGCGGCTCGTGGCCAGCATGCTCACCGCCGGGCAGCGATCGAGCACGGCGGCGGCAAAGGCTGCGGCCGGCTCCAGCAGGTGCTCGCAGTTGTCGAGCACCAGGACACCACCCGCCCGATGGGCCAGCACAGCCATCAACGTGTCGGCGAGTGCGGTACCCGGCTGTTCCTCGACCCCGAGCGCCGCGGCGACGGCATGGGTCACGGCGTCGCCCTCGTGCCGGGACGCCAGGTCGACGAAGCACACGGCCCGCCGGTCGACCAGGCGAGCCGCCACCTCGGTCGCGAGGCGGGTCTTGCCGATGCCGGCGGGGCCGACGAGCGTGACCAGCCGGTTGGCGGCAAGCGCGGCGTCGATCCCGGCAAGGTGCTCGGTCCGCCCGACGAACGACGTCGGCGTGGTCGGGAGGCCCTTGGGGACGACCGGCATCGAAACCGGGCTGATGGGGTCGGTGCCGGCGTCGGTCGTCAGGAGGTCGTCGCCGCTGAGGATGCGGCGTTCGAGGTCGCGCAGCTCGGCCGAGGGCTCGAGCCCGAGCTCCTCGGCGAGCAGCTTGCGATGCCGCTCGAAGGCCCGCAACGCGTCGACCGGGCGGCCGGAGCTGGTGAGGGCGGTCATGAGGACGACCCAGAGCCGCTGGCGCAGCGGATGCTCCTCCACCAGATCGGCCGCCTCCGCAGCGACCTCCGGAGCACGGCCGAGGCCGATCTCGCCCTCCAGGCATCGCTCCAGCGCCGCCAGCCGCAGCTCCCCCAGCCGGGCACGCTCCGCGGCGGTGCACGGGAGGTCGACGAGGTCGGCGAGCACCTCGCCTCGCCACAGGCCGAGCGCCTCCCGCCAGAGCTCCGTGGCCTGGGCGTGGCCGCCACGCGCCGAGAACTCGCCCGCCCGCGCCAGCAGCCGCTCGAAGCGGCGGGCGTCGATGCCGTCACCTCCAGCGCCAAGGCGGTAGCCGCGCCCCTGTGTCTCGATGACGCCGGGTCCGAGGGTCCGGCGCAGCTGCCACACGTAGCGCTGCAGCGTCTTCGTGGCGGTGGCCGGAGGTGTGCCGGCCCAGACGTCCTCGACGAGCGCATCAGCCGCGACCACCCGCTCGGCGTCGACCAGCAACCGGGCGAGGACCGCCCGTTGGCGCGGCCCACCGAGCGGCAACCGCTCGCCGTCGAGGCGCACCTCGAGCGGGCCGAGCAGGCGAAACTCCAGCAGTCCGCCACACTGAACATCGCGCTGAGACGTGAGCCGAGCGTAGATCGGCTCCTACCGCCCTTCTACCGTCCTGCAACCGCCCGGCCCCACGATCGCAGCGGTCATCCCGTCACCCACCAGAGCCAGGAGGACGACGATGGGACTCAGCCTTGGAGACACTGCACCGGACTTCGAAGCGGACACCACCGAGGGCCGCATCGGCTTCCACGACTGGATCGGCGACTCGTGGGCGATCCTGTTCTCCCACCCCAAGGACTTCACCCCGGTGTGCACCACCGAGCTCGGCTACATGGCAGCGCTCAAGCCCGAGTTCGACCGCCGGGGCGTGAAGGTGATCGGCCTGTCCGTCGATGCGACCGCCGACCACGACGCCTGGGCCCGGGACATCGAGGAGACCCAGGGGGCGCGCCCCAACTACCCGATCATCGGGGACGCCGACTTCGAGGTCTCCAAGCTGTACGGCATGCTGCCGGCCAGCACCTCCGGCGACGCCAAGTCACGTACCCCGGCCGACAACCAGACCGTGCGGAACGTCTTCGTCGTCGGGCCCGACAAGAAGATCAAGCTGATCCTCGTCTACCCCATGACGACCGGCCGCAACTTCGACGAGGTGCTGCGGGTCATCGACTCGCTCCAGCTCACGGCCAACCACCGGGTGGCGACCCCCGTGAACTGGCAGCAGGGCGACGACGTGATCATCGCCGGCTCCGTGTCCAACGACGAAGCCAAGGAGATCTTCGGCTCCTGGGACCAACCGAAGCCCTACATCCGCATCGTCCCCCAACCCCGGTAAACGACCCCGGCGCGCGATCGGGCGGGCTCTAGCGTCAGAGGATGGCCCTGGAGCTTCGCCCGAAGTGCGAGTACTGCGACGCGACATCCCATCCCACCAGCGCTAGGCCCCAACGATGACCGACTTGGAGCTTGTGACCGAGGCGGACGTGGAGCTCATGCAGGGCCTGGCGCAGCGGGTCACGGCGGCCCGGCCGGAGCTGCTGAGCAGCGACGCTTCGTTCGGCGAGCTGGCCTGGATCTGGGGCAAGGGGCACGCCAGCGAGGGGGCCAGCTGGCGGCGTCGGCTGTGGTTCTCCGGCGGGGAGCTCGTGGCGTGGGCCTGGGCCCAGCTGCCCCGCCAGGTGACGCGGAGCGACGGTTCCGTCAGGGATGTCACCGACGCCTACCTGGCGTACCAGGTCCACCCCGACCACGCCGGGCTGGTCGACGAGGTGATCGACTGGTACGACGCTACGGCGGCGGGCATCGAGCGCACGGTGCTGCCGAGCGCCGCCGACGAGCTCGCCCTGAAGCGGTGGACGGCGCACGGCTATGAGACCAACGAGGCCGAGCTCGCCGATGACGGGTCCTGGACCCAGCTCAACGTGCGGGACCTCACCGTCGTGGAGCAGCCGGTGCTGCCGGACGGGTTCCGGTTCCGCACCGCCGACGAGGCCGGGCCGCAGGCTGCGGTCCAGGCCCACATGGACGCCTGGGCACCCACGACCTACTCGGCCGAGGCGTACGAGGGGGTTCGGCAGACGGCCGCGTACCGCGGCGACCTGCACGTCCTGGTCGAGGCGCCCGACGGGACGATGGCTTCCTCGACGATCATGTGGCTCGACGATGCGAACAGGACCGCCGAGTTCGAGCCGGTCGGGACGCATCCGGACTACCGGCGGCTGGGGCTGGCCAGGGCCATGCTCCTGCACGGGATGCATCTGGCGCGGGCGGCCGGGGCCACCCACATGACGGTTGCCTGCGTGGGTGCGCCAGGACATCCCGAGGCGCGCGAGCTGTACTACAGCGTCGGGTTCCGGGAGCTCACGCGGGATGCGCCGCTCATCAAGGCCAGGACGGCGAGCTGAGACCTTGATCCTCCCCCAGGAGCGCGACCCCCGCGACCTGGTCCTGGACGATCAACGGTTGCGCAACGACATCTGCTGGTCGGTCTTCGACTGCTGACGTCCGCAGCTCGTCGGTCAGGTGACGTCGCGGCGCTGGAAGACCAGCGCAGCGACGGCGACGATGGCGGTCGCCCACACTGCGAGGAGGAGGGCGGCGGCGGTGACGGTCCGGCCGGGGACGTCGCCGCCGGCTTCGAAGGTGCCCTTGGCGAACACGATGGCGTTCCAGAGCATGAGCCAGGGGCGCAGGGGCTTGAACTGGGAGCCGACGACGTTCTCGAAGACGAAGAGGTAGGCGAAGCCCATGCCGAGGGCGGCAGCGGTGCCCCGTCCGAGGACGGCGAGGGCGTAGCCGAGCGCGGCCGCGCCGGCGCCGACGAGCGCGATGCGGAGGCCTAGGCCGGTGATGGTGCCGAGCCAGTCGCCGCCGGTGCCGTCGGTCGTGTCGACGGCGAGGCTGCCGGGCAGGACGCTCAGGGCGAGCACGGCCTGCCAGGCGACGATCGCCGCGAGCGTCGCGCCGACCAGGGCCACGAGGCGGGCGGCAAAGACCCGGCGCCGGCGGCTCTCCCAGGTGAGGATCGTGGGGAGCAGCCCCGCCTGCCAGTCGGCACCGATCGACGAGGCACCGACGAGGAAGCCCGCGATGACCAGGAGCGGGGCGGTCGTGCGGAAGATCTGGTCCAGCTGGCGGAGGTGGAAGTCGGGGTCCAGCGTCGGGACGGTCTCGCGGCAGAGCCGGTCGCGCTCGGCGGGCGCCGCGATGTCCGCCGGGATGGTGGGCATGGTCACGCCGTCCCGGGTCTTGGGCGGTTGGTCCTGGACGCAGCGTTCGATGTCGGCGTCGTGGTTGATGCGGGCCTGCTCACGGAAAGCCCATGGCACCAGGACCGGGGCGGTGGCGATCCCGGCGAACAGCACGACGAGCGACCAGCGCGCCAGCCGCCGCGACCAGAGGCGGTGCAGCTCGACGCGCACGAGCCGGGTCACTGATCAGCCACCTCTGGGTCGCCGGTGAGGGCCATGAACGCTTCCTCCAGCGTGGCGCCACCGGGGCGCAGCTCCCGATGCCAGACCTGGTGGCGAGCGAGCGCCGCGGCGACGCGTGGAGCGTCGCCGACCGGGACGTCGACCAGCAGGGCCTGGTCGTCGACAGTCGCCGGGATGCCTTCGGCGACGAGGGCCGCGCGGCCCGCGACCGGGTCGTCGAGGCGGACGACGATCCCGCGGGTGCCGACGGTGGCGAGGACGTCGTCGACGGTGCCGGCGGCGACGCAGCGGCCCTGGCGCAGGACCGCCACCCGGTCGCAGAGCTGCTGCACCTCGGCGAGGAGGTGGCTGGACACGAACACGCTGTGGCCCTCGTCGCCCAGGCGGCGTAGCAGCCGGCGGATGTCCCGGATGCCCGCAGGGTCCAGGCCGTTGGCCGGCTCGTCCAGGATCAGCAGCTCCGGGTCCTTCAACAGCGCAGCGGCCAGGCCGAGCCGCTGGCGCATCCCGAGCGAGTAGGTCCTCACCAGGTCGTCGGCCCGGTCGGTCAGGTCGACCAGCCCCAGCACCCGGTCGACCGTCGCCGCCACCACGTCGGCCATCCCCGCCAGCAGCTGGAGGTTCCGCCGGCCGCTGAAGCCACCGAACAAGGCCTGGGCCTCGATCATCGAGCCGACGCGGTCCTGCACCGCGGCGAAGTCCCGGGTCGGGTCGGCCCCTAGCACCCGGATCGTGCCCGCGTTGGGGCGGGCGAGCCCCAGCAGGCAGCGGATGGTGGTCGTCTTGCCCGACCCGTTCGGCCCCAGGAAGCCGAACACCCCACCGGACGGCACCTCGAGGTCGAGCCCGGCGAGGGCGACCACCCGGCGCCGGCGACCCTGCCGGTACTCCTTGCGCAGCCCGACGACCTCGATCACAGGCATCCGGCGCCTCCTGGCCCTCAGCCTAGGAACCACTCCCCTGACCTGCGGCAGGGGCCAGGCCCCCGACCCGACTACCGCGACGGCTGCATGCCGCGGACCATGCGGATCTCCCGCACCCCGCCCTCGACCTGGGCCGACCCGTCGGCGACGAAGCCGTGCTTGCGGTAGAACGCCTGGGCGCGAGGGTTCGGGTCGGCCACCCACAGCGCCGCCGACTCCTCCGGATCGACGACCGCCTCCATCAGCGCCGGCCCAGCACCCGTGCCGTGATCGGCTGCGTGCACGTAGAGCACGTACAGCTGCCTCGCCCACGTCGCCGCGGCGTCCAACGGCGGGCCTGACATGGCGATCCCGACCATCTCGCCATCCCGCTCGGCGACAGCCACGCGGTTCTCGCGGTAGCGCTCGTCGGTCAACGCGGCGGTCCAGAACCGCTCCCGAGCGGCGGGGAAGCCCGGATCGTCGAGCACCGCGTCCGACATGAGCCCCCGATACGTCTCCTGCCAGCACCGCACGTTCACGCGTGCCATCTCCGCGACGTCCTCGACCCGGGCGGGGCGAACTGTCAGCGAGGGCCTCACCACCGGATCGTAGAACGTCGCTCCTCAGTTGCCGCTGACTCAGTGAGCTGCGAGCACCTCCGGGAAGCCGAACGTGGCGACCAACGCGGGATCGTGGAACTCGATCACGCGGGAGATGCCGGTGGGGGTTGGCGCCAGCACCACGATGCCGTGGGCCCGAACCGCGCTGTCCGGGTCCCGGTGGTAGACGGCGGCCGCGGGCTGGCCATTGGCCGTGGTTGGGATCATCTGCCAGTCGCCCGGCGTGCCGAGCACGTACGTGTCGAGCAGGTGGATGCAGTTCACCCGGCCTGCCTGCCAGTCACGGAACGGTGTCGCCTCCAACGTGGCGTCCGTGCGCAGCACGTGCTCCAGCAGGCCGGCATCGGATCGCTCGAAGGCTGCGATGTAGCCGTCGAGCAGCGCTCGCGCCCGCTGGTCGGTCGGTTCGAGCAGATCCTCCGGCTCCGGCTCCAGCTCGTCCAGCCGGGCACGGGCGCGTTGCAGACCGCTCTTCACCGCCGCCGTGGTGGTGCCGAGGATCTCCGCCGTTTCGGCCGCAGAGAACGCCAGCACCTCGCGCAGGACGAGGATGGCGCGCTGGCGGGCGGGTAGGTGCTGCAGGCTTGCGATGAGCGCCAGGCGTAGCGTCTCGCGAGCGACGACCGCGGCGGCCGGATCGTCGGTGGCCGGGGTGATCCATCGGTCCGGCAAGGGTTCGAGCCACGAGACCTCGCCCGGAGCGAGCTGACTCGGCGGACGATCGGGCCCCTCGTGGGGGCCTGTCAGATCCGAGGGCAGCACCCGGTTCCGGCGTGGTTCCATAGCGGTCAGGCACACGTTGGTGGCGATCTTGTAGAGCCAGGTCCGAATCGACGCCCGGCCCTCGTAGCCCGCGTAGGAGCGCCAGGCGCGGAGGTACGTCTCCTGCACCAGGTCCTCGGCGTCATGCGCCGAGCCGACCATGCGGTAGCAGTGCGCCAACAGCTCCCGGCGGAACCGCTCGGTCGCCGCGGCGAACCCATCCTGGTTCGCCGCCTCCGCCATCGCCGTGGGCTGCTTGCTTGCCATGCGCTGCTCCTCAGGGCAGAAGCGCTAGTTTGCCGATCGTGGCGCGGGTTTCCAGTTCCGCGAGGGCCTTCGCGCCGTCGGCCAAGTCGTAGGCGGTCGGGCGAGCAGGGCCGAGGACCCCGGCAGCGATGAGGGCGGACAGCTCCCCCATGACCTCGCCGAAGACCTCGGGTGCGGCCTGGATCAGCATGCCGATGTTGAGGCCGATGATGTGGACCTGGTGCCTGTACACGAGGTCCCAGTTGGTGATCGCAGCTTCGCCGCCCGCCAGCCCGTAGACGATCACCCGGCCGGTGACCGGTTTGGCCGCGGCCAGGCTGGCATCGAACGTGGCACCGCCCGCCGACTCCAGCACGAGGTCGGCGCCGGTACCACCGGTCAGCCGCAGCACCTCGGCGGCGAGGTCGCCA
>Ga0075431_100001637_pt1 | contig 20948 bp, 22 predicted proteins | sample RhiMetdeltSRZDD5_FD_75297 | JGI IMG/M metagenome (GOLD analysis project Ga0075431, IMG submission 75297) | Populus rhizosphere microbial communities from Tennessee, USA - Rhizosphere MetaG P. deltoides SRZDD5 | ecosystem: Host-associated > Plants > Roots > Rhizosphere > Soil | place: USA... | reverse complement strand
GCTCTACCATCGCGTGCGCGAGTTCATGGAGCGGTACGAGTTCCTGCTGGCACCCACGACGCAGGTGCCGCCGTTCGAGGTGACACGGCCCTACGTCACCGAGATCAACGGCGTGCGGCTGCCGACCTACATCGACTGGATGCGCGCGTGCTCGGACATCACCGTCACCGGATTGCCGGGCATCTCTGTGCCCGCCGGATTCACGCCGGACGGTTTACCGGTAGGCTTGCAGATCGTGGGGCGTCATCAGGACGAGTGGGGCGTGCTGCAGCTGGCCCACGCCTTCGAGGAAGCTACCGGATTCGGTCGACGACGTCCGCTTGTTTAAACGTGGGGGCCCCGATATGGCCGCCTGTTGACGCGGGGGCCTCGATATGGCCCCCGCACCCCCCGACGCTCGGACGCGTCCCGGCAAAGCCGGGACGCGCCTCGATAACTCAGAGCCTCTCTAGGCGTGAACGCCGTTGATCATCCCTGGCTGTCCGGCCGCCAGCCGACGGTGCACCTCGCCGAGCGGCTTCTGGAGCTCGGTGAGCTGGTTCAGCACGGACGCAAACGCCTCGGCCGCCGCCGTCTGCTCGCTGCGCTGATACTGCAGCTCACCCTGCAGGCCCGCGAGATCGCGACGCAGCGCCTCGATCTCCTGGCGAAGGCGATCGCTTTCCGCCTCGGCGCTCACGAGCCGCACCCGTAGCCGGTCGCGATCGTCGAGGTAGCCCGGAATCAGACGTCCGAGCAGATACTGGCTCTCTTCGAGCCACCGATCCACGCGTTGCCGATCCTCCAACATCTCCTGACCATCACTCATGCGCTTTCCCCCCTCCTTACCACCGCACGTTGACTGGACACATTCGGGGGCGGCCGTCGTCGTATCCCCGCGGCGGATGACGGTGACGCCCTGAGCGAGTACGACACTGCGTGATGCGGCCGCGGGGTTCGGCCGCCGAGTCGCACGCCGGTCCAGGACAACGGACACGGCACGATCGCCCTTGAAACGCCGCTCGAGATACTCGAACAGCGAGGACTCCTTGGTAGGCACAACGACAAGGTAGGATTCCATCTCGGCCGTCGCATTTCCTGCTACGGGTTGCACCGATCCGCACTCTAGCAACGACATTTGGGGCCTTCAAGCGAAATCGTCGCCTTGACCTCACGGACGTCCCAGCGTAGCGTCTCCGCGCCGACATCGCCGATGTCGCGGACAGGAGAATATCGGGAATGCGCCACAGCGCGGAGCGCCTGAGAGCCGTGGGAGCCGCAATCATTCGCGCGGGTGGCAGCACCGCCGACGAAGCGCGGCTCGTCGCCGACCACCTGGTCGACGCGAACCTCGCCGGCCACGACAGTCACGGCATCGGGATGATTCCGGCATACGTCCGTCACGTGCGCGCAAAGCTCGTCATCCCCAATACGCGCGTCAAGACGGTGAAGGATGACGGGCCGACGCTGATGTTCGACGGCCAGCGCGGCTATGGTCGTCCGGTCGCCGGCGAAGCCATGGCCGTGGCCATCGCGCGCTGCCGGGATAACGGCGTGGTCGTCGCGACGCTCGCCAACGCGCATCACATTGGCCGCGTCGGCGCATACGGGGAGCTTGCCAGCGCGGCCGGGCTCGTGTCGCTCCACTTCGTCAACGTCACCGACCACCGCGCGCTGGTGGCGCCCTTCCGGGGCACCGACGCGCGCTTCGTGACCAACCCGATCTGCATCGCGCTGCCGGGCACCGATCGGCGGCCGCCGATCCTGCTCGACATGGCCACCAGCGCCATCGCCATGGGCAAGGTCCGGGTGGCCAGGAACGAGGGCAAGCCGGTGGACGCCGGTGTGCTGATCGACGAGGCCGGGCGCCCCACTCGTGATCCGGCGGTGATGTACGGCGACCCACACGGCGCGCTGCTCCCGTTCGGCGGGCACAAAGGCTATGCGCTCGCCGTCGTCACCGAGCTGCTGGCCGGCGCGCTCTCGGGCGGGCCCACGATCCAGCCGGGCAATCCGCGCATGGGCGGCACCATCAATAATATGCTGTCGATCCTGCTCGACCCGGCGCGGCTGGCGGGCGTCGACTGGCTGCGTCGCGAGATCGACGGCTTCGTGGACTACGTCAAGGCATCGCCGCCGGCGGACGCGGCCGCCCCCGTGCTCGTCCCCGGTGATCCGGAGCGGCTCGCACGGGAGCAACGGCAGCGCGAGGGGATCGACGTCGACGACACCACCTGGAGCGAAGTCGTGGCGGCCGGCGAGCAGCTCGGACTCACGCCGACCTCCCTGGAAAGGATCTCGGCATGAGCGTGGACGCGGTGTTCGACCGCGAGGATGGGTCGGGCCGGGGCCATTTCGGGGCCCGATGATTAATATCACCCGATTTGGGATCGGTCAGGCGGTGACGCGGTTCGAGGACGGGCGTCTGCTGCGCGGGCGTGGCCGCTATCACGAGGACGTCAACCTCCCTGGCCAGGCGCACATGGTCGTCGTGCGGTCCATCCACGCCCACGCGCGGATCCGCGGCGTCGAGACGGCCGACGCGCGCGCCATGCCCGGCGTGTGCGCGGTCTTCACCGCCGCCGATCTCGGTGACGAGCTCGGCACGATGAAGATGACGGTCAAGCGCAAGCGGCCGGACGGCTCGCCGATGTTCGCGCCGCCGCACCGCGGGCTCGCCCAGGAGCGCGCGCGCTACGTGGGCGATCCGATCGCGCTCGTCGTCGCCGACACGCGCGCCCAGGCGGAGGACGCCGCCGAGCGGGTCCGGATCGACTACGAGCCGCTGGCCTCGGTCACCGCGACCGACGAGGCGGTCCGCGCTGGTGCCGCGGCCGTCTGGGATGAATGCCCGGACAACGTCTCGAACGTCCACGAGGCGGGCGACCGCACCGCTGTCGAGGCCGCGCTCGCCGGCGCCCACCGCGTGGTCCACCGCCGCTACGTCATCAGCCGTGTCCACGCGCAGTACATGGAGACGCGCGGCGCGCTCGGCGTCTGGGATCCGGGGGACGAGCGCTACACGCTGCACGCCGACGTGCAGTACCCGCATCGCGTCCGCAGCGCGCTGGCGACCAACATCCTGCGCGTGCCGGAGCACCGGATCCGCGTGGTCGTCGGCGACGTCGGCGGCGGCTTCGGGACGAAGGGCTGGCAGTATCCGGAGCACCGGCTGGTGCTGTGGGCCGCCCGCAAGCTCGGCCGGCCGGTGAAATGGTCGTGCGAGCGGCGCGAGGCGATCCCGGCCGACGAGCACGCGCGCGACAACGTGACCGAGGCCGAGCTCGGCCTGGATGCCGACGGCCGGTTCGTCGCGCTGCGGGTCCGCACGCTCGCCAACGTCGGCGCCTACGTCTCGTCGGATCGCAACCTGCTCGCCACGTTCAGCAACATCGCCACCCTGGTCGGCGTCTACACGATCCCCGTCGCCCATGTGCAGGTGACGAGCGTGCTGAGCCACACCAACTCCACCGCGCCGTACCGCGGCGCCGGCCGCCCCGAAGCGACCTACGTCATCGAGCGCCTCATCGACGATGCCGGCCGCGAGCTCGGGCTCGACGCCGTGGAGCTGCGCCGGCGCAATCTGATTCCGAGCGCGAAGATGCCGTACAAGACCGCGCTCGGCGTCACCTACGACTGCGGCGACTTCGCCGCCGGCATGGAGCGCGCGCTGAAGCTCGCCGACGTCGCCGGCTTCCCCGCGCGTCGCGAGGCGGCCGCCGCCCGCGGCCGGCTGCGGGGCCTGGGCGTCGTCAACGCCATCGAGCGGGCGGCGGGACCGCAGCCGGAGTTCGCGGAGATCCGCTTCGCGCCGGGCGGCGCGGCCACGATCTTCATGGGCACCAAGAACCAGGGCCAGGGCCACGAGACGACGTTCAAGCAGATCCTCCACGAGCGCCTCGGCCTGGACCCGGCCGCCGTGCGCTTCGTCGACGGCGACACCGATCAGGTCGCCTTCGGCATGGGCAGCATGGGCTCGCGCTCGACGGTCATCGGCGGGACGGCGCTGTGGATGGCCGCCGACAAGGTGATCGCCAAGGGCCGGAAGATCGCCGCCCGGCTCCTCGAGGCGGCCGACGCCGACGTCACCTTCGCGGATGGGCGGTTCACCGTGGTGGGCACCGACCGCGCGGTGGGACTCACGGAGGTCGCGCGCGCCGCGTTCCAGCCGTCGCAGCTGCCGGCGGGCGTGGAGCCCGGACTCTACGAGACGGGAACGTTCTCACCGCCCAGCGACACGTGGCCGAACGGCTGCCACGTGTGCGAGGTCGAGATCGATCCCGAGACCGGCGGGGTCGAGCTGGCGCGCTACGCGATCGTGGACGATGTGGGCACCGTCATCAACCCGCTCACGCTCAAGGGGCAGATCCACGGCGGCATCGCGCAGGGCGTCGGGCAGGCGCTGATGGAGCAGATCGTCTACGAGCCGGAGTCGGGCCAGCTCCTCACCGGCTCGCTCATGGACTACGCCCTGCCGCGCGCCGCCGATTTCTGCGACATCGTGATCGAGTCCAACCCGGTGCCGACGAAGCTCAATCCCCTCGGCGCCAAGGGCGCGGGCGAGGCGGGCACCGTCGGCGCCTTGCCCGCCGCGTTCAACGCGGTGATGGACGCGCTCGCGCCGCTGGGCGTCCGTGAGCTCGACATGCCCGCCTCCCCCGCCCGCGTGTGGGCCGCCATGCAGACCGCGCGCGCTGGCCGCGCGTCCTAAACCGCCGGCTTCACCTCGCGGACGAGACGCTCCATCGCCTGGATCATCGCGGGCACGCCGACGCGCGGCAGGTCGAACGTCATCCACTCGGCGCCGAGTCCGCGGACGCGGCGGATGTCCGAGGCAACGTCGGCCACCGTCCCCTGGAACGCCGAGCGCGCGCCGTTCTTCACGCCATCCGTGAGATCGAGCGCGTTGCGTGGGGCCAGGCCGAGAGTCGCGCGGCGACCGCGCCGTGCGCCGAGATCGCGCAGCGTCGCGTAGCCCTTCTCGATGTCGTCGAGGCTCAGCCCCAGCGGATGCCAGGCATCGCCGAGCTCGGCGCAGCGCCTCACGGCCGGCGCCGAGATCGCACCCGGCGCGCCGCCCACCCAGATCGGCGGGTGCGGCTGCTGCACCGGTCGAGGCGCGAACGTCGCGCCGGAGAAGCTCACGTAGGGACCGTCGTACTCCGGAACGTCGCTGGCCCAGGCTGCCTTGATGGCCCGGATGTAATCGTCGCTCAGGCGCCCACGCTCGCGGAACGGCAGGCGCAGGTCGACGAACTCCGCCTCGTCCCAGCCCACGCCCACGCCGAAGATGAATCGCCCGCCCGACACCTGGTCCACCGTCGCCGCCGACTTGGCAGCCACGAGCGCGTTGCGATACGGCAGCACGATCACGCTGGCGCCAAGGCGGATCCGCTGCGTCCGGCCGGCGAGATAGGCGAGCAGCGCGAACGGGTCGGGCCAGTGGCCGCCGTAATGCTGGGTGGTGGCCGGCTTGGCCAGGATGTGGTCCGGGATGAACACGCCATCCACACCGAGCGCCTCCGCGCGGACCGTGAGCGATTCCGCCTCGCGGGCGGTCAGCTGCCAGATCGGAAGTACCACGCCGTAGTTCATGGCGACCTCCTCGTCGCGGTGGTCGGGATGATCCCCGCCCCCGCGACCCGCGTCAAGAAGACGGCTCGGCTTCGCAGAGCGCCTTCAGCGGGTCGGCACCCGTGGGCGCGCCGAATCGGGTGACGAACCACACGAGCGCCCCGCAGATACCACGGCATCCCGTCGTTGTCGATCGTCACGACGTTCGTCACCGTCGTGCGCGCGCCGCGCGGGTGGAGCGTGATGCGCTGGCGGATCTCCAGCTGCGGTGGGACGCCAGGACCGACCACCGCCGTGTGCCGGAGCCCCAGCAGGCGCTCGGCCTGGATGTCGGTCGCGATCGACGCGCACTGCAGGGCCTTGCCGTGCCACAGGTAATGCGTCGTGAACGGCTGGCCCACCCGGAACTCACCGACGGCGTCGAGGCCGCTGACCTTGTCGTTCCAGCGCCGGAAGGATTCGGGACGGATGACGTGCCGCCACACCTGCGCCGCCGGCCGGTCGATGACGGTGCGCTGCCGAATGCGCATTCACACGACGAGCGGCGCGAGCGCGCGCTGGTCGATGCCGAACACGTCGGCCAGCCAGTCGGCCAGAAGCTCCTGGCCGATCGTCGGGTTGTCGTGCTGGCAGTGCTCGGCTCCGGTCTCCTCCGGGGTGACGAACCGCAGCGTCGCGTTGACCCCGTGCGCCTTCGCATAGTCGTAGGTCTTCGTCGCCTGTGACATGCCGAGCACGTCGTGCCCGCCGTGCAGGATCAGATAGGGGCAGCGCATGTCCTGCAGCACGCCGTCCAGGCTGAAGGCGCGAAAGCGCTCGACGGCGTCCTTCATCGTCGGCACGCCGAAGACCCACTTGATGTGCGTCGCCAGCCCGTGTGTCTCGTCGGCGTTCTTCCAGAAGTCGTGGATCGACCAGATCGCGCCGTGCGAGATGCACGCGGCCAGGCGGGGCTCGCGGGCGCCGGCGCGGGCGGCGTAGTAGCCGCCGAGGCTCGAGCCGCACACGGCGATCCGCGAGGGATCGACGTCCTGTCGGGTCAGGAGGTAATCGATGCAGCGGCCGATCGGCACCTCGTAGTCGGGCCGGTTGGTGATGTTTTGGCGGCGAAGCGTGCCGCCCTGCCCCGGCCCATCGATCATGAGCACCGAGATGCCGCGCTGGAGCGCGCCGTGCGCCTGCATGAACCACATCTCGTCCTTGATGGAATCGAGCCCGCCCATCGAGATGAGGCAGGGTCGCCGGCCCGCGCCCGACGGCGCCCGCACGAAATACGCATAGAGCACGGCGCCGCCCTCGTACGGGATCTCGAGCACCTCACCCGGCGGGCGCAGGTGCGCCAGGAAGCGATGACTCGCCTGCTCCATCTTCGTGAACGTCGCCAGGCGTCGCGGGTCATGCGGCGCCAGGAAGAACTCGGCCTGACGGTAATAGTCGACGGCGCGCAGAAAGCCGTTCATCGCGGTGCGGACGTGACCACGCGCGTCCTCTTCCACCGCGCGCTGGAAGTTGCCGTTCGCGACGGCGAGCCACTCGCGATGCCAGCTCTCCTCGTCGCCGGGCACGATGCGCGCCGCCGTCCGGAAGCACTCGCTGACACTGCCGCCGCCCTCCTGGGTCTCGCCGAGGCCGCGGCGGAACTGATAGGCGAACCAGGGATGCTCGGGCCAGTGATGCCAGCCGAATGGCTCGTAGTGCGGGCCACGATCGGCCGTGACCTTGTCGATGACGTTGTCTTCCTGGAGCACGGCGTTCCTCCTGCCGCCGATGATACGGCCGTCCGCGGCGTGTGGCATCCGTCGTGCCACCGTTCACGAGGGTAGCTTTGCCAACGGCGCCGGCGCCGCACTTGGCATCACCGTGGCAGTACGCACCGCAGGAGGTGCGAAATGATGAAGGGCGGCAGCAGCACCAACACCGGAGCCGGCAGCGGCGCTTCCGGCAGCGGGACGGCCCGCTAGATGCAGGACCGGGCCGGGTGCGCCGGCCTCATGCGCCGGCGCGCCCCGCGGGTTCTGCGCGCGCGGCCGCCCTCGTGGCCGTCGCGCTATCGGTGAGCGCGGGGCCCGCTCACTCGAGCACCATCTGCGTCTGCGTGGTGAGGGAGAGCAGTCGGCCTCCCTCGTCGGTGACGCGTGTCTGCCACACCATGGTGCGCCGCCCGCGGTGAAGCGGCGTCGCCTCCGCGCGCACGGTGCCGCCGCGACCGGCCGCGAAGAAGTTCGTCTTCGACTCGAGGGTCGTGGTGGTGGCGCCCGGCGGAAGGTTCAGGAAGGTGGCGGCGGCGCCGACGGTGTCGGCGAACGCCATGAGCGTTCCCCCGTGGAGGGCGCCGCCCACCGTGGTCAGCGGCCCGCGGTGCGCGAGCTCGGCGAGCACGCGATCCTTCGTCGCCTCCACGAACCGGATGCCGAGCGTCTCCGCGAGCGTGCCGGCGTGAGCGTCCTGGAGCTTTGCATTGTCCATGGGCGGCATGGTGCACCGACCGCGGATCAACTTCAATGACGTGCGAGGGGATGCGCGCGGGGCTCCGGTCGGTGTAGAGTCCGGCGCATGAGGTGGCGGGCGTGCATCCTCCTGGCAGTGGCCACGCTCGGCGCGCTCCTCGCCGCTGCCGGCGGGCCCGAGGGCGTTCGCCTCGACAACTGGGAGTCGTATCCGACGGGACGCCTCGATCTCACGGAGACGTGGCGACCATACCCGGGCACGCCGACGTTCAAGCACGCGCCGACGATCGTCCGCGACGGCAATCGAGCGGCGCTCCTGCTCAAGACCGACGATGAGCCGATGCGCATCGGGCGAAGCGTGAAGATCGAGCCGCGCGAGACGCCCTGGCTCACGTGGGAGTGGAAGGTGGTGGCGCTCCCCGCCGGCGGCGATGTTCGCGATCCCCGGCGGAACGATCAGGCCGGTCGCGTGATGGTGATGTTCGACGGCATGAAGGGCGTGCTCTACGTCTGGGACACGACGGCGCCGGTCGGGGCCGAGTCACGCTCCGACGGCTTCGAGATCTTCCGGCGCGCCCTGATCGTCGTCCGCTCCGGCCCGCAGAACCTGGGCCAATGGGAGCGGCAGCGTCGCAACGTCCACGCGGATTACCGCCGGATTTTCGACGCCGAGCCGCGGACGATCAAGTGGATCGGCCTCGAGAGCCACTCCAACGACACTCACACACGCACCGAGGTTCTCTTCGGCACCGTGCGCTTCGACCCGCGCTGAGGCGCGCGGTCAGGCAGCTCGTTCGGCCGCCTGCTTGGCGCGCATCTCGGCGAGGTCGACGTCGTCGAGGTACCGCGGCGGCTCGCGCTCGAACTGCTCCTTGCAGGCGTGCGAGCAGAAGTAGAACACGACGCCCTCGTACTCGGACTGCGCTTCGGCGCTCATCGGATTGACTTCGGACTTGCAGACCGGATCCAGACCCATGGCACCCTCCTGCACCTGACGGCGGCGCTATCCCGGGGTAGCGCAAGCGCCATGCCGGCGACTCAGAGAATGCGGCGGGCGCCGACCCAACGGCGCCGGTACCAGCTCTCGTCGATGCGCGAGACCTTCACCACGTCGCCGGGCTTGGTGGCGTGGATGAAGCGCGCGTCGCCGATGTAGATGCCGCTGTGGCCGAGGCGGTCGAAGAAGACGATGTCCCCCGGCTGCAGCCGGTCGCGTCTGACCGGCACGCCGAGCCGGTACTGGGCCTCCGCGCTGTGCGGCAGCGCAACGCCGTGACGCGCGAAGACGAACATCACGAACCCCGAGCAATCGAACCCCGCCGGCGAGCTGCCACCGCGCGCGTAGGGCGCGCCGACATACTTGAGGGCGGTGGTCACGATGCGCGACTGCGAGGGGGTGAGCGGTGTCGCGGGCCCCGCGACCTCCGGCGAGGGCTTGCCGGCAGCGGAGGCGCAGCCCGCGATCGAGACGAGCGCCAGGACACCGATCAGACGGAAGCACCGCACACGGCCGCCTCGGAGCAAGACGAGTGCCGCGCTCACCGTGGCACAGCCGACGTCAGCCCGGCGTGCCATCACGTCTCCGCGACGACGTCCACGGCGAAATTCGCACGGAAATTCGGGTTGGAGGCCCGGCACCTCGCTTGCTCTTGCGACGCGCCCGCCGCAATGCCCGGCGTGGCGTGCGCGACGTGCTGTCATCGCCAGCAGGCGAATCGTCAGACGGGAGGGCAAGGATGAACGTCGGATCCGTGGTCATCGCCGCGGTGTGCTGCGTGGCCGTCGCCGGCTGCGTCGTGAAAGGGCCGGAGGTGCGCGTCCGGCCACCGGTCGAGGTGAAGGTGGACGGCGACAACGGTGGCGGAGGCAAGTTCTGCCCGCCCGGCCAGGCCAAGAAAGGCCGGTGCTAGCGGCACCTCATCCGCGCTTGGCGGGACTGTTCGGGCCCAGGTGCTTCAAATCCCCCAGCTCGCGAATCGCGTTGATCATCGCCGTCGGGATCACCTGGGCCTTGAGCGAGCCGTCCTCGTTGATCCGCGCGTAGACGCGGGTGGCGCGCCCCTCGCTGACGGCGGCGCCGGTCACCGCGTTCTTGGCCTTGCAGTTCCAGTGCAGCGTGTGGTCGCCGATGTCGGCCAGCGTGATGGTGGTGAGGATCCGGTCCCCGTAGGCGGCGGGGCCGATGAAGCGAAAGTGGATCTCACCCATCACGAAGGTCGTCCGATCGTTCTTGATCATCTGCTCGATCGGGTAGCCGATGATCCGGAACAGCTCGTGCTCCGTGTCGTTGAACCACGCCACGATCCGCGGGTAGTACACGAGCCCGAACGGGTCGGACTCACCCCAGTTGACCGTGATCTCCTTCCAGTACATCGCCATGTCCGTCTCCATGGGAGGCCCCGAAATGGCCCCCCAACCCCCCAGCGCTCGGAAGCGCCCCGGCGGAGCCGGGGCGCTCCTCGTTATCTCGTCAGCCTTCCTAACACACGGGCCGACTGAGCACATCACCGGAAATGCGTCGCGGCACCAGCCGCCCATCCCGAGTGTCGCCGAGGAGCCGCCCGTGTTCCACCATCACCTTGCCGCGCAGGAGCGTCGTCACGGGCCAGCCCTGGATCGGCCAGCCCTCCCACGGGCTGTAGTCGCTCACGTGGAAGTCCGTTTTCACGAGCGTCTTCCGGACGGCCGGATCGATCAGCACGATGTCGGCGTCGCTGCCCACGGCGAGCGCGCCCTTGCGCGGATAGAACCCGAGCAGGCGCGCCGCATTGGTCGAGGTGACCTCGGCGAAGCGCTGGAGCGACATCTTCCGCTTCACCACGCCCTCGGTGAAGATGATCCCCATCCGCGCCTCGGCGCCCAGGTTGCCGCCGGTGACGTTGTCGAGATCCTTGCCGCGCAGCTTGAGCTCGAGCGAGGTCGGATACTCGTCGGTGGCCGTGGTCGACACGCCGTCACGCACCAGCCCTTCCCAGAGCGCGGCCTGGTCGTCCGGGAACTTCAGTGACGGATACGTGTGGTAGCAGAACCCGCGCGGGGTCTTGTAGTCGTCGGCAGTGAAGCAGGCATAGTGATGCAGCGTCTCGGCGTAGACCGGCTGGCCCTTGGCGCGCGCCTCCACCACCGCCTCCACGCCCTCACGAGCCGAGGTGTGCACGAAGTACACGGCGGCGCCCATGGCATTGGCCAGGTGGATGGTGCGGCGGAAGGCCAGCGCCTCCGACAGCTTGTTGTGCACCAGCGGCAGGTTCCAGCCCTCCGTGCGCTTCTCCTCGGCGAGCTTCTCGTACATGAACTGCACGATGTCGTGGTCCTCGGCATGCACCACCATGAGACCGCCGCGCGCGGCCACCTTCTCCATCGCCAGCTGGATGCGTCCGAAGTCCAGGCGGTAGCCGCCGCGCTTGGGATGCGGCGGCAGCACGTCGACGGTGAACACCTTGAAGGACGGAAAGCCCTCCGCGATGGCATCCTGCAGCTGGTCGAAGAGCGCGATCGGCAGCGCGCCCTGCAGACACACATGGAAGGAATAGTCGGTGTACGAGTTGCCCTTCCACCGCGCCGTCCGCTGCTCGATCGCCTGCGCGATCGACGTCCCCGGCCGCACGAAGCAGAAGTCCACGTGGGTGGTGGTGCCGCCGAAGACCATGCCCCGCGTGTCCTCCTCGGGGCCGAGCGTGTGGAGATTCTCGTCCGGATGCATCGAGACGAAGTGCGCCAGGTGCGTGTGCGGCTCCACGCCACCGGGCACGACGATCTTGCCGGAGGCGTCGATGACACGTCCGGCCTCGCCAAGCGACTCGCCGATGGCGACGATCCGCTCGCCCTGCACACCGACGTCCCAGCGGCCCACGCCACCGGGCGTGACGACCTCGCCCCCACGGACGATGAGATCGAGCATGGTTCGGCTCCTATGTGAGATAGAGACGCGCGACGTGGTGGTCGACCACCGCGCCCTGCGCGCTCACGGTGAAGTTCGACGTGATGAGCCCCCGGACCCCCGAGAACGTCCCGCGCCCTCCGGTCACCGTCCAGATGACGGCACCGCTGGTCCACCCCGGGAGCGGGGCCGGGGCCACGGTGCCGCGCCCGACGGTGCCGAACGTGATGCTGCCCGCACGTCCATACGTGATGGTGCCGTCTTCCACGAAGCTTCCGTCCGGAAATCGCTCGACGACGGATTCCAGCACGGCGTGCTCGCCATCGACCGCCTTCGTTTCCGCATGCACGGCGCCGCCGCCCAGCACCGTCGTCAGGGTCAGGCTCGGCGCCGTGCTCCGGGCGCGGCGCTTGCCGTCCGCGCCAGCGCCGGCGGTGCCGCGAAACTCGAGCGCGAAGACGAGCTCGCGCATCAGAAGACGATGACCCCGCGCGCGAGCTCACCGGCGGCCAGCGCCCGGAAAGCCTCGTTGGCGTCCTCGAGACCGTAGCGCTTCGTGATCAGCTCGTCGATCCTCAGCTTGCCGGCCTGGTAGAGCGCCACCATGCGCGGCAGGTCCTCGCGCGTCCGTGCGCTGCCGTAGCTGGAACCGCGGATGACGCGCTCGCCGGTGACGAGCGGGCGGACGTCGAGGGGCACCATCTGACCGGCCGCCGGGACGCCGATGACGATGCACGTGCCGCCGGGCGCGAGCGCCTCCGCCGCCTGGCCGACCGCCCGCGCATCGCCGACGGCCACGAACGTGAAGTCCGCGCCGCGCGTCGTGATCCGACGGATCTCCGCCACCGCGTCGTCCCGGGAGCCGTCGATGGCGTGGGTGGCGCCGAGCGCCCTGGCCTGATCCAGCTTGGCGGTCTTCACGTCGACGGCGATGATCGGATGCGCCGCCACCATGGCGCCCCCCTGCACCACGTTGAGCCCGATGCCGCCCGCGCCGAAGACGGCCATGCTGGCCCCGGCCGGCACTGCGGCCGTGTTGATGACGGCGCCCACGCCGGTCATCACCGAGCAGCCGATGAGCGCCGCGCGGTCCAGCGGCATGCGCGCGTCGATCGCGATGGCGGAAGACTCGTGGACGACGGTGCGCGAGGCGTAGGTGGCGACATGGCCGTAGTGATGGACGGGCTTGCCGCCGAGGGACATGCGCGTGGTGCCGTCGGGCAGGAGCCCGCGGCCGGGCAACCGCCGCTCGCACAGGTTCGGACGGCCGATGACGCAGTAGTGGCAGCGCCCACACGTCGGCGCCCACGACAGGATGACGTGATCGCCGGGCGCCAGCGTCCGCACGCCGGGGCCGACCGCTTCCACGACGCCGGCCCCCTCGTCGCCGAGCACGATGGGCATCGGCACGCCCGTCCACGAGCCGTCGGCGGCGTGCAGGCAGGAGTGGCAGACGCCGCTGGCCGCCATCCGCACGAGCACCTCACCCTCGCGCGGCGCCTCGAGCTCGACCTCCTCGACCTTCAACGGTGTGCGGGGCTCGAACAGGACCGACGCTCGCATCGTGCCCTCCGTCGCTCAGCTGCTGTACCGGATCCGCGGATCCAGGTAGGCGTAGAGCATGTCGACCATGAGATTGATCGTCATGAACATGACGGCGACGAACAGGATCGTCGACTGGGTCAGCGGGTAATCGCGCTGGTAGATGGACCACAGCACGAGCCGGCCTACCCCGGGGAGCGTGAAGACCTCTTCGACGACCACGCTGCCGCCGAGCAGGATGCCGATCTGCAGCCCCACCACCGTGACGATGGGGATGAGCGCGTTCTTGAGCGCGTGCTTGAGCACGACCAGCCGCGGCACGAGTCCCTTGGCCGCCGCCGTCCGGATGTACTCGGAGCCGAGCACGTCCAGCATGCATGCCCGGGTCGTCCGCGCGATGTTGGCGGCACTCGCGGTGCCGAGACAGATGGCAGGAAGCAGCATGATGGTGAGGTTCTTCACGGGATCGCGCACGAAGTCGACCCACACCACGGGCGGCATCCAGCGCAGGTAGATGGACAGGAACAGGATCAGCATGGTGCCCTGCCAGAAGACGGGCACCGACAACCCGAGCAGCGCGCCCACCCGGGTGACGTTGTCGATGGCGCGGTCACGCCCGACGGCGGAGACGATTCCGGCCACGAGCCCGAGCACGACCGCGAATGCGACCGCCATCAGGGTGAGCTCGAGCGTGACCGGCAGCCGCTCGATGATCAGGGTGACGACCGGCTTGCCCGTGCGCCAGGACGTGCCGAGATCGCCCTGCACGAGCCCGCCGAGCCAGCGGCCGTACTGCACGTACCACGGCTGATCGAGACCGAAGAACGCCCGCAGCTGCTCGACCATGGCCGCGCTCACCACCGCGTCGGCGCCGATCATCTGCTCGACCACGGTGCCGGGGATGAGACGCAGCATCAGGAACACGAGCACCGTCAGCCCGAGCAGCGTCAGCACCATCGAGTAGAGCCGGACGAGCAGGTAGCGTCCCACGCGCTAGACCTTCTCCAGCCAGGCGCCCTCGAAGCCGTAGAGCATGGTGGTCGGGTGCTGGCGGAAGCCCTTCACGGCCGTCTGCGTGAAGTCGATGGTGTCCGCCGAGAACAGCCACAGGTGTGGCACGTTCTCGAGGATCATGACCTGCGCGCGGTCGTAGATCTCCTTGCGCTTCTTCGGGTCCATCGTGCGGCGGCCGTCCTCCAGCAGCGCGTCGAGATCGGGCACGCTCCAGCTGTTCCAGTTCTGACCCTTGGTCGAGTGCAGGGCCCGGAAGAACGCGGTGTCCGGGTCGGCGTAGCCGGGCGTGGTGTTCATCGTCAGATCGAAGTCCTTCGCGAGCCAGCGCTTGATCCACACGGCGTACTCGACGTTCTCGATCTCGGCCGTGATGCCGATGCGCTTGAGCTGGGCCGCGATCACGGGCGCCCCCGACACCATGGTCGGAAAGGTGGGAATGACGCTCAGCTTCACGCTGAAGCCCTTGCCCTGGCCGGCCTCGGCCAGCAGCTTCTTGGCCTTCTCCACGTCGGGCCTGTAGTAGCGCATCCACTGCTCTTCCGGGAGCTGCCACTGCTTCATCGGGGCCGTGGCCGGCGCGGTGACGCGGCCGAAGCCGGAGGCGGCCACGCGCAGCACCTGCGCTCGATCGACGGCGTAGCTGATGGCCTGGCGCACGCGCACGTCCTTGAGCGGACCGCGGCTGGCGTTGATGTTCAGGAAGTCGTAGCCGAGGCGCGAGCTGCGATAGCCAGTGAGCGTCTTCTCGTCCTTCAGGAGGTTGTAGTTCTTGTTGTCCTCGATGAAGGCGTGGTGGATCTGCCCGGTGCGAAGGGCGGCCACGATGTTGGCCTCGTCGGGAATGATCCGGAGCACGAGCTCGTCGAGGTAGGGCTGGCCTTTCTTGAAATAGTCCTTGTGGCGCTTGAGGGTCATCTGCTGCTCGACCTTCCAGTCCTCGAGCACGAACGGCCCGGTGCCGAGCGCGGCCTTGTTCAGGTCGCCGTGCTTCTTGATGCCCGCCTCGCTGATGATGAAGCCCCAGAACCCGCCGAGCGCTGCCAGCAGCCCGGCGAAGGGCTCCTTGGTCACGAACTTCACCGCGTACTTGCCGGCCGGCTCCACCTTGTCGACGGCCACGAAATCGGATTTGCCCGGCGACTTCTCGAACAGCCGATCGAAGGTGAACTTCACGTCGGCGGAGGTCATCTCCTGCCCGTCATGGAACTTGACGCCTTCACGCAGCTTGAAGGTCCACGTGAGGGCATCCGGGCTCACCTGCCACGACTCGGCGAGCTCCGGTCGCGGCGTCATGTCGGGATCGAAGCGAACGAGCTGGTTGTACATCATCGGCGAGCGCCGGCTGCGCGAGAAGGCCGGCACCAGCTGGGGATCGAGCCCGGTCGCCTCCGTCGTCTGCGCGGACACGAGGCTTCCCCCGGACCTCGGCGTCTGCGCCCATGCCATGTGCCTCATGCCCAGGACTGAAGCCGTGAGGGCTCCCGCCTGCACGAACTCGCGACGATTCCACCGACGTGCCATGGGCCTCTCCTCTGCCGCGCTAGTGCGCGCTCGGATCGAGGACGTCCCGAAGACCGTCGCCGATCAGGTTGAACGCCAGGACGGTGATCATGATGGCGATGCCCGGGAAGACCGAGATCCACGGGGCCGTCTCGAGATAGGTGCGGCCTTCGTTCAGCATGTTGCCCCACGAGGGTGTCGGCGGCTGCGCCGAGAGCCCGAGATAGCTCAGCGATGCCTCGATGAGGATGGCCTGGGACAGCGCCACCGTGCCCTGCACCACGAACGGCGAGATGACGTTCGGGAGCACGTGGCGGAGCGCGACCGAGAGCCGCGAGGCGCCGAGCGCGCGCACGGCCTCGACGTAGTCCTTCGCGCGCTCGGCAAGCACCGGGCCGCGCATCACGCGCGCGAAGATCGGCACGTAGAGGATGGCGATGGCGAGCACGGCGCTGTTCACGCCCGGTCCACGCATGGCCGCGATGCCGACGGCCAGCAGCAGCCCGGGGACGCTGAAGAAGACGTCGAGGAGGCGGTTGATGCCGTTGTCCCAGGCACCGCCCACGTAGCCGGCAATGAGCCCGAGGGCGCCACCCACCGCCATCGCGGAGACGATCGACGTCAGCGCGACGTAGAGCGAGATGCGCGAGCCGTGGATCACCCGGCTCAGCACGTCGCGTCCGAAGCGGTCGGTTCCGAACACCGCCTGCGCGCCCGGCCTCGCCTCGATGAGGTCGAAGTTCTGCTCGTCGGGCGCGTAGGGCGCCAGCGCATCGGCGAACAGGGCGGTGACGACGACCAGCACCGCGAAGCCGACGCCGAGCAGGACCACCGTGCTGCGTGCGGTGCGGCGCCACTGGCGTCCCCACCGGACGCCGCCGCCAACGGCGGGCGCCGTCACCGTGATGTCGTGCGTGGCGGAGCCGGCGCTCACGAGACGGGCGGTCGACGCTCGGCCCAGGGCCGGGCCGCCTCGAACGCCGCCGACGCCTGGAGCACGCCGAGATCGGCACACCGCCGGCCGACGATCTGCAGCCCGACCGGTAACCCGGCGGCCGTGAAGCCGGCGGGCAGGCTGGCGGCCGGCTGTCCGGTGAAGTTGAACGGATAGCTGAACGAGGCCCAGTCGAACCAGTCCCACTCGTGCTGGCGGAAGTGCGCCGGGTTCAGCCGGCCGGCCTCGAAGGCGGTCACCGACACGCTCGGCGTCAGCAGGAACTCGTAGCGCTCGAACAGCGGCCGTACCGTGTCCCAGAACGCGATCTTGCGGTCGCGCGCCTGGACGTAGTCGACCGCGCTGTACCGGCTGCCCGCCTCGATGCACGCCACCAGGCCGGGGTCCATGCGCTCGCGCCATTGCGGCAGGAACGCGGCGCGGTTACCCGCCTCGTGCGCCGACCACATGATGCGGATCAGCTCGCGCGTGTCCGCGAAGCCCGGTTTCACCTCGTCGACAACACACCCGAGCTCCTCGAACGCCCGGACGCCCTGCCGCACGATGCGGGCGACGTCGGGATCGACCTGAAAGAGGTCGAGGTTCGGGCTGTAGGCGACGCGGACACCGCGCAGATCGCGCGCGAGACGGCCGACGTAGTCCTCCGGCGGCGCGTCGAGCGCCGAGCGGTCCCAGTCATCCGGGCCGGCGATCACCGAGAGCATGAGGGCCGCGTCGGCCACCGTGCGCGTCATGGGGCCGTTGTGCGAGGAGTAATCGTTGTTCGACAGCGGCCAGTTCGGAACGCGCCCGTAAGAGGGCTTGAAGCCGAAGATCCCGCAAAACGACGCGGGGATGCGGATCGACCCGGCGCCGTCCGAGCCCTGCGCCAGCGGAGCCAGGCCGGCCGCCGCCGCGGCGCCGGCGCCGGCGCTGGAGCCGCCGGTGGTCATGCCGGCGTTCCACGGATTGCGCGTGATCCCGGTGAGCGGGCTGTCCCCGAGCGCTTTCCAGCCGAACTCCGGGCTCGTCGTCTTGCCGACCATCACGCCGCCGGCCGCCTTCAACCGGCGCACGAGCGGCGCGTCGGTATCCGGCACCCGGTGCTCGAAGATGAACGAGCCGCCCATCGTGCGCACGCCCTTGGTGAAGTTCAGATCCTTCACCGAATAGGGCACTCCGTGGAGCGGCCCGAGCTGCTCGCCCTGCATGACCGCGCGCTCGGCCGCGCGGGCGGTGTCCATGGCGAGGTCGCCGGTGAGCGTGCAATAGGCGTTGAGGGCGCGATTGACGCGTTCGATGCGCTCGAGGACGGCGCGCGCGACCTCCACCGGCGAGAGCGCCTTGCTGCGGATGAGACGGGCGATCTCGGTGGCCGGGGTGTAGCACAGGTCCGTCGAATTCATGCACGTCCTCCCGTCAGGTGGCAGGCAGGGATTCTAACCCAGCTTGCCGGCAGACCCCGGACGTGGTGGAGTAGCCGGCCATGAAGATCACCGACGTGAGCCTCACGCTGTTCGAGTGGCGCGACATTCCGCCGACGACCTACGGGCAGATGAGCCGCGCCTCGGGCAGCAGCCAGCTCGGGCTGCTCACCCTCGAGACTGATCAGGGACTGCACGGCCATGCCTTCCTCGGCTCGGCCATGCGCGGCGCCCATCTCGACGGCCAGTCGCTGATCCAGTTCCTGAAGCCACTGCTGATCGGCCAGAACGCACTGGACCGCGAGCGCCTGTACCAGGAAGCATGGAAGCGGAATCGCAACACGACCATCCGCGCCATCGGGGCCGTGGACATCGCGCTGTGGGACCTCGCCGGCAAGGCCATGAACCAGCCGATCCACCGGCTGCTCGGCTCCTATCGCCAGCGCATCCATGCCTACGCGAGCTCGGCCGTGCTGCCCTCGGCAGAGGCCTACGTCGACGAGGCCATGCGCTTCAAGGCGGAGGGATGGACGGCCTACAAGATCCATCCGCCCACCGTGCCCGAGCGGGATATCGAGATCTGTCGCGCCGTGCGCCGCGCCGTCGGCGACGGCTTCCGGCTCATGCTCGATTCGACCTGGTCCTATCAGTATCCGGAGGCGCTGCGCGTGGGCCGCGCCATCGAGGACCTCGCCTATCACTGGTACGAGGACCCGCTGGCCGACGACGATCTCTACAACTACGTCAAGCTCAAGCAGCACCTCGACATTCCGATCCTGGCCACGGAGTACAGCCCGGGCGGCTTCACGGCCTACGCGCCGTGGCTCACCGCGCAGGCGACGGACTACCTGCGCGGCGACGTCGCGGTGAAGGGCGGCATCACCGCCCTCGTGAAGACCGCCCACCTCGCCGAGGCCTTCCACATGAACTACGAGGTCCACCACGGCGGCAACTCGCTCAACAACGTGGCCAACCTGCACGTCATCATGGCCATCAAGAACACCGAGATGTTCGAGGTGCTCCTGCCGGCCGGCGCGCAGAAGTACGGTCTCGAGCGCGACATCGAGGTGGACCGCGAGGGCTACGTCCACGCCTTCGACGGCCCCGGCCTCGGCGCCGCCATCGACTTCGGCCTCATCGAGCGTCACAAGACTGCGGTTCTGCGCTAGGAGGTCAGCTCAGCGTGGCGCCTCGTCGAAGACCTTCTTGGCGATGCGGCCGGCCGTCATGGCCGTCGGCCATCCCGCGTAGAAGGCCAGGTGCGTGATGAGCTCGCCGATCTCCTCGCGGGTGACTCCGTTGGCGAGCGCGCGCTCGAGGTGGCCGGTGAGCTGGTCGCCGCGGTACATGGCCACCAGCGCGGCCACCGTGATGAGGCTGCGGTCGCGCTTGGACAGACCCGGGCGCTCCCAGATGTCGCCGTACACCACGGACTCGGTGAGCTCGATGAGCCGCGGCGCGACCTGACGAACTTCGTTGCGGGCGGTGGAAGCGGTCTTCGGTATGCTCATGGCCATCTCCTTTCAAGCGGAACACGAGCGCAGTACGAGCAGAGGACGAGCGGAGCCAGCACCGGCTCTCTCAGGCCACCCACGCCCGAGGGGGAAACAGCGCCCCGATACAACAGAGGTGAGACATGTACGAAGTCTACGCGCTGAAGTACGCGGAGCGGGACACGACGAAGTGCCAGTTTTTCTACCGGGAGTCGTCACACGAGACTTTGACCCTCCACTACTTCGTGTGGCTGATCCTCGGCGGGCCGCATCCTGTTCTCGTCGACACCGGCTTTCTGGAGGACGAGGCACGCGCCCGCCACATCCGCAACTACGTGCGCCCGTCCGAGATGGTGCAGCGCGCCGGCGTCCAGCCGGACCAGATTCCCGTCGCGCTCATCACCCACCTGCATTACGACCACTGGGCGGGTCATAGTCTCTTCCCCAAGGCCGAGTACTGGATCCAGCACGACGAGGTCGCGTTCTGGACGGGTCCGTTCGGCAGCACGCCGGCCTTCCGGAGCTCGGCGAACGTGGACGCCCTGGCCGGACTGGTCACGCTGAACTACGGCCAGCGCGTCAAGATCCTGCAGGGCGACCGCGAGGTGCTGCCGGGCATCCGCGTGCATCGCGTTGGCGGCCACACGGCGGGGCTGCAGATCGTGTCAGTGCAGACAGCGCGCGGCACCGTCGTCCTCACCTCGGACGCCTCGCACTTCTATCACAACGTCGAGACGCGCCAGCCGGTCCAGATCATCACCAATCTGCCCGAGATGCTGACGGCCTTCGAGACCATTCACGAGCTGGCCGGCAAGGAAAAGCTGATCGTCGCGGGTCATGATCCCCAGGTGAGCGAGCGCTTCAAGGAGGTCGACAAGGGAATCATCAAGATTGCGTGAGCGCACGGATTGATTGGATGGGAGGAGCGCCCGGGCAAAGCCGTGGCGCTCCTCTGTACCCCTACTGCAGCGGCGAGAACGCGGACGGCAGCATGATCTTGTTCTTCATCTCGATCAGGCGATCACCGCCACCGGGCGGCGGCCACACGCCGCGCTTGCGGGCCTCCTCGCGGATCTGACCGCGCTGATCGAGGCTCGAGTACGCCCAGATGTGGACGAAGGCGTTGGCCTTGCCGAATTCCACGCCACCGGCGAGCACGAT
>Ga0075431_100001636_pt1 | contig 20950 bp, 15 predicted proteins | sample RhiMetdeltSRZDD5_FD_75297 | JGI IMG/M metagenome (GOLD analysis project Ga0075431, IMG submission 75297) | Populus rhizosphere microbial communities from Tennessee, USA - Rhizosphere MetaG P. deltoides SRZDD5 | ecosystem: Host-associated > Plants > Roots > Rhizosphere > Soil | place: USA... | reverse complement strand
GGCCATGATGGCCTTGTCCTTCTTGCCCATGGCCTTGCGCAGGATGTCGGCCTGGCCCAGCGAGTAGCCGGCCATCACCTGGGCGATCTTGAGCACCTGCTCCTGGTAGATGATGACGCCGTAGGTCTCCTCGAGCACCGGCGCCAGCATGGGATGGAGGCAGTCGACCGGCTCGTCGCCGTGCTTCCTGTTGATGTAGGTCGGGATGTTGTCCATCGGACCGGGACGGTAGAGCGCGGTCATGGCCATGATGTCCTCGAACCGGTCGGGTTTGAGGCGTTTGAGGCAGTCGCGCACGCCGGTGCCTTCGAGCTGGAACACGCCCACCGTGTCGGCCCTGGCGATGAGGTCGTAGGTCTTGCGGTCGTCGAGCGGGATCTTCAGGAGGTCGATGGCGATGCCGCGGCCGCGCTTGACAAGCTTCACGGCCTTCTCGAGGACGGTGAGCGTCTTGAGGCCCAGGAAATCGAACTTCACGAGGCCCGCGGCCTCCACCAGCTTCCAGTTGAACTGCGTGATGGGGAAGCTCGACTTGGGGTCGCGGTAGAGCGGGACCAGCTCCTCGAGCGGCCGGTCGGCGATCACCATGCCGGCGGCATGCGTTGAGGCGTGGCGGTAGAGACCCTCGAGCTTCTGGGCGATCTCGAGCAGGCGCGCCACCATGGGCTCCGAGTCACGCGCCTCCTGCAGCTTGGGCTCGCCCTCGATAGCCTGCGCCAGGGTCACGGGATTGGCCGGGTTGTTGGGGACGAGCTTGCACAGCTTGTCGACCTGGCCGTAGGGCATCTGCAGCACGCGGCCCACGTCGCGCAGCACCGCGCGCGCCTGCAGCTTCCCGTGCGTGATGATCTGGGCGACGCGGTCGGCGCCGTACTTGCCCTGGACGTAGCGGATCACCTCGTCGCGCCGGTCCTGGCAGAAGTCGATGTCGAAGTCCGGCATCGAGATGCGCTCCGGGTTGAGGAAGCGCTCGAACAGGAGGCCGAACCGGAGCGGATCGAGGTCGGTGATGGTGAGCGACCAGGCCACCAGCGAGCCGGCGCCCGAGCCGCGTCCCGGTCCCACCGGGATCCCATTGGTTTTGGCCCACTTGATGAAGTCGGCCACGATCAGGAAGTAGCCGGGGAACTTCATCTTGGCAATGACGCCGAGCTCGAAATCGAGGCGCTTCCTGTAGTCGTCGGGCGTGAACCCCGGTGCCAGTGGATGCGCTTGGAGGCGCTCCTGGAGGCCCGCCTCGGCCTGCCTCCTGAGCTCCTCGGCCTCGATGGCGAGCTGCTGCTCCTCGCTGGCACCCGGCGCGACGGAGACGAAGCGCGGCAGGATCGGCTTGCGGCCCTGCGGGCGGAAGGCGCAGCGCTTGGCGATCTCCACCGTGCGCTCGAGCGCCTCGGGCAGGTCGGCGAACAGCTCCGCCATCTGCTCCGCGCTTTTGAAGGAGTGCTCGCGCGACAGCCGGCGGCGGTTGTCCTCCACCACGTAGCGCCCCTCGGCGATGCAGAGCAGCGCGTCGTGCGCCTCGTAGTCGTCGGGCGCGGCGAAGTAGACCTCGTTGGTGGCGACGATGGGCACGCCCGCCGCATAGGCGAGGTCGAGCAGCGCCGGCTCGGTCTCGGTCTCTGCCTTGAGGCCGTGGCGCTGGACCTCCACGTAGAGGCGGTCGCCGAAAATGTGCGCGAGACGGTCGAGGCGCGCGCCGGCGAGGCGGGTCTGGCCCTGGCGCAAGGCGCCGTCGATCGGCCCGTCGGGGCCGCCCGTGAGGGCGATGAGCCCCTCGGCCAGGGTCTCCAGCCGCTGAAGCTCGATGTGCGGCGGCTCGTCCTGCGCCGGGTCGAAGAAGGCGCGCGAGGAGAGCTTCATAAGGTTCTGGTAACCGGCGGCATTCATGGCGAGCAGCGCCAGCCTGCCGTCGCGCGCATTGCCCGCCCCCGTGCCGGCCGGCATGCCCTCCGGCGCGACGCCGGCGACGGCCTTGGGGCGGTCCTCGAAATCCACGGCCAGCGTGCAGCCGACGATGGGTTGTATACCCGCTGCGGCCAACTTGTCGGAGAACTCCAGCGCACCGAACAGGTTGTTGGTATCCGTCAGGCCAACCGCGGGAAAACGGTGCGCGGCCGCCAGCTTGGCGAGCCTGGGGATGGTGATCGCGCCTTCCAGCAGCGAATAGGCCGAGTGGACCTTGAGATGCACGAAACGGGGCCCGGCACTTGCAGGGGCGCCTCGATCTTTCGATCCGCGTTCTGAGCACGTCGCATTCTGCATGCGACGTGGGATATGTGATTCTGAGAATTACAGGGGCTAGTATTGTTCGGTGGGGAAGAAGCGGATTCTTCTTGTGCTTGCGAATCAACATCGAGGGCCGGCCGAACGTGAATACGCTTCGCGACATCATCGCGCGTGATGCGCCGCTCGTCCTCGCGCTCGGCGGCCTGTTGATCGGGTTCGTGTTCGGCGCGGTGGTCTACCGCACGAACTACTGCGCCATGGGCTCGCTCTCGGACATCTACAATTTCAGGGATTACCGGCGCTTCCGCGCATGGATCCTCGCTGCCGCCACGGCGCTCATCGGCACGCAGCTGCTGGCCGGCGCCGGCGTGGTACCGCTCGAGCGGTCGATGTATCTCGTCCCGACGCTGAACTGGGTGGGCCACGTCGGCGGAGGGCTTGTCTTCGGCGTCGGCATGGTGCTCGCCGGCGGCTGCCCGAGCCGCAACCTGGCGCGTGCCGGAGGCGGCGACCTGCGATCGCTCTTCACGCTCCTGGTGCTGGGCCTCGCCGCCTTCATGACCATCGCCGGCCTCCTGGCGCCTTTGCGCGCCGCGCTGGAGCGGGCCACCGGCGTCGCGGCCGGTGCCTCGGCGACCCAGAGCCTCGGCGATCTCGCCGGCGCCTGGGTGGGCCTGACGCCCGCCGCTGCCAACGCGACCGCGACCGCAGCGATAGGCCTGGCAGCGCTCGCGTACTGCTTCGCCAGCTCGAAGTTCCGCACCTCGCGGGTGCATGTCCTTTCGGGCCTTGCCGTCGGGCTGGCCGTGGTGGCCGGCTGGGCCCTGACAGGCCTCGCCTACGACGAGATGGCGGACCGGCCGGTGGCGCCCATCTCGCTCACCTACATCCGTCCTGTCGGCGACACCCTGCAGTGGCTCACGCTGTTCACGGCCACGCCGATGCCGGGCTTCGGCGTCACCACCGTGCTCGGCGCGCTTGCCGGCGCCTTCGCGGCGGCCGTGGCGATGGGCCGCTTCCACCTCGCGACCTTTTCGGACACCGGCGATACGGTGCGCAACCTCCTGGGTGCGGCGCTGATGGGCGTGGGCGGGGTGATGGCGCTGGGCTGCACCGTCGGGCAGGCGCTGACGGGCGTCTCCACCCTCGCCCTCGGATCGTTCCTCGCCTTTGCCGCGATCGTCGCTGGCGGCTTCCTCGGGCTCGGCCTGCTCGAGCGGTGGATCCTTGCCGAGTGACGCCGGGTCGGGAAGGCGGCTCGCAAGAAAATGATCGCAGCGGGCGATGCAAATTGAAGTCCCGAGCCCATATGGTTTGGGATAAGCAACGTGGAATGAGCAAAATTCCAGCAATGGAGAGGTTCCCTGTATGGACATCACCGTCATGAGGCGACGCGAGCTTCTGCTCGGCGCCAGTGCGGTTGCCCTTGCGGCGTCGCTGCCCGACGCGATGGCGCAAAGCTCCGGCCTCGTCGTTACACCGGGGCAGACCGAAGGACCTTTCTATCCCGTCACGTTCCCCGCCGACATGGACAACGACCTCGTGCGCGTGCAGGGTCAGCAGGCGCAGGCCTTGGGACAGGTGACGCATCTGTCGGGCCGTGTGCTCAACAAGCGCGGCGAGCCCGTGCGCGGTGCGACGGTCGAGATCTGGCAGTGCGATGCCAACGGCATCTACAATCACCCGCGCCAGCCCGGCCTGCAGCGGCGCGACGCGGCGTTCCAGGGCTATGGGCGCACCGAGGCACCTGACGGGGGCTATACCTTCCGCACCATCCGCGCCGTCGCCTATCCGGGGCGCACGCCGCACATCCACTTCAAGGTGCATGCGCCGGGAGCGGGCCGCCTGACCACCCAGATGTACTTCGCCGGCGAGCCCCAGAATGCCACCGACGGCGTCCTCAGCCGCATCCGCAATGCCAGGGCGCGTGACAGCGTCATCGTGCGGCTGGAGGCCGCCGACGCGATCGAGCCGGGGGCCCTCAAGGGCACGTTCGACATCGTGCTCGATCTCTGAGTCGGCCGGCCGTAAAGCTGTCCCTTATCGGGCATTTTGCCCAAAACACCGGCGGGCGATGCCCCATCTGAATGCGGCTGCGCGCCGCCGGATGCGGGATTGACCCGATTGGCGGGGACCTGGCTCGCTGCGGTACACTGGCGCGTTCACGAGGTATGCCGCGCAATCACGCGCAAGCTCGCGTCGGCAGTCGCCGCAGTGTGCCTCGGCCGCGGTGGGCACGGCAATTGCACGACCTCTGCATACACGCCTATCAGCGGAATGCGCAATTCGGGGAAACCCGGGATGCAGCGCGGGCGTTGAGGTCGAGGGCGGACACACTCCAGAGGGGGAGAGCAGGAAGCACTGAGCACACACGAGAGACGCCATGCCGAAAAAATGGTTGCTGGCTATCCTCTTGGCGGCCACCCCTGCAGCGGCCCACGACTGGTACCCGCTGGAGTGCTGCCATCACCAGGACTGCGCGCCGGTCGACAAAGTAGAGCTGGTGCCCACTCCCATGGCGTCGGGAGCCGACGGCGCCAAGTCCGATGCCCCGGCCATGATCGTCACGACGAAGCACGGGACCGCGCTGGTCCCGGCCAGCTTCCCGCGCAGAGAGTCCAAGGACCATCGCATGCACGCCTGCATGCTGCCGATCGGCGCGGACGGGAAGATGCGCCTCATCTGCATTTTCATGCCGCCGTCGACCTGACGCCGCGCCTCGCCGAGGTCCGGTGTCGGTGCAGGCTGGCCTCGGCGCGCCATCCAGGCTAGCCTGCCGCGCGCCCGCATCGGGCGAGCCGAAGGAGGGGGCGTGGCCGACAACCTCGAGGACGCTGTCGCCCGCCACTATGGCGTCGACGACCTCACCGGGCGCATCCTCGCGGCGATGGCGGCGGCGGGCATCGATGCCGAGCGCGTCACAGCCGAGGCGCTGGCACCCATAGACGAGTTCCACATCGGCGGGCGCCCGGCGACCGTCCACGCCGTGAGCAAGATGGGGCTCGGGACGGGGGACCATCTCATCGATGTCGGCTGCGGGATCGGCGGGGCGAGCCGCTATGTGGCATCCGCCGTCGGCTGCCGCGTCACCGGCATCGACCTGACACCGGCATATGTGGCAGCGGCGCAGGAGCTGACGCGGCGCACGGGGCTCGGCGACCGCGTCTCCTACCGGGTGGCGAGCGCGCTCGCCATGCCGTTCGGGGACCGCGCGTTCGACGCGGCGCTTACGATCCACGCCGCCATGAACATCGAGGACCGCCGCGAGCTCTACCGGGAGATCGCCCGGGTGCTGAAGCCCGGGGCGACCCTCTGCATCTACGACGTGATGCGGGGCGAGAAGGGAGACGTGGCGTTTCCCGTGCCCTGGGCCGAGACGCCCGCGACGAGCCACCTGACGACGCCGCAGGAGATGCAGGCGCTGCTGCGCGACGCCGGCTTTGCGATGCGCGAGGTCGAGGACCGCACCGCCTTTGCCTTGGCCTCCATGCGCAAGGAAGCGGCGCGCTCCGCGGCGGCCGGAGCGCCGCCCGCGGGTCCCAGCATCGTGATGGGCGCCAGCGCGCCGGAGAAGCTGCGCAACGTGCGCGCCAATCTGGAGAGCGGCGCGATCATCCCGGTGCTCATGCTCGCTACGGTATGAGATGTTGCCGCAAGGCCTCGGCCACAGCTTGGGTCCGGTTGCCAGCGCCGAGCTTGCTCTGAGCCTTTTTCAGATGGCTGCGGACGGTTTCGTCGCCGAGACCGAGTGCTTCTGCAGCCTCTCGGAACGTCGCGCCGGCCGCAGCCAAACGCAGCACTGCCAGCTCGCGGGGCGTCAGGTGGACGTGGGGCCCGATGCAGTTCGGATCGGGCACGGCAAGCTGCTCCAAGCGCAGTGCCCCGAAGCTGGCTGCGGCGCAAATCATGATCCGCATCTGCCGCGTCACAAGGTTGGACAGGTCCCTGCGCGACCAGAAGCCCACCACCCACCGGCCGCCGACCGGACAAGTCAGCCCGTCGCGCATCCCGTGCTTGAGAGCCAGGTCGTACGTCCAGTTGTCGACCCCGATCGGCTGAAACATCCGCCTCGCCTCGGTCCAGGTATGCATTGCCATGCTGGACGCCGCCAGGAACAGCATCGGACGGAATTTGCCGCGCGCCAGCGCGTGGTATTCCTCCCACCACCCCTCCGGAACGCTCTTGTGCAGGAACGCCAGTTTTCCCAGCTCGATGGACGCCCAATCTCCGGATTTCAACGGAAACCGTGCTGCACCCAGGACGGACAGCGGCAGGTGCCGCGTCGTGACATCGTGCAGCTCCTCCAGCACCGCGTCGGCCGACCGCAGCTCTTCGACACGGTCGGCGTAGCCGATGAGCCCGGCCTGTAAATCCGTATAGGCGGCTGACCGGCTCGTTTCGAACTTGAGAACGGTCGTCATAGTCTGCCCTCCTTGAGGCGTCCTAAGCGGATATGAACGCATCAGTATTAAAGGGGGAACCTTCCGTGGAATCACCCGATAGCGGGGAGCGGTTAACACCCACAGCAGAACATGATGAAGCTCCGCGCCGGATCGCGTGACGACGCGCACGTCTCTTTAGAGGAGCTCAGCGGCAAAAGTGGGCGGACGAGCCCGTCCCTCCCCACAATTGCGCTTTCGACCGGGTCGCTCACGGCACGCCTCGCGGCCCGATGGCCTGCGCACACATTCGCCGAATGCAGGGCCGTCAACGCGCAGAGGTTGGCACAACGCCCGCCATTTCCGCTATCGTCGGCGCCGGCAGAACGCCCAGGTTGGGAAAAACACCGGAGAGAGGCATGCGCCACGGCGGCAAGATCCTGGTCAATCAGCTCGAGGCGCAGGGCACCCGCGCGGCCTTCACGGTGCCCGGCGAGAGCTTCCTCGCCGCCCTCGACGGGCTGCACGATTCCAACCGCATCAAGACCGTGATCTGCCGCCAGGAGGGCGGGGCGTCGATGATGGCGGAGGCGTGGGGCAAGATCACCGGCGAGCCCGGCGTGTGCTTCGTCACGCGCGGGCCGGGGGCCGCCAACGCCATGAGCGGGCTGCACGTGGCGCAGCAGGATTCCACGCCCATGGTGCTGTTCGTGGGCATGCCGGCGCGCGACCACGAGGACCGCGAGGCGTTCCAGGAGATCGAGATCAAGCAGGTGTTCTCCTCGTACGTGAAGTGGGCGGCGGTGATCCGCCAGACGGAGCGCATCCCCGAGTACGTGAGCCGGGCGTTCCACACCGCGCGCTCGGGCCGGCCGGGACCCGTCGTGCTCGGGCTGCCGGAGGACATGCTGTCGGCCGAGGGGGAAGCCGTCGACGCCAAGCCCGCGCGGCTGCCGGAGGCGCAGCCGAGCGCGGCAGCCATGGCGGAGCTGCGTGAGCGGTTCGCGCGGGCTCAGCGTCCCTTGATGATCGTCGGCGGCCCCGGCTGGAGCCGTCGGGTGCAGGCGGCGATCGAGGCTTTCGCCGACCGCTTCGACCTGCCGGTGGCACCGGCATTCCGCTATCAGGACTACATCGACAACCGGCATCGCTGCCACGTCGGTTGCGCCGGTATCGGCGTCGACGCGGGGCTGGCCGCGGCCATCAAGGGCGCGGATCTCCTGGTCGTCATCGGAGCCCGCCTCGGCGAGATGACGACCAGTCAGTACACGCTGCTGGATATCCCCAATCCCAAGCCGTTCCTGGTGCACGTTCATCCCGCGCCCGACGAGCTCGGTTCGGTCTATCGCGCCGATCTGCCGATTGCCGTAAGCGCGGCGGCATTCGCCGAGGCGCTCTGTCGCATCGAGCCACCGGCGAGCATCCCCTGGTCCGGGATCAGAGCGGAGCTGCGCGCCGGCTACGAGAGGAGCCTGGAGCCCATCGCGCTGCCGGGCACGGTCAAGTTCGCCGAAGTCGTGCGCAGCGTCTCCAGGATGCTGCCGGAGGACGGCATCGTCGTCAACGGCGCCGGCAATTACGCGGCCTTCGTGCACCGTTACTTCGAGTACAAGGGCTATCGCACGCAGCTTGCGCCGACCTCGGGGTCGATGGGCTACGGGTTTCCGGCGGCGGTTGCCGCCAAGCTCGCGCATCCCGAGCGTCCCGTCGTCAACTTCCAGGGCGACGGCTGCTTCCTGATGACCGGGCAGGAGCTTGCCACTGCGGTGCAGTACGCCCTGCCGATTGTCACCATCGTCGCCAACAACGGCACCTACGGCACGATCCGAATGCACCAGGAGCGCGACTATCCCGGCCGCGTCATTGGCACCACGCTGATCAATCCGGACTTCGCGGCCTACGCGAAGAGCTTCGGCGCCGACGGCTTCACGATCACCGAGACGCGGGACTTCGATCTGGTGTTCGCCCAGGCGCTCGAGGCGCGCAAGCCTGTCGTCATCGACATCAAGCTCGACCCGGAGGCGATCTCCGTGCGCAAGACCCTCACCGAGATCCGCGAGCGGCGGTAGCCAAGACGCGAACAGCGAATAGGGAGTAGCGAATAGGAACGGCCCCCATTCGCTATTCGCTCATTCCGCGGGCACCGGTGCCGGAGCCACCGGCGCTGCCTCGGCCTCGGCGGGCCGGCGGAGCTGGCTGAGGAAGCTGTAGACCGTGGGCACGACGAACAGGGTCAGGAGCGTGCCGAAGCTCATGCCGCCGACGATGACCCAGCCGATCTGCTGGCGGCTCTCCGCGCCGGCGCCGCTGGCGATCGCCAGCGGCAGGGCGCCCAGCACCATGGCCCCGGTCGTCATCAGGATCGGGCGCAGCCGCAGACCCGCCGCCTCGATCACCGCCTCGACGCGGCTGCGGCCCTGCTCCTGCAGCTGGTTGGCGAACTCCACGATCAGGATGCCGTGCTTGGTGATGAGGCCGACCAGCGTGACCAGCCCGATCTGCGAGTAGACGTTGAGCGTGCCGCCCGTCAGCCACAGGGCGCCGAGCGCGCCGGCCATCGACAGGGGCACGGTGACCAGGATGATCAGCGGGTCGCGGAAGCTCTCGAACTGGGCGGCCAGCACCAGATAGATGAAGCCGAGCGCCAGCAGGAACACCAGCGCGAGGCTCTGGCCGGCGGCCCGGAACTCGCGGCTCTGGCCGTCGACATCGGTCAGCACCGTCTCCGGCAGCACCTCGCGCGCCGTCTTCTCCAGGAAGGCGAGGGCGTCGCCCAGCGCGTAGCCGGGGCCGATGTTGGCGGACAGCGTCACGGCGCGCAGCTGGTTGAAGCGCCGCAGCTCCTTGGGCGCCACCGCCTCCTTGACCTTGACGATGTTGGAGAGCTGGATCATCTGCCCCGTCGGTGAGCGCAGGAAGATGGTCGACAGCGTCTGCGGCGAGGCGCGGTCCCGGGTGGCGAGTTGCACGATCACGTCGTACTGCTCGCCGTTGAGCTCGAAGCGCGTCACCTGCCGGCCGCCGAGCAGCGTCTCCAGCGTGCGTCCCACCACGGTTACATCGAGGCCGAGATCGGCGACCTTGGCGCGATCCATGTCGACCCGGAGCTCGGGCATGTTGAGTTGCAGGTCGGTCTCCACGTCGGCGAGGCCGGGAAAATCGCGGATGCGCTCCAGCATCTTCTCGACGAGCTCCTGCAGCTGCTCGTAGGTGCCGGTCGTGGTCTGGATCACGAACTCGACGGGGCGCGAGGAGCCCTTGGCCCCGAACGACGCCGGATTGCTGGCGGACACCCTGGCGCCAGGAATACGCTGCAGCTTGGTCCGGAGCTCCCGGTTGACCTCCTGCTGCGAGCGGCTGCGCTTCTCCCAGTCGGCGAGGCGGCCGATGGCCCGGAAGCGCGATACCTCCGGGCTGCCGTTGATGACGAGGATCGACTCGATCTCGGGCACCTTGGCCAGGATCTCGCCCGCCTGGTCGCTGTAGCGCCGCGTGTAGGCGAGCGTGGCGCCCTCCGGGCCGGTGCCGCTCACCCGGATCAGGCCGCGGTCCTCGGTCGGGGCCAGCTCGTCCTTCAAAACCGCGAAGAAGATCGTACCCAGTGCCGCCACACCGCTGGCCACGAGCAGAACCTGCGAACGCCTTCTCAGCGTGGTCGTAAGAAGGCGCCGGTAGCCCTGTTCGAAGCTCGTGAAGCCGCGCTCGATCAGGTTGACGATGCGTCCCGGGCTCGGATTGTGCCTCAGGAGCCGGGAGCACATCATCGGCGTGAGCGTGAGCGCCACGAAGCCCGACACCACCACCGCACCCGCCAGCGCCAGGGCGAACTCCAGGAACAGGCGCCCGGTGCGGCCGGGCGCGAAGGCGATGGGCGCATAGACGGCCGCCAGCGTCAGCGTCATGGCGATGACGGCGAAGCCGATCTCTTTGGTGCCCTCGATCGCCGCCGGGATCGCCTTCATGCCGTGCTCGATGCGGCGGTGGATGTTCTCGAGCACGACGATGGCGTCGTCGACCACCAGGCCGATCGCCAGCACCATGGCGAGCAGGGTCAGCGTGTTGATGGTGAAGCCCATCGCCAGCAGCAGGGCGAAGGTGGTGACGAGCGAGATCGGGATGGTGACGATCGGGATCAGCGATGCGCGCAGCGAGCGCAGGAAGAAGACGATCACCAGCACCACGAGCAGGATGGCCTCGCCGATGGTGTGGTAGACGGCCCCGATGGAGCGGTCGATGAACACCGCGCTGTCGTTGCCGATGGTCACCGACAACCCCTCCGGCAGCGACTGGCCGATCTCCGGCAGCACCCTGCGCACGGCCTTGGAGACGTCGAGCGGGTTCGCCACCGCCTGCTTGACGATGCCAACACTGATGGCGGGCTTGCCGTTGTAGCGGCTGTCGCGGCGCTCGTCGGCGGCACCCAGCTCCACGCGCGCCACCTCGCCGAGCTTCACCTGGTGGCCGTCGGCGAGCTTGACGATGACGTTGCGGAACTGCTCGGGCGTGGTGAGGCCCGTGCGCGACAGCACGGAGAACTCGCGGTCGCGGCTCTCGATGCGTCCTGACGGCAGCTCCACGTTCTGCGCCTTGAGCGCGCTCTCCACGTCCTGGACCGTGAGATTGAAGGCCGCGAGGCGCTCGCGGTCGATCCAGATGCGCATGGCATAGCGGCGCTCGCCGTTGATCTCCACGTCGGCGACGCCGTTGAGGTTCTTCAGGCGGTCGAGCACGAAGCGGTCGACGTAGTCGGTGATCTCCAGCGCGTTCATGCGCTCCGAGGTGAACACCAGCTGGAGGATCGGCTCGGCGTCGGCCTCGACCCTGGCGATGGTCGGCTCCTGCACCTCGACCGGCAGGCGGCGGCGCACGCGGGCGACGCGGTCACGCACGTCGCTGGCGGCCACGTCGGGGTCCACGTCCGACCGGAAGCGCACGGTAATGCGGCTCTCCTCGGCCCGGCTGTTCGACACGAGCACGTCGATGCCGGCGATGCCGGCGATCGAGCCCTCCAGCACCTGGGTGATCTGGCTCTCGACGATGGAGGCCGAAGCGCCCGGATAGCTGGTCTTCACCGAGACCACGGGCTCGTCGACGTTGGGGTACTCGCGCACCGTCAGGCGGCTGTAGGACACGATCCCCAGGAGCAGGAGCACGAGGCTCAGCACCGTGGAGAAGACGGGCCGGCGGATGCAGAACTCGAACAGGCTCATGTGCCGTCTTTCTCGGCGGCCTTCTTCGCGGCCGGCTCGGGTGTGCCGTCGACCACGTCGACAGCGTCTCCGGTGCGCAGCTTGAGCTGGCCCGCGGTCACGACCAGCGTGTTGGGGGACAGGCCTTCGAGTATCTCGACCTCGGCGCCGCGGCGCTCGCCGAGCTTCACTTTCACCTCGACCACCTTGCCGTGATCGATGCGGAACACGAAATTCTCGCCGCTGCGCGGCACCAGCGCGCTTTCCGGCGCCAGCACGACCTCGCGCGTCCGCTTGCCCTTGACGAGCACCCTGGCGAACAGGCCTGGCCGCAGCAGGAGGTCCTTGTTCTCCAGCTTCGCCCTGAGCGCCAGCGCGCGGCCGTTCACGTCGACCTGCGGATCGATGGCGTAGATTTCGCCCGTGAAGGTCTGGTCGGGATGCGCATCGACGATGACGTCGACGGTCTGGCCGATCGCGACCGACGGCAGAAACAGCTCCGGCAGCTTGAAGTCCACCTTGAGCACGTCGATCTTCTCCAGATTGACGATGGTGGTGCCGATGCCGATGTAGCTGCCGGGAGAGACCTTGCGCAGCCCGACGCGGCCCGGGAACGGCGCCTTGATCACATGCTTGGAGAGGCGCACGCGCTGCAGCTCGTAGGTGGCGCGCGCCGTCTCCAGGTTGGATTCGGCCTTGTCGAGCGCGGTCATGGTGGCGAACTGGCTGCCGGAGAGCTTCTTGGTCCGGTCGTACTCCGCCTGGCCGAAATCGAAGCGCGCCTTGGCGGCGGCGAGCTCGGCCTGCGCCAGGTCGTCGTCGAGCTTGATGAGCACGTCGCCCGCCGCGACGCTCGCACCTTCCGTGAAGGCGATCTCCTCGATGCGCCCGCCGATCTCCGAGGAGATCAGCACCGATTCGTCCGAGCGCAGGCTGCCGATGGCGCGGATGTCGGTGGTCGTCACGGCGGCGCGCGCCATGGCGGCCTCCACGGCGATGGCGCGCTCCGAGGAGCGTTTCTTGCCCCCCTTCTCGGCCTGTCCCTTGGCGTGCTGGGCGGTGGACTTCGTGGATGGGCTCGTCATGGCCCGCACGCCGACCCATCCCACGATCGCGACGGCGGCAACGAGCGCGGCGGCCAGCACCAATTGTTTGGGTTCGGGTCGCATGCAATTGGCTCCGTCTTCCCTCGTTCCCTCGACGCACGCCGGCTTCGGCGGCAAAAGTTGACACTAGAGCATCGTTAATACGCTGGTGCATATCAAATCCGTCGCTCCGGCCCGGTTCCAGGGGCAAGCGGAGTCAGCGGGTTGCGCGGTTGCGATACCACAGGCGCGCAAAGATACGGGCCGGGCGGGCGCCCGTTTCGAGGTAGCGGCCGTTCGGGAATCCGTTGCAATTGCAGGGGCAGATTTCCACATGGAACGCGGCGAGCGATATGCGCGGCATGGCTTCGAGCGAGCTCATCCGTCGGCTCTACGGCGAGTACAAGGACCTGCGCGAACGGCTGGTCGCACATCTCGCCGAGGCGGCAGGCGGGCCGAAGGTCCCGCGAGCGGACGCGATCGAGCTGGCGCAACGGCTGCTCGACCGCGCCCTGTTCATGGCCTTCGCGGGGGGTGGGAGCGGCTTGCCGGAGCGCCTGCGGGCGCTCGATGGGGCAGGCGAGGGCATTGCGCTGCCCGATCGGCTCGTGGCGGATCTGGTGCTCCTCGGTGAATGGGGCTGCCGCCGCGATGTGCCTGTCTCCGTGCTCGGTCACATCTTCGAGCAGTCGGTCGGCGACCTGGAGAGGATGCGCGCCGCAAGCCTGGGCGAGGCTGCGCCGAGGGTCACCAGGCGCAAGCGCGAAGGCATCGTCTACACGCCCGACGGCGTTGCGCGCTTCCTAGTGGCGTGCACGGTGGGCAGGACGCTGGAGGAGCGGCGCACCGATCTGCTGTCCGCTCACGCGCGCGCAGGCACGCCGTTCGGAAACGGCGAGGCGATCCGCTGGCGCGAGGGGAGCGCATCCGAGCGGGCCTTCTGGTGGGGCTACCTGGCTCAGCTGCGCGACCTCAAGGTGCTCGATCCGGCCTGCGGCTCGGGCGCGTTCCTTCTCGCTGCTTTCGAGCTGCTCGCGATGGAGTATCGCCAGGCGCTGGGGCGGCTGCAGGCGCTCGGGGAGGCGGTGGACTTCGACCTCTGCGAGCCGATGCTGGCGGGCAACCTTTACGGGGTCGACCGCAACGCGGAGTCGGTCGAGGTCGCGCGCCTCTCGCTCTGGCTCGTGGCCGGACGCAGCGAGCGCGGGCTGCAGAGGCTGGAGATGACCATCCGAGCCGGGGACAGTCTCGTCGACGACGCGCGGTTCACCGATCGGCCGTTCGACTGGCGACGCGCCTTTCCGGATGTCCTCGCCGCGGGCGGCTTCGACGTCGTGATCGGCAATCCGCCCTATGTGCGCATGGAGCTGATCAAACGATTGAAGCCCTACCTGGAGAGGCATTACGCCGTGGCCGGCGACCGCACCGACCTCTACGCCTATTTCTTCGAGCGCGGTGTGGCGCTCCTGAAGGAGGGCGGGCGGCTCGGCTATATCTCGTCCTCGACCTTCTTCCGTACCGGCTCGGGCGAGCGGCTGCGCGCCTTCCTCGGCGGGAATCTCGCGATCGAGACCGTCGTCGATTTCGGCGACCTCCAGATCTTCGACGGCATCACCACCTACCCGGCGATCCTGACGTTGCGCAAAAGCAAACAGGATGGGGGGCACAATGACGGCCAACTGCGGTTCCTGAGGATCGGCGAACATCTGCCGAGCGACCTCGGCGCAGAGTTCGCCGCGCATGCCAAGCCCATGCCGCGCACGCGGCTCGGAGCCGGCGCGTGGCAATTCGAGGAGGAGTCGCTTGCCAGGCTGCGCAACAGGATCGCAAGGGGGCGAAAGACGCTCGGAGAGGTCTACGGGGCGCCGCTTTACGGCATCAAGACCGGCTGCAACGATGCCTTCGTAATCGACCAGGGAACACGGGATCGGCTGGTGACGCGCGACCCGAGGTCGGGCGAGCTGCTGCGGCCGCTTCTGCGCGGGGAGAACATCAAGCGCTGGCGGATCGAGCCGCAAGGCCTGCACCTCATCGATACGCCGAAGGGCAAGGTGGACATCGAGGCCTATCCGGCGATCCGGGACTGGCTCCTGCCCTTCAAGCCCAGACTGGAGGCGCGCGCGACCAGGCAGGCGTGGTTCGAGTTGCAGCAGGCGCAGCTCGCGTATCAGCCGGACTTCCTCGAGGGCGGTATTGCGCTCCCCGACCTCTCGCAGGGTCCGAAGTTCGCGCCGCTCCCCGATGGGTTCCTCGTGGACTGTACGGCCTTTTTCGTATCCGCGGGTCCAGATCTGCTCGCGTTTCTGAACTCGAGGCTCGCCTGGTTCGTGCTGCACGCGCTATCGAACCCGCTGCGTGGCGGCGTCTGGCGCCTGCGCCTCAAGGCGCAGTATGTGCAGCAGCTTCCGCTGCCGGCGATCGGCGACCGTGACCGCTCGGCTCTCCGCAAGCTCGCCCGGACATGTGCCGGCAAGGCGGCGCAGCGATGCCGGCGCGGCGCCGAGGCGCGCGCGATGGGCGCGGAGATCGAGAGGGTGGAGCGCGAGGTCGATGCCATCGTCTATCGCCTGTTCGATCTCACGTCAGGGGAGATCGCACTGCTCGAGGCTTCGATAGCGGGCCAATACTGAGGTTCCGCCGAGACAAGCGGCGCAACGGCTCATATTGCAGATCAAGATACCTTCCAAGGTATAGATAAACAGAGGTATGGTCCCTATATGGAGTGGCGCGTCGAATACCATCCGACGTTCCTGTCCGAGCTCGCCGAGCTGCCGGAAGCCGTACAGGATGAGATCGCGGCGCTGGCGGAGGTCCTCGAGCAGATCGGTCCGCAGATGAAGCGGCCGCGCTCGGACACGTTGAATGGCTCGAAGCACGCGAACATGAAGGAGCTCCGCTTCGACGCTGAGGATGGTGTCTGGCGTGTCGCCTATGCGTTCGACCCGGAACGCAAGGCCATCCTGCTGGTGGCCGGCGACAAGTCCGGGACATCGCAGAGCCGGTTCTACAAGGTCCTGATCAAGCGCGCCGACGAGCGCTTTGACGAGCATCTGGCGGCTCTGAAGGCGGCAAGGAGGAAGAAGTGACGAAGGCGTACCGAACCACGGCTGCCGACGCGGTGTTGGCTCGCTTCCCGCCTGCACGGCGAGCGAAGATCGAGGCGCGCGCGGCGGAGATCGTTGCCGAGGAGCTCGCACTCAGCGACCTCCGCAAATCGAAGGAGATGACGCAGGAGGATGTCGCCGAGCGCCTCGGCGGCCGGCAGGTGTATGTGTCACGGCTGGAACGCCGGTCGGACATGAAGCTGTCCACGCTTCGCGACTACATCAAGGCAATCGGAGGCCAGCTCCAGCTGATGGTGACCTTTCCGAAGGGCGAAGCAGTACGATTGAAGGACATCGGGGAGCGCACCTCTGAAAGCAGCAGGACGCGACGCAAGAGCGCGAGAGGCAAGGCCGCATCCAAGGCGTGAAACCGTAACGAGTTGGGACAGAGCAGCGTCGTGTCGGACCCACTGTCGTGTCAAATGCCGGGGTACATGCGGCCGGGATTGAGGATGCCGGCGGGGTCGAAGGCGGCCTTGAGGCGGCGCGAGAGCTTCTCGAGGCCGGCCTCCAAGGGCTGGAACACCTCGACGGCGGCGCGCACGTCGGGTGCGGCGCGCACCAGGGTGGCATGGCCGCCGTAGGTGGCGATCACCCGGCGCACGTCGGCGGCGCCCGCATCGGTGGTGGAGAGCACCTCGGCCCAGATCAGCCCGCCGGACCAGTCGTAGAAGGCGCGGCATTCCATGTAGGCGGAGATGGCGGCCACCACCTTGGAGGCGGCGGTGGGCGCCGTGGAGATGCGCCAGACCGGGGCGTCGCGCTGCTGCAGGACGCTCAGACGCCGCAGCTCGGCCCAGAAGCGCAGCGAGCTTGCCCGATCGAGCTCGCCGATCTCGCCGTAGACCCTGAGCAGGTCCTTCAGCCTGCCTTTGCGATAGGCGACCGACTTGGCGAAGTTCTCGATCCGGATCGCGGTCACGGCCTGCCCCTCGCTCGCGAGCGGCTGATCCACCAGCCGGGTCGCCAGCGACCGCTGCAGATGCACCGCACCCGACACCTCGAAGGGGCTGCCCATCGCGGTGCACAAGACCTCCACCGCGAACTCGTCCGGCAGCCCGAAGAGGACCAGCGTGCCGGTGTCCTCGGGCGCGGGCAGCACCTTGAAGGTGACCTCGGAAAGGACGGCGAGCGTGCCCCAGCTGCCGGCTAGGCCGCGGCACAGGTCGTAGCCGGTGACGTTCTTCATGACGCGGCCGCCAGACTTGAAGACCTCGCCGCGGCCGTTGACGCCCCTGACGCCGAGGAGATGATCGCGCGCCGCCCCGACCGCGACGCGCCGGGCGCCCGAGACGTTGGTGGCGAAGACGCCGCCGATCGTGCCCTGCCCGGCCTCGCCGCCCGTCAGGGGGCCGAGGTCCAGGGGCTCGAAGGCCAGCATCTGGCCGCGCTCGGCGAGCGCCGTCTCGACTTGGCCGAGCGGGGTGCCGGAACGGACCGCCATCACCATCTCGGTGGGCTCGTAGAGGGTGATGCCGCGCATTGCCCTGGAGGAGACGCTGGCCGAGGTCTGCATCGGCCGACCGATCTGCCGCTTGGAGCCGCCGCCCGACACCTCCAGCGGCGTATTGGCCGCAGTCGCGTCGGCGAGCACGCTCGAGAACTCGCGCTCGTCGATCGGGCGCATCTGCGAGACGACGGCCACCGCGCTACCTCACCCGGCCGGGTGGCCGGGGGCGCGGCCATCGAGGGGGAAGACCTTGGCCGGGTTCAGGAGCCACTTGTGGTCGAACACGGTCTTGATGCGCATCTGCAGCCCGAGGTCGGTCTGGGTGAACTGCGTGCGCATGAGGTCGCGCTTCTCGAGGCCGACCCCGTGCTCGCCGGTGAGGCAGCCGCCCGACGCCACGCACAGCTGGAGGATCTCGGCGCCCGCGAGCTCGGCGCGCTCGGCCTGCTCCGGGTCGTTGGCCTCGTAGAGGATGAGCGGGTGCAGGTTGCCGTCGCCGGCATGGAAGATGTTGGCGACCTTCAGGCGGTGCTTGTCGCAGATCCTGGAGATCGCCACCAGCACCTCGCCCAGCTTGCCCAGCGGGATCACGCCGTCCATGCAGTAGTAGTCGGAGATACGGCCGATGGCGCCGAACGCCGACTTGCGCCCCTTCCAGATGGCGGCGCTCTCCGTCTCGCTCTGGCTGATGCGCACGGTGCTCGGGTTGAAGCGCTTGGCGATATCCGTCACGGCGGCGAGCAGGCCGGCGATCTCCTCGTTCGAGCCCTCCACCTCCACGATCAGCAGCGCCTCCGCGTCCGTGGGATAGCCGGCCTTGGCGAAGGCCTCGCACACCGTGATGGCCGGCTTGTCCATGAACTCGATGGCGACCGGGATGATGCCGGCCGCGATGATGGCGGAGACGCAATTGCCGGCAGCCTCGCTCGAGCCGAAACCGAGCAGCATGGGGCGCGCGCCCTCGGGCGAGCGCAGGATGCGCACGGTGGCCTCGGTGGCGATGCCGAACTGCCCCTCCGAGCCGACAATGAGCCCCATGAGGTCGTAGCCGGGCGCATCGAGGTGGGCGCCGCCCACGTCGATCACCTCGCCGTCCATCAGGACCATCTTCAGGCCGAGCACGTTGTTGGTGGTGACGCCGTACTTGAGGCAGTGCGCGCCGCCCGAGTTCATGCCGATGTTGCCGGCGAGCGTGCAGGCGAGCTGGCTCGACGGATCGGGCGCGTAGAAGAAGCCGTGCGGCTTCACGGCGTCGCTGATGCCGAGGTTGGTGATGCCGGTCTCGACCCGGGCAGTCCGGTTGAGCGTGTCGATCTCGAGCACGCGGCTCATGCGCGCCACGCCGATCACCAGCGCGTCCTCCGACGGCAGCGCCCCGCCCGAGAGCGAGGTACCGGCGCCGCGCGCGACCACCTTGATGTCGTTGGCATAGCAGTAGCGCAGCAGCCGCGAGACCTCCTCGGTCGAGGTGGGGAGCGCCACGGCCAGCGGCAGGCGGCGGTAGGCCGTGAGCGCATCCGTCTCGTAGGCGCGCCGGCCCTCCTCGTCGGCGATGATGGTGGCGGACGTGACGAGCCGCCGCAGGTCGGCGACGATCGAGTTGCGCTGGCGCACGACCGCACGATCTGGCTCAGGCAGTGCCAAGGACATGGCCGATCCCCGGATGACATTCCTCCAGGCGGCTGGCGAGGGTCTCCGAGATGCCTCGCCGCCCGCGGGACCTATGTTATATCACAATCCGCGTGCCGCGAAGGTCGGGGGAAACCGCGGCCCGCGCCGGCCTTTTCTGCAGTCTCGGGGAACGTCGAGGGAGCATCGATGAGCATGTCACGCTATTGCAAGCTCGTTCGGGGAAGGATTGCCGGCATCGCCCTTGCCGCCTGCGCCATGGCGCTCGCGCCCGCTGGCGCGCCGGCGCAGCAGGGCAACGCCGATGAGGGTGCGGAGGTCTTCAAGAAGTGCCGCTCCTGCCACGATGTGGGCCCCGACGCCAAGAACAAGCTGGGCCCCCTGCTCAACGACGTGATCGGCCGCCAGGCCGGGACCATCGAGGGCTTCAAGTATTCCCCGGCCAACGCTGAGGCGGGCACCAAGGGGCTCGTGTGGACCGAGGAGAAGCTGTTCAAGTACCTCGAGGATCCGCGGGCCTTCATGCCCGGCACGATCATGGCCTTCGCCGGCCTCAGGGACGGGCAGGACCGCCGGGACCTGATCGCATACCTGAAGAAGTTCTCGAAGAAGTAGGACTGCCTCGGCGGCAGGTCCGCGCTGTGGAAAGACCGGGCCGCAGAGTTGCGACTCGGTCACCTCGTGTCATCTATCCGGCATCTCGCTCGTACTCTCCTAGCAACTTCGCGACTGAGACCAGCTCGATGCCCGACCCTCTCTGACGCCTTGTCGGAATATGAAATTGCCATTGGCTCGTGACGGCCGGAATCCGCCTGCCGATGCCAGTCGTGGCACACTCGACAAGGGGAAGGGGCGATGCGGGAAACCGAGCTTGTCCTCAAGATTGCTGCGTCCTTGGCATCTCTGATCATGCTGTCGATGGCAGTCGCGGATTGGGTCCTCAAATTTCTATAAAGCGGTGTCATGCCGGGGCTTGTCCCCGGCATCCAGCCAACCGCGGGCGCCGGCGTCTGTTGTGCGATGGATTCCGGCGACAAGCGCCGGAATGACACCGTCGGTGCCCGTCGGCTCGCCCGCCGATCTCGCCATCTGACCTTTCGCGGTCGCGCTGGGGTCAGCCCCGCCGGGCTGACCCCTTCTGCCGTTGTGTTGCCCCGCTGCCCCGCGCTAAATGCGCGGGCCATGATCTCGGTGATCATTCCGACGCTTGACGCCGAGGACGGCCTCGCCCAGACGCTGGCGGCGCTGGTGCCGGCCTCCGTCGACGGCCTCGTCAAGGAGGTGATCGTCATCGACGGCGGCTCCAGCGACGCGACCGCCACCATCGCCGACGAGGCGGGCGCGACCTTCGTTGTGAAGAGCGGCGGACGCGGATACCAGCTGATGGCCGGGGCGCACAGGGCGCGCTTTCCCTGGCTCCTGTTCCTGCATGCCGACACGGTTCTGGAACCGGGCTGGGAGCGCGAGGCCTCGATCTTCATGGAGGCCATCGACAAGGGCAGGCGGCCGCTCTGCGCCGCCGCATTCCGGTTCGCGCTCGACGATGCAGGCGCCCGGCCGCGGCTGCTGGAGCGCCTGGTTGCGTTCAGATGCGCGCTCTTGCGTCTGCCTTACGGGGATCAGGGGCTGCTCATGCCGCAGCTGCTCTATGCCGAGGTCGGCGGCTACAGCTCGCATCCCCTGATGGAGGATGTCGACATCGCGCTGCGGCTGGGACGGCGGCGCCTCGCCATGCTGCGCTCGCGCGCGGTGACCAGTGCGGCGCGCTACAGGCGCGACGGCTACCTCAGGCGCTCGCTGCGCAATCTCCTGTGCCTGTTGCTGTACTTCCTACGGGTGCCCACCGGCGTCATCCGCCGCGTGTACGGGTGACCCCCTCTCCCCGCTC
>Ga0075431_100001634_pt1 | contig 20961 bp, 19 predicted proteins | sample RhiMetdeltSRZDD5_FD_75297 | JGI IMG/M metagenome (GOLD analysis project Ga0075431, IMG submission 75297) | Populus rhizosphere microbial communities from Tennessee, USA - Rhizosphere MetaG P. deltoides SRZDD5 | ecosystem: Host-associated > Plants > Roots > Rhizosphere > Soil | place: USA... | reverse complement strand
CATCATATTCACTCGTTTGGTCCGACGAATTTAATGGTACAGCATTAGATCAATCAAACTGGAATTACAATATCGGCGGCCACGGCTGGGGCAATAACGAAAAAGAATATTACACCGATAAGAACGCGACTATAGAAAACGGCAGCCTGGTAATTACCGGTAAATCAGAAACCATCGACTCAAACGCCTATACCTCTTCAAGGATCACCACAAAAGGGAAACGCGAATTCCAATACGGTAAAGTTGAAGCACGACTTAAAATACCTGTTGGACTGGGATTATGGCCCGCCTTCTGGATGCTTGGCGCCAATATCGACCAGCTAAAATGGCCGCAGTGTGGTGAGATCGACATCATGGAACATATTAATGCCGACAGTATTTTTTACGGCACGCTTCATTGGGTAAATAACGAGAAAGTGAGCGCAGGCAACCAAATGAAAGCTGCGCCTGAAGATTATCACATATTTGCTATCGAGTGGACTGCTGATTCAATAAACTGGTTGCTCGATGGAACGAAATATCATTCTGTAGAAATAAAAAACAACATCAACAGCACAGAAGAATTTCATAAACCTTTTTTCATTTTACTTAACCTGGCCATTGGTGGAGATTGGCCCGGACAAACCATCGATCGAAATAAAATACCCGCACAGATGCTGGTGGATTATGTAAGAGTATATCAAAAGAAGTGATTCCCATAGCAGGAAAAACGCTCCATATTAAGGAACAAATCAGTCAATTTAACGTGCGTAGCGCGCTATAAAACAGCGCCATATAGGATGGCCCGTTGGTTGAATATATATATGCCAAACCAATAGTCATGAGATCTACAGCCATCCGCAACTCAGCAGCACACCGCAACAGCCTCGAGCAGGGCCGCAAAAAATTCATCCTTTTCTGCCTTTTTGTGGGACTTGTAATTTTCGCTGTACTTTAAGCATATATTTTCGAAGAAAAGAGGAGTGATCCCTCGAAATCAACAACGTGAAGCAATACCCACTTTTCTTCGAACGTTCCATCTTCGTTGATCACTTTGTTGTTCTCACCTTTCCATACATACCAGTTGAACGTTTTTACCAATTTAATGTCTTCATTGAAAAGCCGTACTATAACATAGCGGTTTGAATCTGAAAAAATACGAAGGTTAAGAAATGAGTACGTTAGAAACGTAGATAGCGATACACTGGCAATCATAATCGTTTACAATGAACAATCATCTGCGATTGGTGTGCCTAAGATTAAACCGTTGAAATTTATCGCATTGAACGAATACGATTTCACAATACTTCCTATAAAGGGAAAGTTATTCCCGGCGGGTTGGTCCAGTGATCAGTTGAGCCTGTCGATCAATTCATCAACATTTGATGATTTGCCTTTCAGGTACTTGTCAAAGAATGCCTTTGTAAGGTTCCAGATATTATCCGTTTTTGTAGGGTCAGCGTCTTCACGCGTTGGTTTAATATCATTAGCAATTGTAACGATAGAAGAAAAATCTTCATGAATCGCGTTCGTAATTTTCACAAAGAATTTATCCTTCGAAGAGATGTGGTCGAAAATATTATCCATTTTGTCAGCATTCTTCCTGTCGCTGCCGATATACATGTAAGGAATTTTAATAGCGGAAGCGTTTGAAGGTTCGAGCTTCTTCATTTCATCACATATTTTATCCCATGAAGTATCAATTCCGTAATAATGTATCTCGGTGCCGTCGTATGAAAGAATGCACTTGAAATCATTACTCAGCATTGCTGCTTTACTGGTTGCTGTTCCGCCGAGGCTCCAGCTAAGCAAGCCGATCCGGGTTCGGTCGACAAATGGAAGTGCCGTGATTTTTTCCTTAGTGAAAAGTATATCTTTCAACTGTTCGGTGATGTCCGGTGCGGTTGACATAAACCCTGGAAACAATCCTACCGAACTAACGGATGCAACAACATACCCTGCCCTGCATAGGCTGTCGAACAGAACTATATTTTCCCAGCTGCTTCCATTCATGCCTGCTGCGTAAATAATCAATGGATATTTTTTTACTGGCATTTTCAGATCAGCGAACACACCGGTTCTGTATTTAATGAATTGGTCGGGATCATCCAGTTTTAAATATTCGGCAAACATTTTTGCAAGATCGTTGCTCACTTTTACGGCTGAATCTGCCGAAATATTGTAGTCCATCCTCTCACTGTACATATTAAGAAATGTGCCGTACATTAATGGAAACCTGGATATCTGTTCGGTCGAAGGATAGAACAGATCTATTTTAACGGGGCGTTTGTGCATCGGCGAGGATGCAATGGTGTCGAATGTTCGGGAGTTGTCGAATTCTTTATAGACTTTCAGGCCGGTATGGAGCTGCGCTCTTGAGAACGCACAAAACAGTAGAAATAAAAGAGAAAGCAAATTTATTTTCATATAACAATCACTTCTTACAACTATTATCCTTCATGGTACTAATTCCTCCCAACATGTTGGTCACATGCTTGAACCCATTCTGTGTAAGAAAATAACTTGCACGGGAACTCCGCTTGCTATGCGAGCAGTACACAATTATCTCTTTCTCGTTCTGTTTCTCTTTCTCCAATTCCCCTACTCTCCTCTCCAGTTCCTGTATAGGAATATTAACCGCATTCTTCAGCGTACCATAATCATCCGTCTTGCCTTCGTATTCTTCTTTGGTGCGAACATCAAGCAGCACTACATCCGGATGTTTAGCAATGTAGCTGCATATTTCTTCAGGCGTAATGGATTTGAAATGTACTGTTGATTTCATTACAAGCTGCATATTGCAGTGAGGGCAATTGCCAGGTTGGTCGAATGATTCCTTATCACAATCGTTGCCGCATGGCATGCATTGGTATTGTGCCTGACCCGCGGAAGACATGGCCACCAGCAGTAGTATCGACAAAATTTTCATGTTTAATGCGGTTTATTTTACCTTCCTGAACTCTGTAACCTCATCGCCCATTATCAGCAACTTATCGATTTTCCTTCTGATATCTCTTTTAAATTTAATCTCCATTTCCACGTCATTTAACACTATAAAAAAACTATTGGCAGTTGTAGGTACAAGTTCCAACGGGTGCTCCTTAACCATCAGCTTTCCATCCTGAACGATCAAATGAACACTGTCCTTCACATTCTGCACATAAGTTCCGGCGTACTCATTCAACTGTTTCTCATCAAGCTTCAGACGCGGAAAATGAAACTTTTTCTGCTGCAGCATCCATGTATACAAACTATCATTATCATAAGTTTGGCTCCAGCTGTCATGATTGGCATCAGGATAAATAGTCAGCTTCACATCGGGATTGTATTTTTTCAAAGCCCTTACCATTCTGTAACTCTGTTCAGGATCTACAATATTATCTTTCGCTCCGTGAAAGCACCACACAGGCACGTGCTTAAGTTTCATCACGCCGGTAGTATCCCCGCCGCCACAAACAGGCGCTATGGCAGCAAACATCGATGGAAATTTGGAGGCAATGTTCCATGTACCAAAACCTCCCATGCTTAGACCAGTGAGATAAATTTTCTCATTATCAACTTTGTATTTCGACTGTATACCCTTTATAAGCCTGATGATAACCTGTGGCTCCCATCCTTCATTTTCCCGAGCCTGCGGCGATACAACGATGAAAGGGAATTGTTTTCCCTGCTCGATAAGTTTTGGAGGTCCATGCACTTTAACTTTCTGCAGATCGTTTCCGGCTTCGCCACTTCCATGCAGGAAAATTAATACTGGCCACAGCCTTGAAGTGTCTTTAACATAATCCTGCGGTAAATACAACAGGTAGTTTACGGTAATATTAAACTGTTCCGCTTTCTGTTGTGCTTTTAAATCACAAAAGAAGATTAGCATTAAAAAGGATAACAGGAGCTTGTACATTCAGATAGTTTATCCAACAAGTTAATGCAAAAAAAAATCCGGAGCCCTGTGCCATGCCTGACGAACTCCGGACTAACGAACAAAGTGTTAGTGGTCCTGTGATACAAAGATGATCTAAGATATTACCCGAAACAAGGAGATTAACACGGTAAACATAATAGTGTTTTAACGGTTATTCAAATTACACGCGACTGAGGTATGGTAAGTTTGATCAGCGTACCCTGTGATGCAGACGATGCAACGTTGAAGTCGGCACCGATCACCCTGGCGCTATCCCGCATAATGCGCAATCCGCGCCCGGCTTTTTCATCGTTTCTGCCGAACCCCCTTCCATTGTCACGGATCGTAAGCTTCACATTGTCGCCCTCGAATTGCACGCGCATTTCAAGCAGCGTTGCTTTCGCATGCTTGATAACATTTTGCAATGCTTCTTCAACAATCCGGAAGATGATCAGACTTTTATTCTGCTCAAGATTAACAGGCCGTCCGCTTATTTTAAACACCGGCTGTAGCATGCCCAGCTTTTCAATGTTTCTGATCTCGCTCTCCAGAGCCCTTATCAATCCCGATTTCTCAGTCATGATAATCTTAAATATCTGCCCCGGCACTTCCATCTTCGTTTGCCTCAACGTGGCTTTAAATACGCTTCTACGCATAAAATACCTGTATGCAAGCATCACCATCAGAACTGCCAGCACAGAAAAAAATATCACGCCAAACACAATGTTATGCGTCATCACTACCGATTCATCCATATTCTTGTTTTTATATGTTCATGTGCCTATTGACTGAATTTGAACAGCACAAACGGATCCAGAGATGGTCCGCTCTGCTGTAAAATTCCTGGAGGATAGCCATACTCTGCAACAAGCGACCGTGTGGGTATGTCCGCCATAGCGGTACCCTCCTTGTAGTCATATAAAAGGTCTTTCCCATTTTCGTCAATACCAACAGTAACCAGCGACAATAGCGGCTCGCCCTTTTCTCCTCTTTTCGCACACAGGTAAAATCTTATTCCTTCGCATTTGGGCTGACTGATGGTTTTCAGCAATACATTTTTGTCGAGGGTTATTGCAAAAGATCCTTCAAGGAGCTGGCGAAGCTCGTTGTCGGCAGGTTGTTTTGCTACCATTTCTCTCAAAGCTTTAATCATCGACACAGCCAGTGGCGCATCAATGGCTACGCCGAAAGGTCCCTGGGACCCATCTCCCATATTGAAGCTTTCGGGGTATTCGGTGATGCTGATCGGCGATTCGGCAGATGCAGGCTGCCTTAATGTTCTTCCTGACGCATTCCAGGAAACTGAGGGTTCATTGGCCATAGGTGAGTTATAGTTTAATAGTGAAAAAGTAAGGGTTCAATCATGCCGCCCCCGAATCCATTTTCATTTACACGGATCCTGTTGTTCCGCTTATTCATAAGGTATTTGCAGCAGTTGGCCATATTGGTGTGGAACAACACCGCCTCCTGCAGCTTTTCAGCGTCACTTTCAATCTTCATGTGATGGTTGTTACCAGTGAGATAAACGCCCTTCTTTTCAAACTTCGCCTCGAACCCCTCAAAGCCAATGTGTACATACCCATCTGCCTCGTTCCATGTGCCTTTCTGCCAGCTGTTGCCGGCCAGTGTATAACGGTAATGTACACCTGCAGCAAAGTCTTCGTTCACAACACCGTAGTGCATGGTTTTATCTTTGAACAGATATAGCAGCACCTGGACCGAATCGTTCACCTGCTGCCGGTATAATACCTGCAGCTGGTCGTTAGTCCATTCACTTGCGATCCGGTCGTTATTATCGTGCGAAACTGTCTCAAGAAATTCTGCGTTGTCGATACGAATTATTTCAAGGCCGCTTTGTTCAAACCTGCTTACGAGATCATAATCTTCAAAGCCATAGCCCTCGAATGTTTCATCGTAACCGCCCACCTCAATAAAATCGGTCCGCCTGGCGGCCATTCGCCCAAATGCTCCATACATGTTTAGCGGATTGCTGAGCGCACTTATCACAACACGCGGATTTTTTCGAAATTCCTGCATCAGGTACTCATCGAAACGCGGGCCCGTGAAATTGTCGGCATCTACATTACATATATAAGTGGCGTCGGTAAGTTTAACGGCAAGATTGCGGGAATGACTGTGCGAAAAATATTTGGCGTCGGCATACCGGCGGTAACGCAGCCTTCCTGATTGTATCTCGTCCCTGAAATTGCTGAAGATATATTCACGAAGACCATCGTCTGAATTATAGTCGAGAACTAGAAAATTTGTTGAGCTTAATTTATTGTCAGCAAGATTTACCGGCAACGTTTGCGCGAGATGGTGCAGCCGGTTCATTACAACCGTAAGAAAACATAAAGTCTGTCGTCCGGACATAACCCAAAAATGCTAGCTGTAGCGTTGAAAACCTACCGTGTTTTCACCTGTGCGCGCACGTTTTTTAACGCAACTGAAAGATAATCAAAATCAATTTCAGTCTAATTTAATTCTAATTGAAGTATAATAAAGAGTTGTGGCACCTTCAAAACCAGAATCTGTGCCCATCATCAGCCATAGTTCGCCTTTATTGTTTGATGTAAGCATTACCGGCGCACCATTATTATTTCGGTTGATCAATACGTAATCGCTTGCATCTTCGCCCACACCAATGGTGCCGACCATCTGCAGTGTGTCGTTCGAAAGCCTGCTCTGCAAGTCCGACTTGAAATTGGGCCTCAGCCAGCCATCGCCATCCGTAGTGTTCGACGGTTCGAAGGGAATGCCGCCAACACCAAAAGCCAGGTCTGGCGAGCCGCCGATGCCAATTGAATTTGTGGGCGCGTTGGAAGCCATCTGCACATCAAATGTTACGGCGTATGTTTTGCCGGGTTCAAGGCCCTCTATTTTCCGGTATATAAATGATAGCAGGTCGTCGCTATGATTGTTTCCGCTGATTTTCAGGGCGGGAGTGTTCGTATCGAGAGGAGCCGGCAGGGTGGTATGTGTAAACCCCAGCTCAAACGCTGCTTCGCTGCCTTCCGGGTAATCTGAAAAAAAGGACCGCCACCCTTCATTGTCAGTTTTGAAATTGAATGCAAAGTCGCGAACGGAATTGTCGTCCTTATCGCAGGCGAAAAGCATGGCAAACACTATGAAAACCACAAAAAGCAGCTTGTTCATAACCCCTTGATTATTTGAAGCCGCAAACCGATGCATTGCATATAAAATTACCTTTGACTTTAGTTTGGACACCGTAAAATTGAATAAAAAAAGGTCCGGAAATATGGATAAAATTTAAGAATTTTGCCGCCTGATTTAAAAATATAAAAAACTGATAATATGCCATCTACCTTATTCGACAAAGTGTGGGATTCGCACGTTGTGAGAAAGATTGAAGACGGTCCCGACGTGCTTTTCATCGACAGGCACTTCATTCATGAAGTGACCAGCCCGGTGGCATTTCTTGGCTTGGAAAACAGGCAGTTGAAGGTTATGTTTCCCGAAAAAACCTTCGCTACTGCCGATCATAATACACCCACCATCAACCAGCATCTGCCCGTAAAAGATCCGCTTTCCGCCAACCAGCTTAAAGCGCTTGAATCTAACGCAAAGAAATATGGCATATCGCACTGGGGCCTTGGCAACCCCAAAAACGGGATAGTGCATGTTGTTGGTCCCGAAAACGGCATCACGTTGCCGGGAATGACCATAGTTTGCGGCGATTCCCACACTTCCACTCATGGAGCTTTCGGAGCTATCGCATTCGGAATCGGTACGTCAGAAGTCGAGATGGTGCTAACATCGCAATGCATCATGCAGCCCAAGCCGAAAAAAATGCGCGTAACCGTTAACGGCACACTCGGAAAGGCCGTTACCCCGAAAGATGTTATCCTCTACATAATCTCCAAACTCACCGCTGCGGGCGCAACAGGTTATTTCGTTGAATACGCCGGCGATGTTTTTGAGAACATGAGCATGGAGGGCCGCATGACCGTTTGCAACATGAGCATTGAAATGGGTGCACGCGGAGGCATTATTGCTCCTGATAACATTACTTTCAATTATCTCGAAGGTCGCGATAAGGCACCGAAAGGTGAAGCATGGACCAGGGCCCTTACCTATTGGAAAACATTGAAAACCGATGAAGGAGCGAAATTTGATGTTGAACATAATTATAACGCTTCAGACATTGAGCCCATGATCACATACGGTACCAATCCCGGGATGGGCATGGGTATCACGCATCACATTCCTGCTGCTGAAGAGAAAGGTTCGAGTAAGGCGACTTATGAAAAGTCGCTCGACTACATGGGTTTTCACAAAGAGGATGAGATGCTTGGTAAGAAAGTTGATTATGTGTTTATCGGCAGCTGTACAAACGGCCGCATTGAAGACTTTAGAGCATTCGCATCGATAGTGAAGGGAAGAAAAAAAGCTGATAACGTAACTGTGTGGATGGTACCCGGCTCACATATCGTAGAACAGCAGATAAAAGATGAAGGCATTCTTGATATTCTCACCGAAGCAGGTTTTGAATTAAGGCAGCCGGGTTGCTCGGCTTGTCTCGCTATGAACGACGATAAGGTGCCCGCAGGAAAATATGCCGTGAGCACGAGCAACAGAAACTTCGAAGGACGCCAGGGGCCCGGCGCAAGAACAATGCTGGCGAGTCCGCTCGTTGCCGCTGCAGCAGCGGTGACCGGCGTGGTAACCGATCCAAGGGAATTCATTAAAGATTAACCGCAACAACTATGGCCTACGATAAATTCACAATACTGAAGAGCACCGCAGTTCCAATGCCCATTGAGAATGTTGATACCGACCAGATCATTCCTGCGCGATTTCTGAAAGCAACGAAACGCGAAGGTTTTGGCGACAATCTTTTCCGCGACTGGAGATATGAACCGGATAACACGCCGAAAAAAGATTTCATTTTGAACAACCCCGTTTATTCAGGTAAAATACTTGTTGCCGGAAAAAATTTTGGAAGCGGCAGCAGCCGTGAGCACGCAGCATGGGCGATATATGATTACGGGTTCCGGTGTGTTGTGTCGAGCTTTTTTGCAGACATTTTTAAGAACAACTCGCTGAATATTGGATTGCTTCCGGTGCAGGTAAGCGCTGAATTTCTTGATAAGATATTCCGGACGATAGAAGCGGATCCGAAGGCAGAATTCGAAGTAAATCTTCCTGAACAGAAGATCACTATCCTGGCAACAGGTGAAAGCGAATCTTTCGCCATCAATAGTTACAAAAAAGACAATATGATCAACGGCTATGATGATATTGATTACTTGCAGGCTATGAAGAACGATATTGAGGCGTTCGCAAAGCAGAGCATCTATTAAGCCACCAAATTCTTATGTCAACTTCCCGACGCTACATTGAAATAATGGATACTACTCTCCGCGATGGAGAACAGACGAGCGGAGTATCCTTTTCTCCTTCTGAAAAATTAACGATCGCACGCCTGCTGTTAACTGAGGTTAAGGTAGACAGGATTGAAATTGCATCGGCACGTGTTTCCGAGGGCGAAATGAGTGCGGTAAAATCCATTACAAAATGGGCGAAAGCAAACGAACTCCTTGACCGGGTTGAGGTACTCACATTTGTTGATGGCGATATGTCGATTCAATGGGTGCAGAAGGCCGGCGCGAAAGTGATGAACCTCCTCACAAAGGGATCGCTGAACCACCTGACTCACCAGCTTAAGAAGAGGCCTGATGAGCATTTTTCTGAGGTAGGCACCGTGATCTCAAAAGCGGTAAAGAAAGGCATTGACTGCAATGTTTACCTGGAAGACTGGAGCAATGGTATGCGTAATTCGAAAGAATACGTTTTCGAATACCTCGACTTCCTTACAACGCAACCGGTAAAAAGAATAATGCTTCCCGATACACTCGGTGTGCTTACGCCGCACGAGGTAGAGGATTTTATTACAAAAATAGTGAAGAGGTACCCCGACATACATTTTGATTTTCACGCTCACAACGATTACGACCTCGGTACCGCGAATGTGCTTCAGGCATTACGGGCAGGTGTGCATGGGGTACACCTTACAGTGAATGGCATGGGTGAGAGAGCAGGTAATGCACCGCTTGCAAGCGCAATAGCCGTGATCAACGATTTCATGCCCAATATTAAAACATCGGTTCATGAAAAGTCGCTCTACAGCGTCAGCAAACTTGTAGAAACATTTTCAGGCGTACGCATACCGATGAACAAACCTGTTGTGGGAGAAAACGTGTTCACGCAAACAGCCGGCATACACGCTGATGGAGATAAGAAAAATAAACTTTATTTCAACGACCTGATGCCTGAAAGATTTGGCAGGCAAAGGATATATGCCCTGGGTAAAACGAGCGGAAAGGCAAATATCGAAAATAACTTGCAGCAGCTTGGCATTGAGCTAAACGACACCGATCTTAAAAAAGTCACTGAGCGCATTATTGAGTTGGGTGATAAAAAAGAAGTGCTTACGCAGGCCGACCTGCCGTATATAATTTCAGATATACTCAATAGTAACAAGGCAGAAGAGAAAGTAGTGATAGAGAATTATGTTCTCACACATTCGAAAGATCTCAATCCATCGGTAACTCTGAGGATCGCTATTGAAAGCGAAGTGTTCGAGGAACACTCGCAGGGGGATGGACAGTATGATGCTTTCATGAACGCCTTGAAAAAAATATATAAGAAGAAAAAACAGGAACTTCCTGCATTGTCTGATTACAGCGTGCGCATTCCGCCCGGTGGTAAAAGCGACGCATTGTGTGAAACGATCATTACGTGGAAATATAATAACAAGGAATTTAAAACAAGGGGCCTCGATAGCGACCAAACGGTTTCTGCGATCAAGGCGACACAGAAAATGCTCAACTTAATTTAAAATGGCTACAAAGAACGTTTTGATTGTTCCCGGTGATGGAATCGGGCAGGAAGTGACAGCCGAAGGCAAAAAAATACTTGACAGGATCGCAGAAAAATACGGACACACATTTAACTACGACGAAGCGTTGATAGGACATGCTGCTATCGAAGCAACTGGTGATCCTTTGCCCGGCGAAACACTCGAAAAGATGCGCAAATCAGACGCGGTGCTTTTCGGTGCAGTTGGCCATCCTAAATACGACAATGATCCTGCTGCTAAAGTGAGACCTGAGCAGGGTTTGCTGAAGATGAGGAAAGAACTCGGATTGTATGCGAACCTTCGTCCGATTAAATTATTTGATGAGTTGCTGGAAGCATCGAGCATAAAGCCCGAAATATTAAGAGGTGCAGACATCCTGTTTTTCCGAGAGCTTACAGGTGATATTTATTTTGGTGCCAGGGGAAGGAAGAATAACGGTGACACTGCTTTTGACAGTGCTGAGTATAGTCGCTTTGAAGTGGAACGTATCGCAAGAAAAGCTTTTGATGCCGCGCGAACAAGAAGAAAGAAAGTATGTTCGGTTGATAAGGCGAATGTGCTTGAAACATCCAGATTGTGGAGAGAAGTGGTGCAGAAAGTTGCTGCCGAATATCCTGATGTTGAAGTGGAATACCAGTTCGTGGACGCGTGTGCGATGTTATTGATAAAGGATCCTAAGCGCTTTGATGTAATAGTTACAGGAAATCTTTTCGGCGATATATTAACAGATGAGGCATCTCAGATCGCAGGGTCAATGGGAATGCTTGCTTCTGCTTCCATTGGCGACGGCACTGGTGTTTACGAGCCGATTCACGGATCTGCTCACGACATTACAGGTAAAGGCATTGCCAACCCGCTTGCGTCAATTCTTTCTGCAGCGTTACTGCTTGATATTTCATTTGGAATGAAGAAAGAATCTGAAGCAGTGATCGCTGCGGTTGATAAAGTTTTGAAAGAAGGGTTCAGAACGAAAGATATCGCCGATGCAAAAACGCCGAAAGAAAAAATCCTGAACACATCGGCGATGGGTGAAGCGGTGTTGAAATATATTTGAGGCAGAACGCAGAAGGCAAAAGGCAGTTATTCTTAAAAACATTCCCCGTGGCTCCATCGCGCTGGCGCAGGCTTATTCCAGTAGTCTTCATTACATATAGCCTGGCCTATCTCGACCGGGCCAACTTCGCATTCGGCGTAGCAGGTGGCATGGCGAAAGACCTGCAGATCACTCCGGCAACATCAACCCTTTTAGGTTCACTGTTTTTCCTTGGATATTTCTTCTTCCAGATACCGGGCGCCCACTACGCTGCGAAGAAAAGCGCGAAAAAACTGGTGTTCTGGTCGCTGATATTGTGGGGAACGCTGGCTACCATAACAGGTATTATCAGTAACGTTACCGGGTTAATTGTTGTACGATTTATGCTCGGCGTAGTGGAAAGCGCCGTAATGCCGGCAATGCTCATATTTCTGAGCAGGTGGTTCACAAAAAAAGAACGGTCGAGGGCAAATGCTTTTCTCATACTCGGAAATCCTGTCACAATTTTGTGGATGTCGATATTATCGGGCTATCTGCTCAATGCTTATGGGTGGAGATGGATGTTCATCCTCGAAGGGTTGCCTGCGATTTTATGGGCAATAGTATGGTGGTACGTAGCGGATGACGATCCGTCGAAGGCTAAGTGGCTCACACCTGAAGAAAAAAATCAGGTAAAGGGACAAATAAACGCCGAGCAGCAACAACTGGCTCCTGTGAAAAATTACGCCGCAATGTTTCGTTCAAAAACGGTTATCCTTTTATCGATCCAGTATTTTCTGTGGAGCATTGGCGTATATGGTTTTGTCATGTGGCTGCCATCTATTATAAAATCTGCACCTGCCATTGATATAGTGGCAACAGGATGGTATTCGTCGATACCATATCTTTTTGCTGTGATCGGAATGTTGCTCGCATCTTGGTTCTCCGATAAAACAGGCAACAGGAAATTATTTGTTTGGCCGTTGCTGTTAATAGGTGCACTTGCTTTTTATGGATCGTATCTGGTTGGCGCAGAAAATTTCTGGGTAGCATTTGTGCTGCTGATTGTTGCCGGCACCATGATGTATGCACCTTATGGACCTTTCTTCGCCATAGTTCCTGAAATACTTCCGCAGAACGTGGCCGGTGTAGCGATGGCGCTTATCAATAGTTTTGGTGCACTGGGATCTTTTGCAGGCGCTTATATAGTAGGCAGGTTGAACGAAAAAGGCGGCTTTGGCGCATCTTATATCTTTATGGCCGTCGCACTCTTGTTATCTGCCGCTATAACCATCATTGCAGTAAAAAAGCCGCGCCGGTTTTCTTCTTGAATAGCATAAATCTTTCCGTCTAAGGAACAACCGTTGTAAACAGATATACTGAAAATATCACGAGCAGCACTACACCCTGCAATATGTTCGTTCTGCCTGTTGCTAAAGATAACATTACAGTGAAGATGGAAAGTATCAGCAACACGGTAGATTTTGTATCGATACCCAATGTGAGGGTCAGATTGGCAACGAGCGATACAATCGCCACTGCGGGAATGGTAAGCCCGATACTTGCGAGCGCAGATCCTAGTGAAAGGTTGAGGCTTGTTTGTAACCTGTTTTTCCTTGCTGCCCTTAATGCTGCCAGTCCTTCCGGCAATAACACCACCGTGGCAATGATCACACCGACAAGCGACTTGGGTGCACCAGCACTTAAAACTACTAATTCGATTGAAGGTGCAAGCGATTTCCCAAGTAATACAACTGCAGCAAGTGAAATGATCAATAATATGCCGCTGAAGATCGCAACCTTTAGAATCGGAGGTTCTGCATGAGTTTCCTCGTCAACAACATCTACAGGCAGAAAAAAATCGCGATGTCGTACCGTTTGCACAAATATAAAAGTGCCATACAACACTACTGATATGAGTGAAACAAATATGAGCTGGCTTCTGTTATATTCCGGTCCCGGTTTCGACACAGTGTAGTTTGGAAGTATGAGTGTTAAAACCAGGATCGCCGTCAATGTAATTAATCCAACACTCACGCCCGATAATGCATATCGCTGTTGCCTGTATTTGAGTCCACCCACCAGCAGGCACAAACCTATTATTCCGTTCATTATTATCATGACCGCAGCAAAAACAGTGTCTCTGGCAAGAGCCGACGCGTCGGGACCGCCGGCAAGCATAAGCGAAACGATCAGTGCAACTTCGATGACGGTGATTGCTATTGCGAGCACTAACGTGCCGAATGGTTCACCCACCTTATGTGCAACCACTTCGGCATGATGAACGCCTGCGAGCACTGCTGCTATCAATGCTGCAGCTACAATGATCATGAACGCACCCGACGACCATCCTATTGTCACGCCAACCAGTGCCAGCATGCCGAACACAGGCGATGCAACAGTCCAGACGGGTAAACCAACTACATTATTTTTTTTCATAAACGCCGAGTTTGCGGAAGGCGCGATATAACTTTGCGAATCTTCGCGCCTTTGCGTGGAAACCTTCTCATCGCGCAAAATAACATATCTATCCCTTATATTTATTGAATCAAATCTGACTGCTTTGATCAAACAACGTTACTATTCACTCGATGTATTCCGTGGAGCAACAGTAGCATTCATGATACTTGTTAATAATCCGGGAAGCTGGACCCACCTCTATTCACCACTTGAACACGCTAAATGGCACGGCCTCACGCCCACTGATCTCGTGTTCCCTTTTTTTCTCTTCGCCGTTGGAAATGCAATGGCGTTCGTGATGCCACGACTGCAACAGGCAGGCGACAAAGCTTTCTGGAAAAAAGTACTAACACGCACACTTCTCATCTTTGCCATCGCTATTTTTCTTAACTGGTTTCCATTTGTTTTATGGCGCGGCGATCACGTGGCGATTAAAGGATGGACATGGACCACCGCAAACGGAGAACTTGCGGGCATACGAATACCAGGCGTTCTGCAGCGCATTGCGCTTTGCTACTTCTTCGCGTCGGTTATCATTTATTATGCGAAGCCGCGAGGTGCCTTATATACAGGTATTGCACTGTTAATATTGTACTGGATACTTTGTCATATCGGTAATCCATCGGATCCTTACAGCTTAAATGGATGGTTTGGAACGAACATCGATATCAATCTAATGGGTGCAGAACATATTTATCATGGTGAAGGTGTTGCGTTCGATCCCGAAGGTTTAATTAGCACGATTCCCGCGATTGTGCAGGTGATCATCGGCTTCCTCGTCGGCGATTATCTTCGCAGAAAAGGCAATGATTCGCTGTACCAAACGCTCACAACGCTCTTTGTAGGCGCAGTAGTGTTGTTGTTCTTCGCTTACTGGTGGGATCTTACATTTCCCATCAACAAAAAAATATGGACAAGTTCATTCGTCCTTGTAACATCGGGCTTTGCCATACTTTTGTTATGTACCCTGGTTTATTTCATCGAAATAAAAAATTTCAGGGGAGCATGGAGCAGCTTCTTCGAAGTGTTCGGAAAAAATGCGCTCTTTATATATGCATTAAGCGGACTGATCCCGAAACTCATGGTGATGATACGTTTTTCCGGTACCAATGCATGGTCGTGGTACTATGATCATGTAACGTCTAAATTTCCTGGCAGGCCAGAAAATGGTTCTCTGCTTTTTGCAATCAGCTTTGTGCTGCTGTTGTGGGCGGTAGCATATTGGATGAATAAAAAGAAGATCTACATTAAAGTTTAATTGTGCTGATATGAAACTGAAGTTTACAATGCTATGCATTTGCATCGCAACTATTCATAACTTATCCGCTCAGCGTTTATCACGCGATTACCAGGTAACCTTGTTAACCAACCAGGTTGGATATCTTCCCTCCTCTTCCAAAACGTGCCTGCTTAAAACCAGTACAAGCACTCCTTTCGAAGTAATAGAGATTACCTCGGGAAAGGTAGTTTATAACGGTACCCTTGAGCCAACCGATGGTGATTTTGGAAAATATGCCGTTGGCGACTTCAGCAAGCTTGCGAAAGAAGGCCGGTATTACCTAAGGGCAGATACAGTACGCTCTTATCCTTTCACCATATCAAAAAATGTTTACCAGCCGCACATGAATAATGTGGTTAATTATTTTTCAAAGCAGCGCTGCGGAGCGAGCGCCACTGGCTATTTATCCCCCTGTCATACTGATGACGGCCTGCGTTTCGATAACGGTAAGCATCAGGACGTTTCCGGTGGATGGCACGATGCCAGCGACCTTAGAAAATGGGTTTCTGCTACTATCTATGGTGTGATAGGCCTGGCCCGCGTATATAACCTGGAATCGCAACAATATCGTAAAGCAATTCTTGATGAGATACGGTGGGGCAACCAGTATTTTTTAAAAATGCAGGAACCTGCAGGTTATGTAATGGACTTCGTTGGCGGCGATTTGAAGCAACATTCGGATAATAACAGGTGGACTGACAATATAATTGGTCAGCAGGGCACAGACATCAAGCTTGTAAGGCCTAACGCAGGAAGCTCACAATCCATGACACTTGCATCAAAGGAGCATGACGACAGGATCATCCAGACGCAACCTGTTGAAATGTCGGCGCAATACAATTTTATTGCGGCACAGGCGATGGTTGCTCGCATTACTGCAACGATCGATGCACCCTATTCAAAAAAATGCCTTGACGCAGCAAAAAAGTGCTACGAGTGGGCAGCGAAATATCGCGCAGATACTAACACCGTCAACGTAGGAGCAGCATTGCAGGCGGCTCTGGAAATGTATCGAACCACCAGGCAGGCGGTCTACCGTCAACGGGCAAACGAATTAGTAAATACATTGAAAGCACTTCAATCTTCGGGCGACGATGCTGTGTCTGGCTTTTTTACTGTTTCTGTTACCAGTAAGGAGCCATATAAAAATATCTGGAACGGTTGCCAGGCGTTTATTGGCCTTTGCGATATGGTTAAAACATTTCCTGATGATGCCAATGTGCAATCATGGAAAACGATGATCAGGAATTATACGATGAAATACCTCATGGCGCTGTCAGATAAAAACACATTCGGCATTGTGCCCTGGGGATTATATGAAAATTCTGATCCCGGAGGCAACCGCAGAGCAGGCAGATACTGGTACAGATATTTTATGCAGCCCGAGGATGAGTGGTGGGTAGGAATAAATTCGAACATTGCTTCCGCAGGCATAGGATTGCTTAAAGCATCTGTAGTACTTAATGATGACGAGCTGAAAACTGCAGCGCAAAAACAGCTCGACTGGATATTTGGATCGAATCTATATAACAGTTCCACTATGCTGGGTGCCGGATATAATCACCCAAAGCATTTTGCAGGTTCTTCATTTCTACCTACGGTGCCGTTGATTGATGGCGCCGTAGTGAATGGACTCGGTGGCGATCATAACGACATGCCTGTTATTGGCAACGGCGACTGGCAGATATCTGAATACTGGACGCCGATGGTGGCTTACACATTGTGGCTGATGGCAGAATTGTCGGTATAAATAACCTCATTTACGGATTCTTCGGCTTGTTCTTTTCATAGTCCCACATTCCATAACTTTTTGTCCACCCCTTGGTTTTATAACGCACCCAGAAATGAACGATCAATGCTAGTGCGCAAAGAGATGCCAGGATGATCCACATCCATTCTGAGCCGCGGAAGAAATAGATGACTGTTGCAAGCACGATATACTTCAATATCCTGAACCATATCGGCTGCGATTTTTTTGAGAACGCCACTTCAAACTCACGGTTTATGGTTTTCTTGAATGACATAATGCAAATTATGAAATCCACGACGTGTTAGGCACCAGCTAATTTTAATTTTCCCGGTAGCATTTATTCTCATAGATTTAAGAATATAACGACTGTCATATGGAAAGTGAAAATCAATCCGCGCCATCCACGATCAAAAGGCGCAAATTCGTGGAGCTAACTACTTCTGCCGCACTAGCCTTCACTATTGTTCCCAGGCATGTACTCGGCGGCAAAAACTATATCGCGCCAAGCGACAAAATCACACTCGCTTATATAGGAATAGGCACACAGGGTATAAGAGAATTGCTTCCTCTCCTGCAGGTACCCGACTTCCAGGTGGTAGCCGTTTGCGATCCTAACAAAGAAGCCCGGGGTTATAAAGATTGGGGAAAAGATTATCTGCGCAATGAAATACGCGAAACAATAAAAGACCCTAACTGGATGCCCGGCGGCGAAAACGCTGTTGCAGGCGGACGCGACAATGGAAAATCAGTAGTAGACGCCTACTACTCAAATGTCGTAAAACAAAAGACCTACAAAGGGTGTACTGCGTATGCTGATGTCCGTGAGTTATTCGCTAAAGAAAGAGATATAGATGCGGTTAAGATAATGACCCCCGATCACCTTCATGGTATACTTTGCATTGCCGCCCTCAAAAGAAATAAACACGTGCTGGTGCATAAACCACTTTCAAACAGGTTAATGGAAGGAAAGAAAGTGATTGACGTGGCAAGAAAAAGCGATGCGATCACTCACCTTATCCCATGGGATTCGAATGGCTCGATGGAAACAGTGATGAGTTGGATAAATGCCGGAGCAATCGGCACGCTTCAGGAAGTACATAACTGGACCAACCGCCCGGTATGGCCACAATATCCGGAAATACCAACTGATAAGCCTCCGGTTCCAGAGGGATTTGATTGGGATCTCTGGCTCGGTCCGGAAGCCGACAGGCCCTACCATCCCAATTACACCCATATGGTATTCAGGGGATGGTATGATTTCGGAGGCGGTGCGATGGCCGACATGGGCCACTACAGCTTGTGGTCGGTTTTCAATGCACTTCAGCTAACATCTCCGACGGTAATTGAACCGAACAGAAGTTTCACATGCGCATTTCATGATCCTGTTCCATACCGTATAAACAACGATTATTCATTCCCGATGGCAAGCATGGTGCGTTTCCAGTATCCTGCAAACGGCAACAGACCGCCCATTGAACTTTGCTGGTACGACGGAGGCATGCGTCCCCAAACGCCACTGGAACTGCTCGAAGAAAATAAAGACCTTCCGCAGGAAGGAATGATGTTCGTCGGCGAAAAAGGAAAGATCCTTGCAGGATTTCATATCAAGGATCCAAGGATCATTTCAGGGAAAAAAATGGAAGCACCAGCGAATGCAAACAGCGACAAGCGTAACCAGGTGCAGCAAACTTCTGAAGCGCTCCAATTATTTGTAAATGCAGTAAGAACGGGAAAGCAATATCCGGGAAACTTCCGCGAAGCAGAATATTTAACAGAAGCTGTCAATCTTTATGCAGCAGCATTACGAAGCAACAAACTGCTGAAATACGACGGCGCCAGCAAGAAGATCACAAACGTTCCCGAGGCAAATAAATATCTCGACAGGGAGTACAGAAAAGGATGGGATCCTGAAACTATCTAAAAATATAACAATGAAAAATATGAACCGCCGCAAATTCATTCGACAGGGCTCTTTGGCTGCAAGCGCAGCATTCGCCCTGTCACAGCTACCAAAACAATTATTTGCATCAGCATCAGCGGAAAATATTCCGGTTGGATTTCAGTCGTGGATCCTTCGTGACGACATTGGAAAGAATTTCGCAACAAATCTGAAGATGATGTCCGACATGGGTTACAAGCTCATTGAGATGTGTTCACCTAAAGGTTACGGAGGTGGATTTGCTCCGCTGGAAAGCATCAGGCCGTCTGAATTAAAAAAGTCGATCAACGACAATGGACTAAGCTGCCCAAGCTGTCATTTTGGTTTCAAAGAACTTACTGAAGATCTCGAAAGCCGGATTGAATGGTCAAAGGAAATCGGATTGAGCCATATGGTTTGCTCTTCCATGGGTTTGCCGAAAGACGCAACGATCAGCGACTGGCAAAAAGCCGCAGAGCGCTTAAATGAGTCAGGTGAAAAAATTAAGGCTGCCGGTTTGCAGGCTGGCTTCCATAATCATTCGACCGAGTTTGCAAAAATCGACAGCGAACTGATTTACGACAGGCTGCTTAAAACATTCGATCCCGAACTTGTGAAGCTGCAATTCCAGACAGAAGTGATCAACCTCGGTTATAAAGCATCTGATTATTTCAATAAATATCCAGGCAGGTTTATTTCGTCACATTTATCTGACTGGACCTCCGATAAGAAACAAGCTGCAATCGGAAGCGGAGTTATTGATTGGAAAGAATTTTTTGCTGCCGCAAAGAAAGCCGGTGTTCAGCATTTCTATGTTGAGATGGATGCGGATAAATTCAAAGACAGCATTGCATATATCAAATCAGTATAAAAAAAGAAGCCCGGATAGAAATCCAGGCCGTGTTTTAAATCCAATATCCTATGAAAAACCTGCACTAACTTTTCAATACTGATGCCAAATATGAAACCCGCTCTGGTAGCGGGTTTCAGCTTTTCGGCATAACAGATTTTGTTTCAGTTTGGGAATTATAGTTTGTTTTTGAGAATATAACGACCGAGATCCCGCATGCTACGCACGCGGGACGCATGCTACCCGCAGGACACGCGTTGCAGTCCGCGCCACGCTGGAAACGCGTTGCGGTCCGCGTACGCGCTTGATGGCACGGCATGATCTTCAATTGTCATCCTGCGCCCTGAGCTGTTGCATACTGCGCTCGTAGAGAAACTGCGCGAAGGGTTGCAGGATCTCTAACGATTGTGTAACGAGAGAGATCCCGCATGCTGCGCACGCGGGATGACTTTACACCTATGCTACGCACGCGGGATGACATTACACACATGCTCCGCACGCGGGACAGGCGTTGCATGCTACGCACGCGGGATGGCATACTATAAATTCACATTCCTCTTATAAAAACTAATAATATTCCAGGTTGCGCCGTCGCTTTTAACGGTCATGGCGCCACGCGGAGGAATAATACTTTCATCACTTGAAGAGACACCTATAACCTGGCAGGTGTATTTCGACATCTTATTCTTAATAACAATTACCCTTCCCGGCCAGCTTTTCGCCGGTGGCAACGTGCACGATGAATTAGCATATGGATTATTTACATAGTGCGTCTCTATTCCTTCTGCAATATTATAAGTAGCTCCCCCCTGTGTAAACGTTTTAAATTCTGCACCAATCTTCGATACTTTGTACTGGCCGTTCACCCACAAACATCTGTATGTTCCTCCGGAAGGGAAATTTGATGAGGCTATTACCACAGCATTGTT
>Ga0075431_100001633_pt1 | contig 20961 bp, 17 predicted proteins | sample RhiMetdeltSRZDD5_FD_75297 | JGI IMG/M metagenome (GOLD analysis project Ga0075431, IMG submission 75297) | Populus rhizosphere microbial communities from Tennessee, USA - Rhizosphere MetaG P. deltoides SRZDD5 | ecosystem: Host-associated > Plants > Roots > Rhizosphere > Soil | place: USA... | reverse complement strand
TTGGCGGCGAGATCTCAACTCTAGACAAAGTTCGTGATGCGCTCGCGGCGATGAGCCGCGGAGTCGTTCATCTCGGGCCTACCGGCTCTGGCGCCCGGATGAAGCTTATCAACAATTTCCTGTGCGGAGTTCAAACCGCGGCGCTGGCCGAAGCAATCGCATTCGTCGAGCACTCCGGCATGGACAGAGCGAAGGCGGTCGAGATCCTGCTGAACGGAGCGCCTGGCAGTCCAATGGTCAAGACAATCGCGCCCCGGATGGTCGCGCAGGATTACAAACCGTTCTTCGCCGTCCGCCTGATGAGCAAAGACATGGCCTACGCCGTCGACGAAGCGCAACAACACGGCGTCACCCTGACGACTGCGCAGGCGGCGCTCGATCGCTTCCGTAACGCAATCCCCGGGTGGGGCGACCAGGACCTCTCCGCCGTCGTCGAGCCGCTGCGTCTCAAGTGACCTGATCGCTTCAGAAGTTATATTTCAAGCCAAACTGCAATTGCCTCGGGCTGTTTTGTGTGCTCGTGATTCTGCCTCCGGCAGCCACACCGATGTCGGTATTCGGCGCGCTAAAGTAAGCGGAGTTGGGGAGGTTGAAAACCTCGGCCCGGAATTGCACTTTCGAGGTCTCCGATATATTGAACTGTTTAAAGATGGAGAAATCGGCGACGCCGACGTAGTCCCGCCGAAGAATATTCCCGCCGGAATTGCCGTATGTAAAGTTAGCCGGCTGAGTGAACGCTGCCTTGTCGAAATAAAGGTCCAGCGTCGGATTGTCCAGTTTACCGGATCCAATGCGGTTAGGCCGTTGGCCGCCGGCGCCAGTATTCGCGGCGTCCCGTGAGATCGAGGGCGTGTAGGGAGTACCGCTTCGGTAATCCAGGATACCCTGCAATTGCCATCCACCTAGCAGCTTATCGGTGAACCCAACCCCACTCAAAAATGGTTTACCCTTCCCGAAGGGCAGCTCATAGCCAAAACTGAAAGCGAAGTTGTGGGGAACGTCAAAACCTGTGAGCGCCTTCTCGAAAGCGTAGTTGCCGCCGACTCCCGTGTTGGCCGCGTGAGTAATGCTCTTCGAAAACGTGTACGCGGTCAGAATCCACAACCCCGCGGTAAGGCGTCGCTCTACCTTGGCTTGTAAGGAATGATAGGTACTCGATGCGTCCTGCGTGTTGTAGGTAATATTCCCGAACCGCGGATATGGCCGGCGTGCTTGAATATTTCCGGGGCCAGCAGTCGGAAGGTTGATGTTATTGCCGTCGGGCAAGAAGGATCCCTTATTTCCGACGTAATCAACTTCGACTACCATCTTCGTGAAAAGCTGCCGTTGGATGCCAAAGTTCCAGTGCTGGTCGTAAGGCATTCGAACTCTCACCGGAACCGGCAACCAAGCCGCGGCGGTCACGGCCGAGCCGAACGGTGATCCCAGATAAAAATTCGCGGTCGTCCGCGTGGGTGTCACGCCTCGGTCGGCATTGACCGTTTCAGACAGCCTGAACGGTAGGAAGTTAAAATTCAGCCGGCCGCTCGTACCCTCTGTTTCGTAGAAAATGCCATAGCCGCCACGCACCACAGTGTTTTCGCCAAAGGGTCGCCATGCCAGTCCGATTCTGGGCGCAAAATTCTTTCTGTTTTGATAGGTAATCGTCGACGGCAGTCCAGCCTGGCTGCTGGTCTGGATCAGATCTTTGTAGAGTTCGTAACCCACCCTGGCCAGAGGTTGAGACTCGAGATCGATCTGGTCGCTGTCGCTGCCGACGATGATGGACTTCGCCTGCTTGGGATCGAACGTGGCAACCTGCCCACGATAACCCTTCAACCAGGGAGAGTATTCATAGCGCAGGCCGACATTCACTGTTAATCGATTGTTGATTTTGACGTCGTCCTGAAGGAAGAAGTGCCAGTATGTACCCGACCCTCCCCACCATGTCGCCGGATTCGACCGAGCACTGCTTGCCGGGTAGCCAAGCAGCCAGTCAGCGAATCCGTCGCCCGTGTTTGCGGTGGCGATCGGGTTCTCAGTGGCGATGCCGGTATAGCTGAAAACGCCGTTGTGATCTCGCGAGTCGGTAAAAAGCGGCTTGAAGAAGTGAATTCGAGTCCCGAGCTTGATAATGTGTTTTCCCTTGATCACGGTGAGGTTATCGGTGACCTCGTTTGCCCACCGGTCCTGCCACTTTGGCCGTCCGTCGCCGGCATTTCCGGAGAAGCCGCTGTAGCCGGTGAAATTGAAAGCCGGCAGGCTCGAAATGATCGGATCCTGGCTCGCTTCAAGGCCGCTGATTCCCGCCTCTTTATTGAAGGTGGCGCCTTGACCTTGAAAGTACGCCTCAGACCGGTATTGCCCGAACATGAAGCTCGCGCGGACTTCGTGAATCATGTTGGCTCGCAGATTACTGGTCAGCGACACCGCGAAGTTGCGAGCGGGACCAGAAAGATTTGTGCCGCCCAGCGCAGGAAATGACGCCGGATCAAACTGCTCGTTCCAGATCAGGCTCGACCGGAAGAACAGCTTGTGATTCGATGTGATTTCGCGATCGAGCCGTACCGTCAACTGATCCTGGTCGTAAGCGTTCGACGGGGTAAAGACAGCCGTTCCGGCGGCGGTGTTCGGGCGCGGGATGTACTTGTTGAAATATGTCGCCTGCTGGGAAATCCGGTTAGCTGGAATCACATTCCCGGGGAAGAGTGAGCGTACGTTTCCGGCGCCGGCGGGATTGGGAGCGGTCGTTGATGGATCGTAAAGCCTATTTAGACCGGCTCTGCTGTAGTCGCCATTCCGTTGGGCCTCGCTCGGAACGTTGCTATTGAAAATCTGACCCTGCCGCTGCCTTTGCCCCTCGTAGCTCACGAAGAAGAACGTCTTATTTCTACCGTTATAGAGCTTAGGGATGATGACCGGACCTCCGAGCGTCCCTCCAAACTGGTTCCGTTTGAGGATCGCCCGCGTGGGGGCGAAAAAGTTGCGGGAATCCAGCTTATCGTTTCGCAGGAATTCGAAAACGTTGCCGCGAAAATTGTTTGAGCCGGATTTCGTGGTGGTATTGAACGAGCCGCCCGCGCGTGCGAACTCGGAAGAGTAGGCATTCTGCTGTACGCTGAATTCCTGCAGGGCGTCGATCGACGTCTGGATCCAGGTGCCGCCCTGATGCTGCTCGGTGATGTCGACGCCATCGAGGAGGAATGTGGTTTGCGAGCCCGGCACGCCGCTGATCACATTGCCATTCACATTCTCCGGACGAACCAGTTGCGTGTTGCCTGTCGCCGGCAGCAATGTCGCTCCGGGAGTGAGGCGCGCAAGTTCCGTGAAGCTCCGGCCATTGAGTGGCAAGTTTACGATCTGGGTGTTGGTGATAACTTGGCCCAGCGTGCCAGACTCAGTGCTCAGCAGCGGTGTCTCTGCGGTCACCCGCACTTCCGTTGTTGTCTCTCCAATACGGAGCTCGATATCGACGCGGGCCGCTTGGCCTACCGCCAGTTCGATCCCACCTCGAACGGTCGTCTGGAATCCTGGCGCTGTCGTGCTGAGGCTATAAATCCCCGGTTCGAGCGGCGTGATTACGAAACTGCCGGAGTCGTCGGCCGTCACCCGTTTCGAGAGGTTCGTGGCCACGTCGGTAATCGTGACGAGGGCTCCCGCTACCGCTGCTCGCTGCGGGTCGTAAACGGTGCCGACTACCCGGCCCGATTGAACCTGCGCAAAAGCGGCGCTCACACCAAATGAGGCGACCGCAATTATAGCTGCTCGCCTCCAATAATTAGCTGCTGTGGATCCCATCCCCTTAAGCTCCTTTCGGTAGACTGCCATCATTGGTACCACCATTGGCTTCCGTGGTCAAGTCAAATTTCCTACATAATGCAGAATTCAAAGTGCCCATTGGGTCGGTCTCTGTGGCTTCAACCAATTGAATAAAAGGAGTAGACAAATCTAACGGCAGGAGATAGGAGTGCGCCCTGACAGGCACACGTTCGGGCTGGTATTACCATTGTGCGTTAATCAAAAAGGGAGAACGAGATGATGTTTGTGCCCGACGCGATGGCGATGTGTTGCTTTCCGTCGAACATGTAAGTCATCGGAGACGCACGCCAGATATAGTTCCCGCGATAGGCCCACAGCGAAGCGCCACTCTCAGCGTCGACCGCCATTAACGAATCTGTATCCTCGCAGAAGAACACCAATCCGCTGGCGGTCGCCAGTGTGCCTCCACGAGACGTGCCAGGACCGGTTTGCGGGAGTTCCCAAACCGTTTTTCCAGTTTTGATGTCGATGGCGCGCAGGATTTTTTGCGGAGTGTCGTCCGGCGCCTGTGAGGAGGCGCCACCCATAAAGCCTCGCAGCGGCTGCCATTCGGCGGGCCGCTTCATGTACACGTTGCAGGCCTCGAGGGTCTGAAGATAATACAGCCCCGTCGCGGGATTGAACGAAGTCGAGTACCAGTTAGTGGCCCCATGGGAAGACGGGCAGATACGTGTTCCCTGCTCGGTGGGCTCCTGATTCGGGTTGAGGACAGGCCGTCCATCAGCGCCAATCTCCTTAGCCCAGGTGAGCTTTTTTACGAACTGCTTGGCCAGGAGAAGTTTTCCAGTAGCGCGATCGAGCACGTAAAAGAATCCGTTGCGGCTGGCATGGAGAAGGAGTTTCCGCGGCTGACCGTCCCATGAGGAGTCCACCAGCGCCAACGGCTGCTGGGCATCCCAGTCCCAGACGTTGTGGGGAGTAACCTGGAAATACCACTTGAGCTTTCCCGTCTTCGCCTCCAGGGCCAGAATAGAAGATGCGTAAAGATTGTCTCCAAGACGCTGATCGCCGTTGTAGTCCGGGCCAGGATTACCAGTCGCCCAATACACCGTTCCGAGATCGGGATCATAAGCGCCGGTCTGCCAGGTTGTGGCGCCCCCATGCTCGATATCTCTTCCGACCCACGTTTCCGAACCAGGTTCCCCAGGTTTAGGTACCGTCCAGAATCGCCAGACCTCCTTTCCGCTAACCTGATCGAATGCGGCCAGGAAGCCGCGGACTCCCTGCTCGCCGCCGGCTGTCCCGGAGACAACCAGATCGCCGACAATCAATGGCGCGGAAGTCGCGTTGTAGCTCAGTTTCCAGTCGGCCATCTCGGTTTCCCAAATCAGCGCGCCCGTGAATCGGTTGAGCGCGAGGAGATGGGCGTTGTCGGTGACCATAAATAACCTATCTCCGGCGACAGTCACCCCGCGATTCATTCCCGCTGCGGCGTTGCCAGCCAAACCACGTGTACGAGCGCGCTGAAACTGCCAAATCTGCCGTCCGGAACCTGCGTCCAGCGCATAGCACTCGTTAGCGCTGGTCACGTACATGATTCCTTCCACAACTACGGGCGTACTTTGAAGACGTGCCGCGCTGGGTATTCCGAAGACCCATTTGGGAGCGAGCCGCTTTACGTTGGTCTTGTTGATCTGGTCAAGCTTGGTATAGCGGTGTCCGCTCGAACCGCCGTCGTAGCCAGGCCAATCGGCTTGAGAGGTTACCTCCCGGAACTGCTTGCCTACTTTTCGGAGTAGATGGACCCGCCGGTCGTCGGTCCGCAGTTGCACATCTTCCGCGTCCGCGTAATTGAGAGCCAATCCTTGGAGGGTGCGGCCATCGGTGGTTTGGAGACGCACACGTCGAGGCGCGAAGCCGGCCGGCCGCCGCGGACGAAGGGAGCGCAGATGCTCCACAAGTCCGGCCATCTCTTTGTCGTCCAGATTGGAGGCGGGCATTCCAGCGGCAGGCTTTCCAGCGCGGATGAAAGTCGCGAGTTCCTGGTCATTCAGCAGGTTGATCCGAGTTAGGATCCCGGGCGCATGCTCGCCACCGGCGCCGTCGCCGCCGTGGCAATTCGAGCAGCGGCTTTCATACTGGGCGCGGCCTGCGTCCTGGGATTGCGCCGAGACCAACGCGCAGAGGAAGAAAAAGGTTACTCGGATCGCCAAAGCAATACTCCTGGATTTTGATGTTACTACCATAAGGCACTTCTTCGCCGGTTCTTCGATTGACGGTTTACAAGACCAGCAACACGGCATAGAATACTTTCGTTGCACGTCCGGAAATTCCTAGCGAGGCGCTAAACGATGATCTCGAAACCAAAGCCTACAACAAAATTAAGCGGCATCACCCGGAGAGCGCTGCTCGGACAGTCCATCGCCGGCTTGTTGGCATTACCCACACTCGCTCAGGTCGCGGATCCAAAAGCGCTCCGCATCACGCGCGTCGAGCCGTATTTGCTCCGGATCGGAGAGCGAACCAATTACCCGCTGGTGCGGGTCGAAACGGCGGAAGGGATTTATGGATGGGGCGAAGGAACCACTCCGCCGAGCACGCCCGCCGTGATGGCGCAGATCCGGGAATGCGGGAAAGTGGTAATGGACCAAAGCGCCTGGGACACGGAAAAGCTTTGGCGGCGCATGTACCTGGTGGAGGAAAACACTCTCGGCGGGACACTATTCGCCGCCATGAGCGCCATCGATATCGCGCTTTGGGACATTGTCGGCAAGAAGTTGAACGTGCCGGTGTACAAGCTGCTCGGCGGGAAGGCGCATGACAAGCTGCGTATCTATGCGAGCTATCGTTGGGGCAACATTCCGCGCACCCGGGAAGCCTACGTGCGCCGCACGAAAGAACTGATCGCCGAAGGCGCGACAGCGGGCAAGTTCGATCCGTTTGGAGCGTATCCAGGGCTTGATCGTCAGCTTTCCACCACCGTGCTCAACGAAGTACGCGAGATGATTCATGGAATTCGCGAAGGCGGACCCAATTTCGACATTTGCGTCGAATGTCACGGCAAGTTCAACCTCGCATCAGCCGGACGGATCATCAAGATGCTCGAACCCTTCGATCCATTCTTCGTCGAGGAGCCCGTGCCGCCGGAAAACGTGGATGCGATGGCGGCCATCCAGCGCTCGACCAATATCCCGATCTCGACTGGTGAAGGATTGCAATCTCACTTCAACTACTATGCCGTCCTCGAGAAACAGGCGGCGCGCATTTTGCAGCCTGACGTCTCCCGGACCGGTGGGATCACACCCATGAAAAAGATCGCCGCGATGGCCGACGTTCACTATGTGACCTTCGCCCCCCATAATCCCAACGGTCCTGTGTGCACTGCGGCCAGCATGCACATCGCCGCTTCCAGTCCGAACTTCCTCATCATGGAGGAAGGCAACAAAGATACGAAGGACTACAGTGACATCTTCAAGGGCGGCTGGAAGCACAGCTTGGCGGAATGGATAGTCCCAGAAGCGCCGGGGCTCGGAGTAGACTTTTCTCCGCAGTTCCTGAAAGAGCGAGCGGTTAAATCCTGAAAAAAGTATTGACAGCACCACCCTCAGGTGGTAATCTGCTCTAGGAAAGGAGTCACGATGCGTCAAATTAATTCGAATTTACCGACCATTAATCGCGATGGATTCGGCGCGACGCAAGATGACTCGTTTCTGTCAACCTCGCCCGCGTCTAACTAGTCAACCCCAACTTAAGAAGACTGAAGGAGTTTATGACGACCACAGAGTATCTGTGTCGGCATTTCTCCCGTGTGGGCGCGCGCCTGAAACTCCAAGGACCAGGTGTGCGGCAGGGGGAAAAAGTCCGAATTGATGTTGGCAGGGATCGTGATGGCGAATTCTTCGATGTTCGCTGCCACGACGGGGTTGTTCCCCAGATTCTTGATGTGCAGCCGGCTTCGCGCCATCTTGTGTTGATGGTTCGGGATGGCGACGACAAGAATAAGTTCCTGCTCGGCCGCGATGAGCGGCACTGGTTTGCCGCTGCGGTACCCGGTGACGGTGTTCATGATGTACGGACCGCGATTGAGAGCCTTCGGCCCACTGAGGTCGAAGGCCGTAGAGCGATCCGGCAGGGTGAGTGGTTCTTTGTTCCGGCGCCCGAGGCGGATAAAAACGCCAGGGTGATTTACCGGAATGAGCCGCTCAGCCGTGGCGGTGGCAGCAAGCCTCATGTTTGCGAAGAGCTAATGAGGCATTCTGGTGTTGCTGTCATGGTTTCCTCGGCGTATCCAAACGGGATCACTGAGTCTGAGTACCACAGGCTTATCAATACGGATCCCAAGGCCCATCGCATGTCCTGGCGCCGCATGGCTCGCGACGCTCAGGTGTATGTACGGGGAGACGTACGCCATCGTGATCACAAAACCATTCATCTGGATGGTTGGCATCGCGTCTACATGAACCGGGAGCGGTTTGCAAAGCACGCGAGGCAGATCGCATTCCTGGATTAACGGCTGGCGCGCCGGTTTCCGAACTGGCGCGCCGGATCCTATCGAAAGAAAGGTGCTAATTGAAAGAGAGAGAAACGCCCGAAGTGCGCCTGATTGCATCGCCGAATAGTTGGATAGAAGGCGCAGCGGTACAGCAGCTCGAGAAAACTGCCTCATTGCCCGGCATGCGACTCGCGGTGGGTTTGCCGGATCTGCATCCCGGCAAAGGCAGTCCCATAGGAGCTGCCTTCGCGGTCGAAGGCTGGTTATATCCGGCGCTGGTGGGCAACGATATTGGCTGCGGCATTGGATTGTGGAGAACCGGACTCAGCGCCAGGAAACTCAAACGAGAGGCGTGGGCGGACCGCCTGCGCAATCTCGACCGCGCGTGGGACGGCGATGCCCGCGAGTTCCTCGGCGTCCGCGGCATTGAGCCATCCCGATACGAGCACTGTCTAGGCACGATTGGCGGCGGAAATCACTTTGCTGAACTGCAAGCGATTGAGAGCCTCACGAATCCGGAAACAGCCGAGCAGCTCGGAATCACCGGCGATGTAGTTTATCTGTGTGTTCATAGCGGATCGCGCGGCCTCGGCGAAGCGATCTTACGCGAGCATGTGGGGCAGTTTGGAGCAAGCGGTTTTGCGGCAGGGAGTGAAGAGGGCGTCCGCTATCTGGCGCGTCACGATCACGCCCGGCGTTGGGCGTCGGCGAATCGCGAGCTCATCGCGGCCCGAACCCTTGAGCGACTGAAAACGGATGGCGCTCGCGTCATCGACATTTGCCACAACTGGGTTGAGCAGCGCGACGTGGGCGGACTCACTTGCCTGATCCATCGCAAAGGAGCTGCGCCTTCTACGGAAGGAGCTGTCATCATTCCCGGATCGCGAGGCGCTCTCACGTATATCGCTATGCCCAAGGAACCTGGCGAGCGTAGCGCGTTTTCGCTAGCCCACGGCGCTGGACGAAAATGGTCCCGCTCGGATAGCCGGGCGAGGCTTGAGAAGCGGTTCTCCGCCAAAGATCTGACTCGCACCGAGCTCGGCAGCCACGTGATTTGCGAGGACAAAGAACTACTGTATGAAGAGGCTCCGCAAGCTTACAAAAACATTACGACCGTGATTGATGATCTGGTCAAGGCCGGGCTCGCGGAGGTCGTCGCCGTACTGAAACCCCTCGTGACCTACAAGGTGAGACGATGACGGAGCGAAAACGGGAACTCTGGTTCCAGATCACTGCGGGAAAAGGGCCAGCAGAGTGCGCCTGGGCCGTTGTGAAGGTGTTGGAGCAAATGCAACAGGAAGCGATATCCGCTCCACTCGAATTCAGAACCATCGAAATCGAACCAGGACCCAAACCAGGCTCCGCACAATCTGCGCTGATTTCGATATCGGGTGGGGCGCCGCTCGAGTCGTTTGCGAACTCCTGGCATGGGACGGTGCAGTGGACCGCACGCAGCCCGTTTCGGCCCGAACACAAAAGGAGGAACTGGTTCGTGGGTATCGACGTTCTCGAGCCCGTTGAGGAAACCTGCTTTGACGCAAGGGATGTGCGATGGGAGACGATGCGTGCCAGCGGACCGGGAGGGCAGCACGTTAACCGCACCGAATCCGCGGTGCGAGTAACGCATCTGCCAACGGGGATTCAGGCCGTAGCCTCCGAAGAGCGCTCGCAGCACTGGAATCGAAAACTGGCTTTGGCCAGGCTTATGCAGAAACTGAATCAGATCAATTCGAAATCGCATGATGACGCGCGGAACGAGCGGTGGCGCGCGCATCAGAAACTGGAGCGCGGGAATCCGGTGCGAGTATTTCGAAAAGAATCGTGAGAGCAGATGGATTCTTTGCATCTCTAATCACTTATCGCGCAACTCGATTCAGACAAGGAAATGGAGCGCCTGGATGCGGTGTACAAGCTCGGGTCAACGCGGGATAAACGGGCCATCCCCCGTCTAATCAGACTCCTGCTGAATTACGAAGAGTCGCCAATGGTCCGCGGCCAAGCGGCGGAAAGCCTGTCAATGTCGAGGAGGAAGAAGGCAATCAAGCCGCTGGTTGAATGCAGCGCCGATGTATCGGCGGAGGTAGGATTCTGGTGCGTATTTGGATTGGGGCAATTTGTGAAAGGCAGGAAAACGCCGACGATCGTCGTCCGCGCGTTGGAAGAGCGGCTCGGAGACACCGGATGTCCAGATAACCGTGGCGCCTGGTGGTCCGTCGGCCTGGAGGCGTTGGCCATGTTGCGGGGTTACAAACTCACGCGGTTCCCGATTGAGCAAATATTCAGGGAAACGATTCTTGCGGTGATGCGGGACCCACTCAACCACGCCGACAAATGGCGTTGGGCAGACTGCTATTGGCAGAACGCGATCGCCGGCTCGAAGATCGATGGGAGCGCCTTGTACGACACTGCCTTGCGGAAGATCGTAGAAGCGGGCTTCGAGCCTGTACGCTTTGGCCGGCGGGAATCGGAGAATGCTTGAACGCGACCCGAATGTTTTGCAGCCGCGCGAGTTTTCTGTTGAGATAAACACGACGTGAGTCGCCTTACCGTCGACTGTCTCACCCGTATGCGGCGATTCTAAAAATTGAGGCCAATTTGCGGCACGAGAAACAGGTTCACATTGTCATCCCGGAAGGTACCAAGGTCTTGACCAGACCAGGCGGACGCGTGGGAATCGTCGCTCATGCCCCGATCGCTCCAGAGCACAGCTATCGCGTGCGGTTTGCGGATGGCGGACCCGACGAAAGCTTTCGCCGAGTCGACCTGACGATCTTCAAACACTTGCAAGATGAAGTGCCTGGAGGACCAGTTGTCATAGATCTGCATCGGTTCGTGATCTATCGTTGCATCGTTGGATCCACCGCGTATGGACTGAGTCAAGAGGGATCCGACACGGATCGCCGCGGTTTCTATTTGCCGCCCGCCGACCTCGAATGGTCGCTCGCCGGGGTTCCCGAGCAGCTCGAAACCGACAATGAGGAAGTTTATTGGGAAGTCGAGAAATTCATTCGACTCGCCCTCAAAGCGAATCCGAACGTGCTCGAGTGCCTCTACTCGCCGCTTGTAGAGACGTGTACGCCCCTGGCCCGCGAGTTAATTGATTTGAGGCACATCTTTCTCTCGCAATACGTGCATCGCACTTACAACGCGTACGTGCTGTCGCAATTCAAGAAGCTGGAACAAGATCTTCGGAATCAAGGCCAGATACGCTGGAAACACGTGATGCATCTGATTCGCCTTCTGCTGTCGGGTGTCGTGGTTTTGAAATACGGCTTCGTTCCGCTCCGAGTGGACGAGTACCGAGACCGGCTCCTGGCTATTCGCCGCGGCGACGTTCCGTGGGAGGATGTCGAGCGTTGGCGGCTCGCGCTCCATAGGGAACTCGATGAGGCTCTCAAATCCACAGCGCTAGCGGAGCATCCCGACTACGAGCGTGCTAACGAGTTCCTGATCCGTGCTCGCCGTATCTCTGCTTCGCCGGAGTATGCGGCATGATCGACTTCGACCTATTGCGCGCCGAGGTCGCGCGGCATCCGTATCCATTGCTTTTCGCGACCGTCAGCGGCGCACATTTGTATGGGTTCCCGTCACCCGATTCAGACTATGACTTGCGCGGCGCTCATATCCTTCCCGCGAAGGAAGCTGTAGGCCTGCTGCCAAAACAGGAGACGATCGAGTTTTCAGGCGAGCGTGGCGCAATCGAAATGGATATGGTGACCCATGACGTGCTCAAGTTCTTCACCATGCTGCTGAAGAGGAACGGGTACGTCCTCGAGCAGCTCTACTCACCACTCATCGTGCACACGACCCCAGAGCATGAGGAATTGAAGGAAATCGCGGCCGGCTGTATAACCCGTCACCATAGCCACCACTACCTTGGCTTCGCTGCAACCCAATGGGATTTGTTCCAAAAGGACGACCCACCGCGGGTCAAGCCGCTGTTGTATGTCTATCGCGTGCTCCTGACCGGGATTCACCTTATGCGTACCGGAAAAGTGGAGGCCAATCTGGTGGTGCTGAACGACGAATTCCGCTTGCCCTACGTGCCAGAGCTGGTGGAGCGCAAGATTCATGGCGCAGAAAAAGGAACTCTTGCGTCGAACGAAACAGGATTTCACAAGCGGGAATATGCGCGGTTAGTAGCGCAGCTCGAGGCAGAGGAGAACGATTCACGCCTGCCAAAAGAAGCTGGCTGCCGTGAGGTCCTTAACGATCTCCTCGTCCGAATCCGGCTGTAGCCGTGGGTCGACCGGCTCGATTACGATTGCGAATTCGCTCCAGTGAGCGCCTGGTCGAGGTCGGCGATGATGTCATCGGCCGCCTCGATTCCTACCGATAGGCGAACGAGATTCTCGCGAATTCCCATGCGCTCGCGGTGTTTGGGGGAGATCTCGCGATGTGAGCTCATTACCGGGTACAGCATCATCGTGTGGACGTCGCCGAGCGAGGTGGCGCGGACGATCATCTTGAGCGCGTCCATGAAGTGGAATACGTCCGGCTGCGTTGCGCCTTTCAGCTCGAAACTGACGATGGCGCCGTAGAGGCCCTGCGGAAACTGCTGACGGATGACGTTCGCATCGGGATGCGCGGTGTCGCCGCAGAAATAGACGCGCTCAACCGCTGGGTGGCTTGACAGCCATGATGCGACGCGGCAGGCGTTGGCGCACTGGCGCTCCATACGCAATGGGAACGTCTTAATGCCGCGCATAGTCAGGTAGCTTTCGAAAGGTCCCAGCACGGGGCCGATGATCTTCGAGATGGAGCGGATGGTCTGCGTGTGCGGCTCGTCGGAGACGATGACGCCGCCCATCACGTCGCCATGCCCCGCCAGATACTTGGTCACGCTGTGGGCCACAATATTGGCGCCGAGTTCCAGGGGACGTGCCAGCAGCGGCGTGGCAAAGGTGTTGTCGACTACCAACGCGGCGCCGGACGTCTTGGCGATTTTTGCGATTGCGGCGATGGAGCCGACACGCAGCAGGGGATTGGAGACGGTCTCCATCAGGATGCATCCGGGCTTGTGGTCGGCGGCTGCTTTCTCAATCGCGGCTAGATCACAGATATCGACGAAGCGGGTCGCGACGCCTAGCGGTTCGAGCACATTCATCAGTAGGCTGACGGTCGCGCCATAGATCGCGTTGGCGGCGAGGATGCTTTTATTGCGATCGGTGAGAGCAGCAAGGAGCGCGACGTGTAGCGCCGACATTCCAGAAGCGCAAGCGAGCGAGCCGTGGCCACCTTCGAGAGCCGTCATCAGCTCCTCTAAGGCGGAGACAGTCGGGCTGTCGTAGCGGGAGTAGCTGTAGCCGGGAACCTCGCCACCGAAGATGCGGTCGAGCTCCTCCATCTTTTCGTAGGCGAAGGTGGTGGCGGTCGTAATGGGAGTCGTCGTCGGAATTGCGGGTCCGGGTTTTTTGCGGTCTCCAACGTGGACCGCCTTGGTGTGAATTTGCACGGCTATTTCCTTTTCCAGCGGACGCCGTCCTTGGTGTCCTCAAGGACGATGCCCTGATCGAGCAGCTCCTGACGGATTCGATCGGAGCCGGCGAAATCTTTTGCTTTTTTGGCGCGGGTCCGCTCGGCGATGCGGGCTTCGACTTCGTCGTCGGATAGCGCGCCCTGTTTGTGGGTGGGATCGAGAACATCGAAGACGGAATCGAAGCGCTTGAGCAGATCGAGGGCCGGCTGCGTCGCGGCAGCGGGAAATTCGCCCGCGTCCATCAAAGTATTTGTTTCGCGCACGTATTCGAAGATGGACGCCAGGGCCTCGGCAGTGTTCAGATCGTCGTCCAGACTTTCGTCAAAATCCTTGAGGGCTTTAGCGGTTCGGTCCAGCAGCGGCTGGACTTCGCGCTCGGGGAATTTGGCAGTTTCCAGGCGCAGCTTGTAATTTCGCAGCCGTTCGATCGCGGTTGCGGCGGATTTTAGTCCGTCGAAGGTGAAGTTCAAAGCTTTCCGATAGGGCACCGAGGCGAGCAGATATCGCACGGCTTCGGGCTGATGTCCCTGCGCGAGGATGTCGCGCAACGTAAAAAAGTTTCCAAGGGACTTGGACATCTTCTGCCCCTCCACCAACAGAAACTCTGCGTGCAGCCAAAATCGGGCGAACGGCTTGCCGGTGAGGGCTTCCGATTGCGCAATCTCATTTTCATGATGCGGAAAAACCAAATCTATGCCGCCGGCGTGGATATCCAAAGTCTCGCCAAGATAGCGGATGGCCATCACGGAGCACTCGATGTGCCAGCCGGGGCGGCCGGGGCCGAGATCGGTATCCCAGAAAGGTTCGCCATCCTTCGGGGCTTTCCACAGGACGAAATCACGGGCGTCAGCCTTCTCGTACTCATCGACGTCGACGCGCGCGCCGGTCCGCATGCCGCTGAAGTCGCTGTGCGAGAGTTTGCCATACTCGGGGAATTTCGAGATGCGATAGTAAATCGATCCGTCGCTTTGATAGGTGTACGTTTTCTCTGCGAGCTTTTTGATGGCGGCGGCCATTTCGGGGATGTGCTCGGTCGCGCGCACGAGGCGCTCGGGCTGCTCCAGACGCAGGGCGGCGCAGTCGTCCAAAAACGCCTTCTCATAAATCGCCGTATACTCGGCGAGCGATTTCTTTTCGGCGACGGCGTTGCGAATGATTTTGTCATCCACGTCGGTGATGTTCATGACGTGGTCGAGCCGCATACCGCGGATGCGCAGCCAGCGCCGGAGAATGTCGTAGAACGTGAATGAGCGGAAGTTTCCGATGTGGGCGAAGCTATAGACGGTCGGACCGCAGGTGTACATACGGACCGTGTTGTCCGAGGCGGGAACAAACTCTTCCACCTGATGAGACAAAGTGTTGGAAAAACGCAGCGCCATAAGATGCGGACAGGTTTTTCTATCGTAGCAATTGTTCCGGCTCCGCCGTTTTCGCGGGGATGTTGAGGCGCGGATCGACCGGTAGCGTGGTGTAAGGCTTGAAGTCGGGCGTATCGCTGAACGTGTCGGCCAGATCGGAGGCGGTTGCGTCGAGCAGACCGATGGGAGGAATCCGCAGAATGCGGAAAATCGTCTTAAGAAGGCTGGGGAAGCTGGCGTTTACGTGCGACGCATAGCTCTTCTTGAAGTGCGGTCCGGCGCAAAGAAGAATGGAGCGATAGGCATCGATGTGGTCCAGTCCGGCGGGAGGGCCTTCCTCAGTGACGAAGATGGCCATTTGACGCCACCACGGGGAGTTCGACAGAAATTCGCTGATCCGGCCGAGGGCGAGGTCGTTGGCGGCGACATAGGAGGCGTCGTAGACGAGGCCCTCTTCGGGACGTGGCTCGCCAATACGATCGTTCGGCAGATGCAGGAGCACGAACGGCGGCAATGGCTCCTTCCCTTCTCCGTACTTCGCCTCGATTTGATGGATGAACTGCTCGGCGCGTGAAAGATCGGGGGTGTTGGCTTCGGCGCGGAATGAAATTCCAAGGCGCTCCAAGCGGGCCCACGGTAGGCCACCTTCAGCGTAGAAATTGTCACTGAACGAGAACATCTCGGCGAGCTTGTGGTGATTGGGCGTGACGTCCACTCTTTGCAGGCTCAGACGGGTGTTGCGGCCGTCGGCATATCCGCTGCGGCCGAACCGGGCCAGGACGGGCGAACCCATGACGGGACCGTTGACAGCTTCACGAATGTCGCCGAGCACGTCGTCGTAAGTGCGATTGCCTTTCACAATGAGAACTACATGACGGATCGCTTCGGGAATGGAGGCAGTGGTGGGCATGAGCTTCGGCGTGTATCCGTTCGCGGACATGACGCGCGCGGTCATCTGGCTCAGCTCTGCGACGGATGGAATCGGGAACGCGGAGATGCTGCCTCGCCGGACGGTAGTCGCGAAAGTTTCATCATGCGGGCGGCGGCCGTTGATCGGACCGACGCCCTGGCCCCTGGTATTGCTGACATAGACGGTATCGCTATCGATCAAAATGCGTACGGGAACCCAACCGACGGGGAGATGGCCGATGAGCTTCATCTGCTTGGTGTCGATAACACCGACCGCATTGGCGCCCGCCTCGGCGACCAGCAGCCATCCTGTGCCCGGGTGGAAGGCGAGACCCAAGGGCGCGAGTCCGCGGAGATCTTCGAGTCCCGGAATTCGCATCGGCACATCGGCGATGATCTGATTTGTTTTCGTATCGACCACGAACACGGAATCCTGCGAGGCATCGGAGACGAAGATGCGGTCCGCGGTAGCAAGTACTCCTGACGCGCCACCCCCGGTGTTCAGGGTTGCGACTACTGCCGGCGCGGCGGGGTTATCGAGGTTCACGATCGCAAGGGAGGCGGTGTCACTGCGGATCGTAATGTAAGCGCGCCGACGATCGGGGGAAAGAGAGAGCGACTGCGGCGGTCCTGCGAGCGGCAGCGAGGCCATTTTGCGCTTGTTCACATCGATGACGGCTAGCCGCGAATTGCCCTGATCGAGCACGTAGAGTTGCTTGCGATCCGGATCGAAGGCCAGGTCGCCAGTGAGGCTGCGGGCGGCGCCATCCTGGTTCAGGTCGAATCCACGTTTGCGCGAGCCGTCGGAGGGATTGCCGGCCCAGACGCGGCCCGATGCGCCCTCGGACACATAGACCGTGTTCTCACCATCGAAGACGGCCCCGGTGGAGACGCCGAGCCAGTCGTCGGACTGGCTATCCGCAACGAGATGGCGAACCAGACGGCGGCCCTTGTCGCGATCGAGCAGTGTCAGCGAGAATCTCTCGGGACCGCGGTTCCCGGACACGATTGTCTTACCATTGGGACTGATCGCGAGAGCGAATGGGCCCGGTCCGGTGACGTACTGAATGCCGATCGGAGCGATCATTCGTCCGCCGGGCAGAATGCTGGCCGCTCCCGGACGTCGAAGCGCGGGCTGAACCCCTGCCGGAGCCGAATACTCGGCGGCCTGAGCGGTAACGGCCATCAGCAGAACGATCGCGGCAGTCACTCAATCAACATTTTGGCATGGGACGTGTTGGAATAGATTAGGGGGTTTTGCCGATGCGATACACATGGGCACTTCTCATTTTGTTTATTCTCGCGCCGCTATCAGCCCAAGCGCCCAAGAAGAAGCCTACTAAGAAAGCCAAATCCGCGGTCGCGACTCAGAGTGTTACGGGATGCGTGGATGAGAAGACATCGGAGTTTGTGCTGCGCACCGACGACATGTTGAAGGAGATCGCCAAGCTCGAATCGATCGGATTTGATAAAACAAATTTCGCCAGGTTCGTGGGGCACAAAGTCGCGGTCACTGGAGAGATGGTTTACCCGGACGGCGTTGCTACGATTCGCGTGACGAACCTCGACAACATCAAAAACATTTCCGATATCTGCTCGCCGCCGGGAGAAACGCCTCCTCCGAAGTGAGGCGTCTCGCGTGACGAACAAGCTAAAGCTTATTCTCCAGTGACTTCGACTCCTTGATTTGTCGTTGTGGAATGAGCTTTAGCTCGTTCGTCAGGTCGGCTGGCGGACCTAGTTGTTTAACTACCATTCGGGCCAGTCCGAGGCTGCCCTGCGATCCTAGCAGTTCGGCTAAATGCTGCTCCGCCATGTCCATGATCGAGGAGGTGGCTTGATCGGCTTCTCCGGTCCAACCTCCGGAATCGGCTTGCCGCGCGGACTTCAGCATCTGGCCGATTAGAAGCGCTTCAAATTTTCCAGCAGCATCCTCGAGGCTGGCGATCCGCTTGTCTTGCGGCGTGGCCAATGCTGGGTTGAGGGTGATTGCATCCGGCATCAGATAATCTCCAATTCGGCTTCCAGGGCTCCGGCGGCGCGAAGGGCTTGCAGAATCGCGATGATGTCGCGCGGCGTTGAGCCGATGGATGTGAGGGCTCGGACTAGTTCCTCGACAGTCGCTCCGTCTTTCAAAACCACGTTGCGGGCGCGTTCTTCCTTTGCCGCGACGCCCACTTGCGGTACTACTTCGGTCTTCCCTCCGGATAGCGGCGGTGGCTGCGATACTGTCAGCGTGGTCTGAATCTCGACGCTGAGATTTCCATGCAGAATGGCGACGGGGGCGATCCGGACTTCCTTGCCCATGACGATAGTGCCGGTCCGCTCGTTGACGATGACCTTGGCGGTGCGATCGGCTTCGAGACTGAGAATCTCGACGGCGGCCATGAATTCGGTCGGCCGTTTCAAATAAGACGCTGGTGTCTGAATAGAAACGAGCGCCGAGTTTTCGGCATGGGCTACGGCTCCAAACTGACGGTTGACGGCTTCGGCGATGCGTGCGGCGGTGGTGAAATCGGCGTGGTGGAGCTGCAGCTTGACTACGTCTGCTAAAGCGACAGACGGGGCTGTTCTCTCGATGAGCGCTCCGCTGGCGACGCGTCCGACGGTGGGATGATTCAGCGTTTGGGAGTTCCCTCTGCCCCCTGCGGAAAAGCCTCCGGTCACTACGGGGCCCTGCGCCACGGCGTACACTTGTCCGTCCGGACCTTTGAGCGGGGTGAGCAGTAGGAGCCCGCCCTGTAAGTTCGAGGCGTCGCCGGCCGAGGCGGCCGTGACATCGATGCGCGTGCCGGATTGCGCGAAGGGGGGGAGCGTCGCGGTGACGATTACGGCAGCCATGTTGCTGACGCGCAGCGCGGAGGCAGGGACGGAGACTCCCATGCGGGCAAGCATGTTCGAAAGACTTTGAGCGGAGAACACCGTCTGGCGGCGATCGCCGGTGCCGGCGAGCCCCACCACCAGGCCGTAGCCGATCAACTGGTTGTCACGCACGCCTTCGACCGAGGCCAGCTCTTTGATCCTGGTCGAAGCGTGGAGTGCGGGCGCGATCAGCAGGCCGAATAACACCAGTAGTGATTTCATTAGAAGGGTAGGATTCCGAGAAGGATTCGATAAAAGATATTCGGCCGGCGAATGGCGTCGCCGACAACGCCTTTGCCATTAATGCGCACTTCGAGCTGCGCCATCCGGTCGGAGGGTATGGTGTTGCCGGCTCCGAGATCAAATGGCCGTATCACGCCGCGCACAGTGACGATTTGCCGCTCGGAGTTGATCATGGTGTCCTTGTGGCCTTCGACGACAAGGTAGCCGTTGGGTAAGACATCGGTGACGCGGGCGGACAGAGTCGTCGTCAGCGCAGTCTGGCGGGTGGTGGCGCCCTGGCCCTGCAGCGACGTGGAGGAGGAGAGATTCGCCAGATTGGCGAGCGGATGCGCTACCGCCGCGGAGCCGAAAACAGAAGCGATGTTGCTCTTCACGCCGGATTGCCGGGAGGTCTTCGTGTCGCCCGTGCTCGATGCGTCGGCGCGCTCGGTGACCAGGATCGTGACCAGATCGTCGATGCGGCTGGCGCGCAGGTCCCTTGCAAGATCGGATAGCAGAGCCGAGGAGCTCCACAACGACCCTGGTGATCCGCCGCTAAGCGGCGTAGCGCCTTGCCGGGACATGGCTTCGGCGATGTATCGATCGAGCTGGGATACCTCCTCCGGCTTCGGATCTTTTCTAGCCGGGAGTAACGACGCCGGCAGTAACAGCAGTATGAGGATTAGTTTTTTCATTCGATCGGCTCCACGGCGACCCAACCTCTACGCAGGACACGGGCGCGGAGGGTTTTGCCGCTCCCAACGTTGCGGACCGGAATGGTCTCGCCGAGCCGGCCCGAGGCTTCCGCCTTGACTTCAAATTTGAGGAGTGTGGCTCCGCGGCGCGCCTCCGCTCCCACGATGTCGCCGCGAGTGACTTCCAGCGGCGCGTCCAAAGCAGATTGCGGAATAACCTTTCCCGCGCGCAGGGGACGACGCGGAGTCATGCCAACCACCTGGTCCATGGAAACGACGAGCGTATCAGCGAAGGGATTCGCGTCGATTGCTTCGAGACGGACCTGAGCGGCTTGTATGGGCTTGCCAACGCTCAGATCCTCGACAGCTATCAGAGCGGAGGCGGATTTCCAGGCGCGCACTTTCGCCCAGACAGGAATGCTGTGCGCGACGCCGTATTTGGCGCGTCCTCTCCAGATCATCGGGTCGCGCGGCGAGGCGGCAGGGGCGCGCGTTAATCCGCTACGCGGAAATTCCAGATTTCCACTAGCAACTTGCGCCGGACCGAAGTCGATCAACTCCAGTTCGGCGCCGTCGGGCAGAGACTCGCGAAGCCCGGTCATGACCCGGTCTTTTGCCAGCGCTTTCAATTTCCGCTCGAAGCAGACCGGTTGAATCGCCGCTGTCACGCCTTTCCGCGCGGCAAGCCGGCTGAGTTCTCCGGCCGAGAAACGGCGCTGGGAACCTGGGGCGGGCGTAAAGCCGATACTTTCGGCCGTGTCGCTCTGAGCAAATTCGGGGATCGCCGCAACCAGGTCGGCAATGAGTATTCGATCGCCTTCCACAGGCAGACAGGCGCCGGCCGCAAGTAGCAAGCTCGCCAGCATCGGCGTCCTTACTGCGTCATGTTATTTACTTTTTGATACATCTCATCGGCGGCGCGAACGACGCGCGAGTTGGCTTCGTAGGCGCGCTGGCTCCTGATGAGATTCACGAATTCGTCCACGACGTTCACGTTCGACTGCTCGGTGTAACCCTGCAGGAGCGGTCCCAGCCCTTCCTGGCCGCCGGGATTGCCCACCGTTGGATCTCCGGAAGCGTCGGTCGGGGTGAACAGGTTTCTTCCGATGCTGTTCAAACCGGCTGCATTCAGGAAGGTGGCGAGTTGGATCTGCCCGCCATTCTGCGCCGCCGTTTGTCCGGGCAGCACGAAAGTGACCGTGCCGT
>Ga0075431_100001631_pt1 | contig 20969 bp, 16 predicted proteins | sample RhiMetdeltSRZDD5_FD_75297 | JGI IMG/M metagenome (GOLD analysis project Ga0075431, IMG submission 75297) | Populus rhizosphere microbial communities from Tennessee, USA - Rhizosphere MetaG P. deltoides SRZDD5 | ecosystem: Host-associated > Plants > Roots > Rhizosphere > Soil | place: USA... | reverse complement strand
CATTCTGGGCGATCCCACGCGCGGGGATCGGCAGAATGACGTGTTGATTTACGGTCTTTCATTCGCGCGCGCGATCACTCAGCGCGCCGAATTAGTTGGCGAAGTGCATGGACACGCGAGTACCCGCGAAGGTGAGCCACCGCCCGGGACCGGTTCAAGCAGCATTCTTCGATTCGGCGGGCGGTACACCACCGGCCCGGTTCGGGCCGATGCCGCGCTACTCGTGGGCCTCACGTCTCGCGATCCCGGATGGGGCGTGACCGCAGGGTTTACCTACGTGTTCAATGCATTCCAGATTCCCTGAACATGCAATCGCCGAGCGCCGCAACAGGGGTCGCTGTACGTGGCGGTAAGCGCCGGGTTGTCCATCGTCAAAGCTCACGCTTACGGAAATGATTTCCTTTTGGTCGCCGACGATGCATCGTCGGACCGAACGGGCTTCGGGGACTGTTCGGCTCTCGCGCGTACCTTGTGCGATCGCCATCGGGGCATCGGCGCGGACGGGCTAATCATCTGCGAGTTTCGAACTGACGGCGCGTCGATGCGGCTCTTCAATGCCGACGGCAGTCCGTCCGAGCTGTCGGGCAATGGCGTTCGCTGCCTGGCCGCAGCGTTAGCCCGCAGGCAAAGCCTTCCGCCTGGTGTCACCATCGTGATTCAGACCGATGCGGGTTCTAAACGGCTCGAGCTCCTTGCGCGCGATGCGACACGCTACACATTTCGAGCGGCACTGGGTCAGCCGGAAGACATCCGGCAAATCGCGATTCCCGTCCAGAGCGAAACGATAGCGGCGACAGTCCTGCGCATGGGCAACCCCCAATGCGTGGTGCTCGGGCCACTGCCGGAGACCGCTCGTTTCCACCAACTCGGTCCGTCACTGTCCACACATGCGATGTTCCCCTCTGGAACGAACGTCGAGTTCGCTCATGTTGAAGCGCCCGACCGCGTGCGGATACTGATTTGGGAGCGTGGTGTCGGACCGACGACATCATCTGGTACGGGCGCCTGCGCATCGGCCGTCGCGGCTGCCGCTCACGGGGGCGCCTTACGTGAAACTGACATCGTCGCTCCTGGAGGCACCCAGCGCGTCGAATGGCGCGCCGATGGCGTATACCTGACCGGTTGGGCTGAGATCGTGCTGGAAGGAGAGTGGCTACTGCGTACGTAGTGTCCGCCTTCAGGCGAACCAGCCGAACCACGAAGCGCGAACCGGACGTGAACACGAACTGAGCACCGAGAACCGAGAAGTGTGAACTGAGGGATACATGACGTCTCCTGCTTCAACCGATAAGGCCTCCGACGCGCCGCTCTGCTCGTCGCTCCTCGTGGTGGGCGGCGGCGTAATGGGCCAGGGGATTGCGCGCTTGTTTGCCGGTGCAGGCATTCGCGTCACGCTCGTCGAGCCGCGAGAGATCACCTTTTCGCACCCTGGGGTAAGGACGACACGTCTGCTGCCGCCCGAGATGCTGCCCGATCTCGTGATCGAGGCGGTGTTCGAGGACCTCAAAGTGAAGCAAGGGGTCTACGCGGCCGTTGAGGCGGCGTACGGCGGCCGGCCGGCCCTTGCCACGAACACTTCCGGCTTGCCGCTCGACGATCTTGCGGCGCCGCTGCGGCATCCCGCGCGGTTCCTGGCGATGCACTTCTTTCAGCCTGCTGACGTTTTCCCGATGATTGAGGTCGTCCGGGGGACACAGACTGAAGATTCGGCAGTCGCCACCGCCGTGGCAGCCGTCACACAGGCCCGACGCGATCCGATCCTCCTCGAACGGCCCATCAACGGGTATTTGATCAACCGGCTCCAGCACTCGATACTGCACGAGGCCTATCACCTGCTGGAGTCCGGCATCGCAACCGCGGAGATGATCGACAACGTCGCGAAAAAGCTGCTCGGGCCGCGCATGTGCATCACCGGGCTGTTGGAGCAAAAGGACCTCGCGGGACTCGAGATGCATGCACAGGCGCAACGCTCGATCGTGCCGACGCTGTCTCACACCGGTGTGCCCAGCGCGTACCTCCAGGACATGGTGGCACGCGGCGATGTCGGCATCCGCAGCGGGCGGGGGTTCTATGACTGGCGCAATCGCGATGGCGCAGCAACCCAGCGGAGGGCGAGTGATCGACTGCAACGGCTGCTCGCGTACCTCGAGAAGGATGCCGCTGAATGAGCCGGAAGCCTGGCCTCGAACAGGGATTGACGAACTACGGCGACCCCGAATTCGCGGCCTATCTCCGTCGGTCGTTTGCGAAGTCGATGGGTTACTCGAGCGGTATGCTCGGGCGTCCCATCATCGGCATTGCCACCGCCGCAAGCGGATTCAATAACTGTCATCGGCTGACGCCAGAGCTCGTTGAGGCGGTCAGGCGCGGCGTTCTGGCGACCGGTGGACTCCCGCTGGAGTTTCCGACCATCTCGCTGGGGGAGGTCTTTCTCAATCCCACGAGCCTCGTGTTCCGCAATCTGATGGCGATGGACGTCGAGGAGATGATTCGCGCGCAGCCGATGAGTGCGGTCGTGCTCGTCGGCGGCTGCGACAAGACGGTCCCGGCACAGTTGATGGGCGCGATCTCCGCGGGTGTGCCCGCTATCCAGCTCGTCGTCGGACCCATGATGACCGGGCGCCACCGCGGTGAGCGCCTCGGCGCATGCACTGATTGCCGCCGGTTCTGGGCACGATACCGCTCGGGAGAGGTCAGCCGCGCCGAAATCGACGGTGTCGAGGACAACCTCGCGGTAACCGCAGGCACCTGCGCAGTGATGGGCACGGCCAGCACGATGGCGTGTCTCGCGGAGGCGCTCGGCATGAGCCTCCCCGGCAGCGCTGCCGTTCCTGCAGTCCATGCAGATCGCCTCCGGCTTGCCGAAGCGACAGGAGCCCGAGCGGTGCAGCTCGCGGCCTCGGGTCTCAGGCCGGAGCAAGTCGTTACTGGCGAGTCGATCGAGAACGCCTTGCGAGTGCTGCTCGCGATCGGCGGTTCGACCAATGCGGTGATTCATCTTGCCGCCATAGCAGGCAGGGTTGGGCTGTCGATCGACTTACGTCACTTCAACGCGCTCAGTGAGTCGACACCGGTGCTGGTGAACCTGAAACCGACCGGACAGCACTACATGGAGGACTTCCATGCGGCCGGCGGTATGGGGGCTGTACTCCACGAACTGAAACAGCTGCTGCACCTCGAGTGCCAGTCGGTGGCGGGCGAAACGCTCGGCGAACGCCTACGGCAGCGGCCGCCATATGTGGATCGGGCGGTCATCCGGTCGATTGACGAACCTTTCCAGGCGACCGGCGGCCTGCTGGCGATGTTCGGCAACATCGCACCGAACGGCGCCATCCTCAAGTGTGCGGCGGCTGACCAGCGCTTGTTCGAGCACGTTGGTCGCGCGGTCGTCTTCAACAGTCTCGAGGATCTCGCTGCGCGAATCGACGATCCAGCCCTCGACGTTGCACCCGATGACGTGCTGGTGCTGCAGAATGCGGGGCCTATTGGAGCGGGAATGCCAGAGGCGGGTTACCTGCCGATCCCGGCCAAGCTCGCGCGATCGGGCGTCAAGGACATGGTACGCATCTCCGACGCGCGCATGAGCGGAACGGCTTTTGGCACCGTCATTCTGCACGCGTCGCCCGAGTGCGCTATTGGCGGCCCTCTCGGACTGGTCCGTTCCGGTGATCGGATTCGAATCAGTGTGAGAGAACGTCGCGTCGAGGTTTTGCTGTCCGAGAGCGAACTGCTCGGCCGCCATTCCACGACGACGCGTGCGGTGCCGCCGCGCGGCTACGCTCGGTTGTACGCAGAATCAGTGCTCGGCGCCGAGCACGGGTGCGACTTCGATTTTCTGCGTCAGCGGCCCGTAGGCAGTACGTAGTGTCCGGCTTTAGTCGGACCGCCTGAGAGCGGACACTACGACCGCCGCGACCCCGCCGCGTTTGACAGTCCTCGGGTTTTCATCTAATTTCCAGCCGGTCCCGGCGCCGCTATATGGCGCATCGTAGATTCCGTTCTGTTCTGACCTCGTTGTCACAACTTCATGCTTCGCACATGAGGAGCACCGTTATGAAAGCTCGGTCATGGATAACCGGAGTGGTGTGCGGCGCGGCATTCGCCCTCAGTCTGACGCCTGCGAAAGTTGCAATCGTGGCCCAGTCGGAAGGTGTGCCGACCTTCGACTGGGATCCATTGTTCTTCCAGGACCTGCCGAACAGGTGGACGACCGGGCAGGTTGGCGGAATCAGCGTCGACAGCCAGGATCACATCTGGATAGCGCACCGGCCGGCAAGCGTCTCGCCGGGCGAGCGATCGGCCGCGTTGAGTCCTCCTGCCGCGCGGTGCTGTACGCCGGCGCCGCCCATTATCGAATACGACCAGAACGGAAAGTTCATCAAGGCGTTTGGCGGGCCCGCTGACGGATACGAGTGGCCGACGACCGAGCACGGCGTGTATGCGGATCAGAAGGGCAACATCTGGGTGGCAGGCAACGGCAAAGGTGACAACCAAATCCTGAAGTTCACGAACGCAGGCAAGTTTCTGCTGCAAATCGGCAAACGGAATCAGAGCAAGGGCAGCAACGACACGGCCAATGTGTATGGCGCGGCCAGCATGGTGGTATACCCCAAAACGAACGAGCTCTTCGTTGCGGACGGCTACACGAATCGCCGGGTCATCGTGTACGACGCCGACACCGGCGCGTACAAGCGTCATTGGGGGGCATACGGGAAGCCGCCGGATGACAGCTACAAGTTTCCGGATCGCGCGAAGCTCATCGTAGGACCACCCTCGCAGTCGTTCGGGAACCCGGTGCACTCGGTCGTCGTATCGAACGACGACATGGTGTACGTCGGCGACCGATCGAACAACCGCATCCAGGTATTCAGAGTCGACGGAACCTTTGTGACCGAAGTATTCGTCAATAGAGACACGCTCCAGAACGAAGGCACCGTCCACAACTTCTCGTTATCACGCGATCCGCAGCAGCGCTATCTGTTCGTCGCCGATGGCAGCAACAAAGCGCTGCTCGTAGTAGATCGCCGGAACCTCACGCTGCTCTCGTCATTTGGCGGGCAGGGCGGGCACAACGCGCGGCAGTTCTTTCACCTGCACAGCCTCTCGTCGCAGCCCGATTCGAAGGGGAACCTGTATATCGGCGAGGTCAACGAGGGTCAGCGCTATTTCCGGCTGCGGTATACCGGCCTCGGCAAACCGCAGAACCCCGGATACGCGACGGTCTCAAAAACGCCATGACAGGTCCGGCTAAAGCCGGACACTACGTACTGACGTAGGGCGGGCCTTCACGGCCCGCCATAGGTCCGCCTTTAGGCGGACCACGTTCTCAGGCGGAGGGCGCCGTGGCAACCGGGGCTTGCCGGCTCACCCATCCGTTCCTCAGCGCCAGGTACGAGCCAATCGACAGGAGCACCATCACGGCCATCCCGACGACGGCAGACAGCCAGATTCCGCGGTACTCCGCGAGCGCATTTCCTGGCTGTGCGTTGAGCGAAATGCCGACGTAGCCGCTCACCGCGAGCGCGGTCGCGCCAGACAGCTGGGCCATCGTGTTCGCAAACGACGAGAGCGATGCCGTTCGGTGTTGTCCGAAGGTGTCTGAAATTGCCGCTGGAATCAGTGCGAACAGATTGACCGACGTTCCGAGAAGCACCGCAAGGATCACCAGTGCCCAGATGCTCGTTACTCCGGTAGACAGCACCTGGAACGAAACAGTTCCAATGACGAGCCACGCCATGATGACGAGTGTTCGCGAGATTCCTCGACGCGCAAGCAGATCGGACATCCTGCCCGCGACTGGGCAGCCGATCGCGCGTCCGGCAACGGTGTAGGCGAACAAAGCCAGCAAGCCGGCGGTGACCACCGCCTGATTGAGCGGCATCCCCTGTCCGCTGATGTACACGTCCGCTGCGTAGACGGCGATCCACGTCTGCGCGATCCGGATGCCGATGACGAAGCCGGACCAGAGGAACGCATAGCACAACACTTCGGGGTCGCCGAGCAGCCGCCACTCGAACCGCTGTCGCGTCTTCGCGCTGACAGGGGTCGGGGACGATCGGAGCAGGAACAGCGCCATCACACCGACGACAGCGATACCCGCGGCAATCATGTGCATGCCCTCGCGCCAGCCCGACGCGAAGTAGATCGAGAGAATCGGGAGCAGCGCATACGCTGCGCCTTCTCCAAACGCGCCGCCTACCCCGCCGAGCGTTCCCTGACTGAGGCCACGCTCCCGTTCCGGAAACCATCGGGCGATGCCGCCGGTGAGCGGCACGTAGACCGCCGCGGCGGCGATCCCCGCCAGGATGCGCCAGACGATGAGCGACCCTGTCGTCTCGCCCGTGGCAAATCCGGACATCGTGAGAGCCGTGAACAGAATCCCGCCCACGATGATCGCGCGGCTCCCAAGCCGGTCCGATGCGATTCCCCACGGCATCTGAAACAGCGCGTACGAATAGAAGAAAGCCGAGGCCATCAGTCCCAGCGTGCCGCGATCAAGGGCGAGATCCGCCGCTATGAACTTCTGTACACCCGTGAAGTTCTGGCGCGAAAACTGAGTGGCCCCATATGCCAGGATGCCGACTCCGAGAATGATCCAGCGGTACGCGACTGGGTCAGTGCGAACGCGGGGTGTCTCGCTCATAAGAGAACCTCTCGCGCGATCGGGACGACCGCAAAGAGGCGGCATGCTAGCAAATCACGCTAACGGAACGCAACGCTGCTGCCCCCGGCGAAATCAGATCGGATATCGTAATGCGCCATGCGATATACGATCTGCGCAATCCTGGTCGCGGCGTCCGTCGCGCGCGTCGCCGCGGCCGAGTTGGCCGTACTGGCGACGGCAGCCGCCCAGGGACCCGTTCAGGCGCTCGACAAGGCGTTTCAGCAGCCGGATCGCGCGGCAAAAGTGCAATTCGACACCTCACCGAACATCGCGAAGCGGCTTGCCGCCGGTGAAACACCCGATGTGCTGATCGCGCAGGCCGCGACTGTTGACCAGCTGATCAAGGACGGCCGGGCGCTCGCGGCGACCCGCACGCCGGTTGGCAGAATCGGCGTAGGCGTGGGAATCGGTCGCGGGGGGCGGCGCCCGGACATCTCGACGGTCGATGCTCTGAAAGCGGCGCTTCTTCAAGCCGATGCCATCGTCTACAGCCGGGGAGCGTCGGGACTCCTCGTCGAGCAGCTGCTGCGCAAAATCGGGGTAGCCGAACAGATCAGTTCCAAGGTCGTTCAGTTGCCGACGGGCGACGATGTCATGCAGCGGCTTGGCATGGCGAAAGGTAATCAGATTGGCTTCACGATGGTCAGCGAAATCAAGCTGGGCGAGTCGCACGGTGGGTCGTTTGTCGGTCCGCTTCCGGCCGCCGTTCAGACGTACACCGCTTACGATGCAGTCGTGATGTCCGGATCCACTGCGCCAGACGCTGCGCGCGCGGTCGTCCACGCACTCGCGACACCAGCAGCACGGCAGGTGTTCGCCGCCGCAGGTTGGGAATTTTGAACAGGTTTCACAATGACGATGCGAATTTTGATCGGCGTCGCAACAGCCGGCATCTTCGTGCTGCTTGCACCTGGACCCGGACAACCGGATAACCTCGTCGCCGCGCAGGGTTCACGAGCAGTGCCCGTGTTCGAGGTCGACGCATCCTTTCCGCGGATGCCGGCCGGGATGGTGCTCGGGGGAGTGGGCGGTACCGCCGCCGACTCACACGGAAACGTCTGGGTGTTTCATCGCCCGCATACACTCGAAGAGGGAAACGCTCACGAGAACGGCTATGCGGCGGCCCCGCCGGTGGTCATGTTCGACGAGAAGGGCGCGTACGTCCGTGGCTGGGGCGGTCCTTCACCCACGAACGCATACGCGTGGACCAACCGAGGCGGGCTCTTTTCCAAATACGCTCCGTGCGCCTCCTGCACAGAAGAACGACGAACGAACGGCGATGGCCGGCCCGGAAGCGGCGAACATGCCATTTTTGTGGACCAGAGGGACAACGTCTGGCTGACCGGAAATGGAGATGGAGACGGTCAGATCCTCAAGTTCACCAAAGAGGGCAAATTCGTTCTGCAGATCGGGCGCGGAGGGGTGGAGGCCGACAGCAATGACACGACACACGTCAGCAGGGCAGCCGGCGTCGCCGTCTACCCGAAGACGAACGAGCTGTTCGTCGCGGACGGATATGGCAACCGACGTGTGATCGTCTTCGACGCCGACACGGGAGCGTACAAACGGCACTGGGGCGCGTACGGGAATCGGCCTGAGGACGGCGCGTCACGCGCGCGTCAGGCTACCGGACCCGGGCCTCAGCAATTCAACACGCCGCACGGCATCGCCATTGCCGATGATGGCACCGTGTACGTCGCCGATCGTGCGAACAACCGGATCCAGGCATTTACGCTCGACGGGAAGTTCGTGAAGGAAGGCTACAACCGCCGGGAGTCGCAGGGCACGGGATCCGCGTTCGGCGTCGCCTTATCACGCGACCCGCAGCAGCGGTTCGTCTACGTGGCGGATGGCTCGAACGAGCGCGTCGCGATCATGGACCGCACGTCGCTGGAAGTGGTTGGCTACGTTGGACGACCGGGGCGCATGGCAGGCGAGTTCTTCCACATCCATAGCCTTGCGACCGACCCGAAGGGCAACATCATCACTGGCGAATCACAGGGCTATCGTATCCAGCGGTTCCTATACAAGGGCCTGACCACGCGATCCGGAAACGCGACGCGATAGGACGCCGACGACGTTCTTGCCGACAGGCGTTAGCGGCGACGTCGCGAAGTTTGCGACGTCGTCGCGGCCGCGACGTCGGCCACCACCTTCTCGACCTGCTCTTTCATGCGGTCCAGCGCCTGGGTCGCGCGCAGGTAATCTCCCCCTGCGACGGCCGCGCGCGGTTCTTGCAAGTCGGCCACCACCGTCGCCAGGTCGCGGGTAGGTTGGCGGAGCAGCCGAGGCGGTACACGGGCGCGTTCGGCAGCGGCAATCTGCGCCTGCGCCTTGGCAACGCGCGCGTCGACCTCCGCAAGGGTTCGCTCGATCTCCGACCGCATGCGGGCCTTGGTATCGGCGGTATCGCGCGCCGCGTTCTGCGCGTGTTCACGACTTTCGAGTGCGTAATTCAGCGCCAGGCGGTAGTCGCCGGCGGTAACAGCCTCGTGGGCGTTTTGGAGCGCCGTCGCCGCCGCGTCGTATTCCGTTTTGGCGTACTGGTCGGCGCCTGCGGCGCGCGCGGCATCAATGGCGCCCTGTGCCTGATCCATTTCCTTGTCGGGCGGCTCCGCGCATCCGGCAAGGAGACCAAAGGTGAGGGCCCATACACATGCGGAAGCGCCGCGCCTAGACATAGAAACTGAGTATAGCGTCGATGAAAGACGTGGCACCACACGACCGTCCCCGCGAGAAGCTCGAACGGCTCGGTGCGCGCGGCCTCGGCGACAACGAGCTGCTCGCTCTCGTCATCGGCAGCGGATCACGCGACGCCGACGCGCTCAGTGTCGCGAACCAGCTCATCGAACACGCCGGTGGGCTGCACGGTCTCACGCGCATGGGCCTCGATTATCTGCGTCTTGTATCCGGCGTCGGCCCGGCGCGCGCCGCACGCATCACCGCGGCGGTCGAGCTGGGCAGACGCACGCTGATCAGAGGCGTGGCCGAGCGTCCCCAGCTCTCCACACCACGCCAAGTCGCCGCGTACCTGCTGCCGCAGTATGGTGCCGGCCCAGTGGAGCAGTTCGGCATCGTCATGCTCGACACAAAGCATCGAGTCATCAGGATCCGGATTATCTCGGTCGGCTCGCTGGATTCGACCGTTGTGCACCCTCGCGAGGTCTTTCGTGAAGCAGCCTCCGCGTCGGCGTCAGCGATCGTGCTCTTCCACAACCATCCGTCGGGTGATCCGACGCCAAGCCCCGATGACCTGGTGCTGACGACCCGAATGGTTCACGCCGGTGGGATCATGGGAATCGATGTCATCGACCATCTGATACTTGCGGACCAGCGCTATTTCTCCCTCGTGGAAGCCGGCCACATGGAGCGCCGCGTCGAATAGGCGGGGAAAGGATAAGATCGTTTTGCTTGATGATTCTCTATTTCGACTGCTTCTCGGGAGCAGCCGGCGACATGATCCTTGGCGCGCTGCTCGACGCCGGTCTTCCGCTCGAAGACCTTCGACGTGCGCTCGGCCGCCTTGCGATCGACCGCGACGCCATCTGGACCGAGCGCGTCATCCGAGCGGGCATTACCGCGACGCAGTTTTGCGTGCGCGGTGAAGAGCCGCCGATTGATCATGCGCACGACCACGAGCGCGCCACCGCGTCACCGCGCTCGAGCCGAGCCGCGCAATCGCGCTCGCACTCCTCTCATCGCAGCTTGTCCGAGATCGAGCGCCTGATCGATGGGTCGGCGCTCCTTCCTGAAGGAAAGGAGCGCGCTAAGGCGTTGTTCAGGAGACTGGCCGAGGCCGAGGCGAGCATACACGGCACGCCGATCGACCAGGTTCACCTGCACGAAGTCGGCGCGCTCGACTCGATCATCGACATCGTCGGAACGGTCTACGCGCTCGACGCGCTTGGAATCGCGCGCATCACCGCGTCGCCGCTCAACGTGGGTAGCGGGACCATCTCATCCGCACACGGACTGTATCCGGTGCCGGCGCCAGCGACGACACTCCTGCTGAAAGATGTGCCGATTTATTCCGGGCCGCAGAATACTGAACTCGTCACGCCGACGGGTGCGCTCCTCGTTTCGGGGTTCGCCGAGAGCTACGGCGGCGTTCCGGCGATGCGGCTGCAGCGGGTGGGTTACGGCGCCGGGGCGCGCGATTTTCCGAGGTCCCCAAACGTCCTGCGGGTATTGATAGGCGAGGACGAACGACCGTCGTCGCTGCACACTGTGGCGGTCATCGAAACCGAAATCGACGACATGAATCCGCAGATTTTCGGCTTGCTGATCGACAAGTTGATGGGCGAGGGCGCGCTCGACGTGTATTACACGCCCATTCAGATGAAGAAGAACCGTCCCGGCACACTACTTTCGATCCTCGCTTCGCCTGAAGCACGCGAGCACCTCACGTCGATCGTCTTCCGTGAGACCACCACCATCGGTGTTCGCTTTACCGAGGCGAAGCGCGAATGCCTCGATCGTGAAGCGATCGCCGTTGAGACCGAGTTTGGACCGGTGACGGTCAAGGTCGCGCGCCGGAACGGCGAGATTCTCAACGCCTCACCCGAATTCGAGGATTGCGCCCGCATTGCGGCCGAGCGCGGCCGGCCTGTGAAAGAGGTACAGGCGGCTGCGATGAAAGCATTTCTCGACCGGTGACAATCAGCGAGCGGCCTTCAGCAATGAAACCGTTTTTCATCACGACGCCGATCTATTACATCAACGCACGGCCGCATCTCGGGCATGCGTACACGACGATGGTGGCCGACGCGATCGCTCGTTCGCGGCGTTTGCTCGGCTACGACGTGTTTTTTCTCACGGGCACCGACGAGCACGGCCAGAAAGTGGAGCGCGCCGCGCAGAAGGCCGGTGTCAACACCGATGCGTTCGCCAACGATGTTGCCGCATCGTTCCGCCAGGTATCCCGCGATCTCGAGATCACCAACGACGATTTCATTCGAACGACGGAGCCGCGGCACCACAGGGCCGCGCAGGAGCTGTGGAGGCGCGTTGCGGCGAAGGGAGATATTTACAAGGGCGACTACGAGGGCTGGTACTGCACGGTCGATGAGATCTTTGTTCCCGAGACACAGCTCGTCGATGGCAAGTGCCCGACCTGCGGTAGCAAGGTCGAACGGTTGAAGGAAGAGAGCTATTATTTCCGGCTTTCCAAGTACCAGCAGCCGCTTCTCGACTTCTATAAGGCAAATCCCACATTCGTACAGCCTGACTTCCGCTTCAACGAGGTGAAGACGTTCGTAGAGGCGGGCCTCCAGGATCTGAGCATCAGTCGCACGTCATTCCAGTGGGGAATTCCGGTACCGGACGACCCGAAGCACGTGATGTACGTCTGGTTCGACGCGCTCACCAACTATCTCACGGCGCTAGGCTTCGGTTCGGATCGTCCCGAGGCTCAGGAGCGCGTCGATCGGTTCTGGCCGGTTGCGATTCACTTGATCGGCAAGGAGATTCTCCGGCAACACGCCCTCTACTGGCCGGCGTTCCTGATGTCAGCGGGAATCAGGCCACCAGACAGGATCATCGCGCACGGTTGGTGGCTGATGGGCGGCGCCAAGATGTCGAAATCGATTGGCAACGTAGCGCGTTACCAGGATTATGCCGAGGCATTCGGTGTGGACGCGCTGCGGTACTTCGTCATGCGTGAGATGCCGCTCGGCCAGGACGCCAACTTCTCGGATGAGGGAATCCTGACACGGTACAACGCCGACCTTGCAAACGATCTCGGCAACGTCGTAAGCCGAACGACGACGATGGTCCATCGTTATAGCAGCGGTACGATTCCGGAAGCACGTCGGCCAGGCAGCGACGACCTCGATGCGCAGCTCGAAAATCAGCTCAATGCCACGGTCGCCGCGGTGAGGCAGGATTTCGAAGCCTTCCAGATCTCCCTGGCACTTCAGAGGATCTGGGAGCTGATTCGATCGGTCAACCAGTACATCGTCAAGCGTGAGCCCTGGGCGCTGGCCAAGGATCCGGAACGTCGGCCGCAACTGGAGGCGACTCTGTACCACGCGTCAGACGCGCTTCGTGTCACCGCCGCCCTAATCGATCCGGTCATGCCGGGAACAGCCGAGCGCATTCGCCGAATGCTCGGTATTGCGCAGGAACCGTGGACGAATTTGAGCGCAGGCACGCTGCAGCCTGGCACGCGGTTCGGCCCGACAGAACCGTTGTTTCCGAGAATTGAAAAAAGCCTCGAGGAGTTGCGCGGCATGTCAACACAGGACGCAAGCCAGACATCAGGGCAAACAGCCCCGGAAGATGCTCGGATTTCAATCGATGAATTCATGAAGGTCGATTTGCGCGTGGCGAAGGTGCTCGAGGCCGAAGCGGTACCCAAGTCGAAGAAGCTCATAAAACTGAAGGTCGATACGGGGCGCGATCAGCGGACGATAGTCGCCGGCATCGCAGAGGCCTACCAGCCCGAGCAGCTCGTGGGGAGGACGATCGTCGTCGTGGCGAACTTACAACCGGCCAAGCTGATGGGGATTGAATCCAACGGGATGGTCCTTGCCGGCAGCCCCGACGGCGGCAAGCCTATCCTCGTCGCGTTCGACCAGGACGTGCCTGCCGGCTCACGAGTGCGGTGATCACCGGCGGGCCGTAACCCGCCTAATGGTTTTACGGCGGCCCGTTAAGGGCCGCCGTACCTTTGACTTTTGACTTTGACCTTTGACTTTCACTGATTCACATTGCCACATCGCCGGCGAGGAGTTCGAGAGCGATTTGGCGGCCGTGGTGGAACGGGCGCGCGACGCCGGGGTCACCCGCGCCTTGGTCATTGTTGCCGCCGAGGACGAGGCCGAGTGGAACCGCTCGAAAGCCGTGCTCGGCGAATGGCCTGAAGTATTGCTATCGACGGGCATACATCCGCACGCTGCCGGCGCCTTCGCCGACAACCCAGAACGGGCACTGCAGCTTGTAGGCGAACGACTGTCCGGGCATCCGACGCCACGCGCGCTGGGCGAAATCGGGCTGGACTATCACTACGATTTCGCACCGCGGGACGTCCAGCAGGACGTGTTTCGCGTGCAGATCCGTCTCGCACGCGAGCGAAAGCTGCCCATCGTCATTCACACGCGCGAGGCGGAAGAGGACACGTTCCGGATTCTCGACACCGAAAACGCCGGCGAGGTGGGCGGCGTGTTTCACTGTTTCACCGGCGACCGCGCGATGGCACGTCGGGCGCTGGATGCCGGCTTTCACCTGTCGCTCGCTGGTATCGTTACGTTTCCGCGGGCGACAGAGCTGCACGAAGTGGCCAGGATGGTACCGCTCGATCGGCTGCTCATCGAAACCGACAGCCCGTTTCTCGCGCCAGTGCCTCATCGAGGCACGCGCAACGAGCCGGCTCGGGTGGTGTCGGTGGCCGAAGCGATCGCCACGCTCCGACAGACCACGCGCGAGGTCATTGCGACGGCGACGCAGCAGAACTTCGACCGCCTCTTCCAACCGTAACCGCAAGTCCTGCCGTCAATTAGCAACACGCGCGCGTTGACACTCCGCGAGATGATATGGTGAGATGAACGCCGCGTGAATCCGACTGCGCAAAACGCGTCCGCGTCTGTTCTCGCACAGCTGTTCGAGCCTATCCGCGAAGACCTCCGTGCCGTCGAACGCGAGTTTGCACTTCATGTGCAGTCGCAGGTGTCGGTCATTCCGGCAATCGGTAACTACGTGAAGGACGGCGGCGGCAAGCGCATTCGTCCCGCCGTCTTGTTGATGGCCGCACGCATGGCAGGCTACTCCGGCGAACGCGCCGTGCTGTATGCCTCAGTGCTCGAGTTCATCCACACTGCGACGCTCGTTCACGACGACATCATCGACGAAGCTGAGCTGCGCCGCGGTCGCGACGCCGCGCACACCAGATGGGGCAACCATCTCGCGGTTCTCTTCGGCGATTTTCTGTACCTCAAGTCGATGTCGCTGTCGCTCACGCAGGACAATCTCGACATCATCCGCCTGCTCTGTGACGTCACGCTGCGCATCGTCGAAGGTGAGATCTACCAGCTCACGAAGAAGGGCGTCGTTGACATCTCGGAAGAGGAACATCTCGACATCGTCAAACGGAAGACGGCGTACCTGTTCGCAGGGTGCGCCAGGATTGGCGGCATGCTGGCGCCCATCACGCTCGATCAACAGAAAGCGCTCTGGGAATACGGCCTGCACATCGGGATGGCGTTTCAAATCGTCGATGACCTGCTCGATTTCACTGGTGAGGAGACGGCGCTCGGAAAGCCAGTCGGGGGTGACCTTCGCGAAGGCAAGCTGACGCTACCGGTTATTCATCTGCTGTCGCGCGGCAACGGACGGGCAGACGCACTAGTCCGACAGATCGTCCGCGAGCAGAATGTGACACGTGACGACTGGCGCGAACTCCGCGCGCTCCTCACGCAGACGCGCTCGATCCACTATGCGCACAGCACGGCCGTTGAATTCGTCGAGTGCGCGAAGCGCGCGCTCCGCACGTTCCCGCCTGGGCCGGAACGCGACGCCCTGATGTTTCTGCCTGACTATGTCCTTTCGCGCGATCGATAAGCGAGCGTGACGCCCGCAGAACGAATCAACGAACTCCGCATACGCATCCGGCATCACGAAGAGCGTTATTACGTCCTGAACGATCCGGAGATCGCCGACGCTGAATTCGACGCGCTCATGCGGGAGCTCGAGCGTCTCGAGTCCGAAAATCCTGACCTCGTCACCGAGGATTCGCCTACCCGGCGTGTCGGCGGCCGTGTCGCCGCGGGGTTCGCGACCGTTGAACACGTCGAACCGATGCTCAGTCTCGACAACGCCTACTCTGAGGAGGAGCTCCGCGCATTCGATGACCGGGTCCGGCGTGGGTTAGGTATCGATGCAGGGAGCGCAGACGCCGTCAAGTACGTCGCCGAGCTCAAAATCGACGGGTTGAGCGTGGCGCTCACCTATGAGAACGGCGCCCTCGTTCGTGGCGCCACCCGCGGAGATGGAGTAAGAGGCGAAGACGTAACCCCGAACATCAGAACCATCCGTGCGATTCCGCTTCGGCTGCGCGATGGGTTCATATCGGGCCGTTTCGAGGTGCGCGGTGAGATATTTCTGCCCCGCAGAGCATTCGAGCGCATCAACAGCGAGCGCGAGGCGGCGGGCGAAGTCCAGTTTGCCAACCCTCGAAACGCCGCAGCCGGAACGCTGCGCAACCTGGACCCCGCACTGGTCGCCACGAGAGGGCTCAGTGCGTTCTTCTATCAGCTGGTGAGTCCTACGACTGGGTTACGCCCCGTCGCTACGCACTTCGAGACGCTCGAACTGCTTCGTCGGCTCGGATTGCCTGTGGAGCCTCACCGGCAGCGGTGTACTGGCGTGGACGAGCTCCTCTCGTTCTGCCGAGGCTGGGAAGACAAGCGACGCACGCTCGATTTCGATACTGATGGCGTCGTCATCAAGGTCGACCAACTTGCCGATCGCCGGCTGCTGGGCGCGACGAGCAAGTTCCCACGATGGGCAATCGCGTTCAAGTTCCCGGCGGAACAGAAGACGACGCTTCTCAAAGAGATCGCCGTGAACGTGGGCAGAACCGGGGCCGTTACTCCGTTCGCAGTCCTCGAACCGGTGTTCATCTCCGGTTCAACCGTGTCGTTGGCGACGCTTCACAATGCCGACGACATCGCCCGCAAGGACATCCGCGAAGGCGACTGGGTACTTGTCGAAAAAGCAGGAGACGTCATTCCACGTGTCATCGGCCCGATCCTGAGTCGTCGTCCTGCTGACGCGCAGATTTGGAAGATGCCGACAACGTGCCCGCGGTGCGGGGCAGAGTTGCATCGTGCAGAAGGAGAGGCTGTCTGGCGATGTGAGAACACATCGTGCCCTGCGAAGCTGCAGCGCGGTCTCGAGCACTTCGCGGCACGATCGGCCATGAACATCGAGGGGCTCGGCGAGTCACTGATCGCTCAGCTCATCGCTGGCGGCCTGATATGCGACTACGCTGACGTATACACGCTGAAGCCCGATACGCTCGCGGGGCTGACGAGCACTTCGGAGCGTTCCGACGGGAAGACCATCGAGCGTCGATTCGGTGAGAAGAATGCCACCAAAGTCGTCGACCAAATCGAACGAAGCCGCACAAACGAGCTGTGGCGCCTCATTTATGGGCTTGGCATTCGCCACGTCGGCGAACGCGGCGCCCAGGTACTTGCGGACGCGTTCGGGTCAATGGACGTGCTCAGCACGGCCTCAATCGAGCAGCTCCAGGGTACACGCGAGATCGGACCGGTCCTGGCGGAATCGGTGCGAAGCTGGTTCGACGAACCCCGCAATCGTCAACTCATCGCTCGCCTCCGTGCGGCCGGCGTGCGAATGGACGTTCCGCCCGACGAGCGCGCAGCGCGCGGACAGGAAGGGCCGCTCACCGGAAAGACGTACGTCTTGACCGGAACTCTTCAGTCGATGACGCGCGACCAGGCGACTTCAGCGATCGAGCGGCTTGGAGGGAAGGTCGCCGGTTCGGTGAGCAGAAAAACCTCTGCAGTGATCGTCGGCGCCGACGCCGGCAGTAAGGCGGAGAAAGCCCGCGAGCTTGGCGTAACCACGCTCGACGAGGCCGCGTTCCTCGCGCTGATCGGTGACTCCAACGGTACGTAGTGTCCGTTAGGCGGACTTCAGCCCGGCTTCAGCCGGACTCGGATGTCGCCGCCGTGGGTAGTGTCCGGCTTCAGCCGGACTTCAATGCAATAATAAAGACGATGACCCGGCGGTTCCTCGCAGTCAGCGTTTGTCTTTCGGCCACCGTCGCCTTTCTTGTGGGTCTCGTCGTCGCCGGGACGATGACGCCGACGCCAGCGTCTTCGGCAACTTCCACTTCAATCAGTCGCGCACTCGCCGCGCCGCTCACGTCGACGCCGCGCGCGCTCGCATTGCCGGCCGGAGCCGTCTCGTTCGCTGACATTGCAGAACGCCTCAATCCAGCCGTCGTCAATATCGACGCGGCGACGACAAGCGGCGACGGCCGTCCTCGTCGCCGGTCGACGTTTCCAAACGCGCCAGACCTCTTTGAACGGCCGCAGCGGGAGCAGCCCGATGCGCCGCGGCGTGGAGCCGGCACCGGATTCATCATTGACTCTGCGGGCTTCATCCTCACGAATCACCATGTCGTCGAGGGCGCCGACCGCATCATGGTGCGTCTGACCGACGGCCGTCAGTTGCGCGCCGAGCACATCGGCTCGGATCCTGACACGGACATAGCGCTCATCCGGATCGAGGCCACACCCGCCATTCCGTCCGCACCTCTCGGCGACTCGGATTCGCTCCGGGTGGGGGAGTGGGTGCTCGCGATCGGCAATCCGCTGGCATACGAGCACACCGTCACGGTCGGCGTCGTGAGCTTCATTGGGCGGAAGTTGTTCGATCGGTCGCTCGATCGCTACATCCAGACAGACGCAGCGATTAACTTCGGCAACAGCGGCGGCCCGCTGATCAACGCGCGCGGGGAGGTCATCGGCATCAACTCGGCTATCAGCTCCAGAGCCGCCAACATCGGCTTTGCGGTGCCGATCAACCAGGCGAGAGACATCCTTCCGCAGCTGCGCGACAAGGGGCGCGTGTCGCGCGGATATATCGGCGTGACGCTGCGCGACGTCGATCCCGATCTGCAGCGGTCACTCGACTTAGCCTCGTCGCACGGTGCGCTCGTGCAGGACATCACGCCCGGATCTCCTGGATCGCGCGCCGGCCTGCGCACATACGACGTCATCGTTGCGGTGGATGGTCAGCCGATCGAAAGCAACGACGCGTTGATTCAGCTCATTGCGGCCCGCGAGCCCGGATCGGTGGCAACGGTGCAGGTGCTGCGCGACGGCCGTTCGATGAACGTACCCTTGAAGCTTGCCGAGCGGCCTCAACGGGATAGCCGCGGGTTCGATCAGGCGCCCAGGCCGGTGCCTTCGACGTATCGGGGCTCGCCGGTCGGCATTTCGGTCCGCGAGCTGGATGACGCATCGGCCGGGCGTTTCAGCCTGCCGGAGGGCATGCGGGGTGTGATCGTGTCGCGAGTGGAGCCGATGAGTCCCGCCTTCGATGCGGACATCGAACGTGGGCACATCGTGCTCGAAATCAACCGGCAGGCCGTCGCCAGCGTCGGCGACTTCCAGCGAATGACCGCGCGAGCCAGGCCCGGCGACATCCTGACCATGTACGTGTACAAGCCAGAGCTCAATCAGCGCACGCTTGAGACAGTCAAGCTCGACCAACGTTGAAGCCCCGCATCCTGGTTATTGACGACGAAGCCGCCATCCGCGATTCGCTGCGGATGATTCTGGAGTACGAAGGCTACGGCTTTACCGGTGCCGCCTCCGGTCAAGACGGCCTTGCGCTTGTCCAGCGCGACCGGCCAGATCTCGTGCTGCTCGACATCAAGATGCCAGGCATGGACGGCATGGAAGTGCTGCGCAAGCTCAGGGCGCTCGACGACGGCCTGCCCGTGGTGATGATTTCGGGCCATGGTACGACGAGCACCGCTGTCGAAGCGATCAAATCGGGTGCTCTCGATTTCCTCGACAAGCCCCTCAGCAGCGAGCGCGTGATCCTCACTCTGCAGAACGCCCTCAAGCAGCAGGAACTGCGACAGGAAAACCGCGCACTGAAGCTCGCGATGGAGGCGAAGTACGAGATCGTTGGCGAAAGCCAGGCAATCCGGGCGGTCCTGGAATCGGTCAAGCGAGCGGCTCCCACCAATGCGACGGTAATGCTGTTGGGCGAGAGCGGCGTGGGGAAAGAGCTCGTTGCGCGGACGATTCATCGCAACAGCTCGAGGGCCGGACAGCGCTTCATTCAGGTCAACTGTGCCGCCATCCCCGAAGAGCTCATCGAGTCGGAGTTGTTCGGCCACGAGAAGGGGTCGTTCACGGGCGCTACCGAAAAGCAGGTCGGCAAGTTCGAGCAAGCGGATCGCGGCACGATCTTTCTTGACGAAGTGGCCGACATGAGCGCAAAGACGCAAGCCAAGGTGCTGCGCGTCCTGCAGGAGCAGGAAGTCGAACGCCTCGGCTCGGCACGAACGATTAAGGTCGACGTGCGCGTCGTCGCGGCGACCAACAAGAACCTCGAGGAAATGATTCAGCGCGGCGAATTCCGCGAGGACCTCTATTTCCGCCTCAATGTGATTCCGATCCTGGTTCCGCCCCTCAGGGAGCGTCGCAGCGACATCCCGCTGCTCGTCCAGCATTTTGCACGTCGGATGAGCGACGAGCACAACATGAAGCCGAAGCGCTTCGACCCGCGCGCGATGGAGGCGCTGCAGCGTTATCGATGGCGCGGTAACATTCGCGAGCTCCGTAACACGGTGGAGCGCGTGCTCATCATGACGCCCGGCGATGTTGTCCGTATTGAAGATCTCCCGCAGGACGTTCGGGGCGACGTGCCCGTGATGGCTCAAGTGGAACCAGCAGCTGTTGCCGCTGTCGTGTCCTCGGGCCCGCAGTCGCAGGCGCCCTCGGTGTCGGCAGGAACCCTTCGCGAATTCAAGGACGCCGCCGAACGAGCGTTTCTCGTGCAGAAGCTCCGCGAGAACAACTGGAACATCTCCAAGACGGCCGAAGTGATCGACACGCCACGCAGCAATCTCTACAAGAAACTCGAGCAGTACGGGATCAAGCAGGAAGTGGACGGGTAGTCGTTCACACTTCTCGGTGCTCGCTTCTCGGTTCGCGTTCACGGGTTCGAATATCTGAACCGAACCTGAACACGAACGGAGAAGCGAGAAGCCAGAAGCGTGAACGGTACGCGATAATTGATTGTCGCAGTCAGCCAGACGACCGCTGCTCGACTCGCCCCTCCGGGGCTCGCTCGCCGGTCGCCGGACGCTTTTAGACCTCCGATACGAATCCGGTAGCCGGAGGCCTTTAGGCCTCCGGAGTCATGCTTGCCCGAGCGAACCGCGAAGAGGTGGGTCGAGGGGAGGAAAGTCCGACCTCCGATGGGCAGTGCGCCGGGTAACGCCCGGGCAGGGCAACTTGACGGAAAGTGGCACAGAAAACATACCGCCCTTCGACTCGAGGGGTAAGGGTGAAAAGGTGCGGTAAGAGCGCACCGCGTTCGTGGCAACACGAATGGCAGGCAAAACCCCGCACGGAGCAAGACCAAATAGGGTGGCGTTCGAGGACGGCCCGTCCGAAGCCACCGGGTAGGTCGCTGGAGCCCGCGAGTAACCGCGGGCCTAGATGAATGGTCGTTACGCCTGAACCGTCGCAAGGCGGCGCGGGCGCACAGAAGTCGGCTTACAGGGTGACTGCGATCTTCTTTCTTCCTGCGC
>Ga0075431_100001629_pt1 | contig 20981 bp, 20 predicted proteins | sample RhiMetdeltSRZDD5_FD_75297 | JGI IMG/M metagenome (GOLD analysis project Ga0075431, IMG submission 75297) | Populus rhizosphere microbial communities from Tennessee, USA - Rhizosphere MetaG P. deltoides SRZDD5 | ecosystem: Host-associated > Plants > Roots > Rhizosphere > Soil | place: USA... | reverse complement strand
CGAAGTCAAGCGGGCATGGTTCACGATACTGTGTACATTCGGGTTGGCGTCAGAACATCCGTCGTCGGGGTTCGCCTCACCCGGGATTCCCCCACCCCTTAGCCCTCCCCGCAAGGGGGAGGCAACCCGCCGGCGCAAGTGGGAGGGAATCCGGCCGGCGCAAGCGGGAGGCGGCCGGAGCGCCTAGCATCGGCGGCGCGGAAAGGGGTAGGCTGCGCGGGAGACCGGCTCAGCAAAGGAGAGAGAGGATGGCTCAGGGGAAGGTGGCGCTTGTCACTGGCGGTGGCACGGGCATCGGGCAGGCGGCGGCGCTGGCGCTGCAGGGCGACGGCTGGAACGTGGCCATCACCGGCCGCCGCAAGGAGGAGCTCGACAAGACCGTGGCCTTGGCCCAGTCAGGGGCCAAGGCGGGCGGCGGCAGGATGGTGGGCATCCCCGCCGACGTGGGCAAGCCCGAGGACGTGAAGCGGCTGTTCGCCGAGGTGCAGAAGGCGTTCGGCGGGCGCCTCGACTTCCTGTTCAACAATGCCGGCATGGGGGCCCCGCCTGTGCCGTTCGAGGACCTCACCTACGAGCAGTGGATGGCGGTGGTGAATGTGAACCTGACGGGCTCGTTCCTGTGCGCCCAGGAGGCCATCAAGATCATGAAGTCCCAGAACCCGAGGGGCGGCCGCATCGTCAACAACGGATCGATCTCGGCCTATGCGCCGCGGCCGAACTCGGTGCCCTACACCGCCACCAAGCACGCCGTCACCGGCCTCACCAAGTGCATCGCGCTCGACGGGCGCAAGTACGACATCGCCTGCGGGCAGCTCGATGTAGGCAACGCCGATACTGCACTCGGCGGGCGCATGAAGGCAGGCGTGCCGCAAGCCAACGGCGAGGTCAGGCCGGAGCCGGTGATGGACGTGGCGCACTGCGGGTCGGCGATCCGCTACATGGCGAGCCTGCCGCTCGACGCCAACGTGCTGTTCATGAACATCAAGGCCACCAAGATGCCGTTCGAGGGGCGCGGCTGAGCGGGGTCTTGCGACCCCGCCAAGGCGTTGCGCCTGCCAGGGAGCCGTGCAGTCAGATGCCCGGCTCGCTGCCAGAGGCCCGGCTCGCCTACTTTGTCGCCTCCGGCAGGGACCGAACGGCGTCGCCCCTGATCTTGAGCTTGATGCGGTCGTCGAGCCGCTCGAAGGCGTTGGCGTCGATTTTCACGGTGCGATCGCCCATCCCGAGAAAGCGCCCGACCTCGATGTGGAGGGCCTCGATCTTGCCGTCGGGCCCTCGTATCACCTCGACCACCTCGCCGAGGTCCCTGTCGTCGGCGCTGAAGGCGGGCATACCCTTCAGCGATGCCACGCCCTGCAAGGCCCGGCGTATTCCGGCGACCACGGTCTGACAGGCAGGTGACATCGAGGCGGCCTTCTCTATCACGCACTGGCCGATCGACATGTCTTTGCACGTCGCCTCGATATCGCTCCAGCAGGCGTCGGCAATGCGGTCGACTCGATCGAGCGCGCGGTCGAGATTGCGCGAGGCGCGGTAGAGCGCAAACTGGCAGGGCCAGCTCAGCTGGTCATCGTGAGCCTGCATGCAGAGCAGCACACGGCCCTCACCGCGGGTGACGTTGCCGCAGAAGTTGTTGATGTCGGCGGCGCACGCGCCTTGCACCGCCTCGACTGCGGCAGTCACGCGGTCTCTGAGGTTGGATTGGGCGGACAGCTCCGCCGGATACGAGACGGCCGCGCACAGCGCAGCCACAATGACAGTCGCTCTCGACTTGCTCGCCATGGTCGCCTCCTGGACAGCACGGTGTGATCCCCGGGCGGCGCACCGTGTCGCATGCACCGAGCCGGAGGAATTGGGACGAACCCGCAGGCGGTGTCGGGCAATTCCCGATCGTGCCCGGATCGATTGAAGAGGTGTTAACTGCCGGGCGCCGGGTCGCGCCCGCGTGCCCGGCCGGGGTGACGCCGAATGCGGTGCGGGTCGGCCGAAAAGCGCCGCGATTGCGCGCTGTGGTGGGTCATGGCGGTCAGCCGCGATCAGGTGCCGGTTCTGCCGGGTTTTCCGTGGGAGGGGCCGTGAGCGATGCAAATGCCTACTATGGCTGTGGCCTGGCGGTGGCGAGCTACGACGCCTTCGCGGGCAGCGGAGGGGCACTCGCCGGCGACGTTGCCTTCTACCTGGAGTGCGCCCGGCGGTTCGGCGGGCCGATCCTGGAGCTCGGCACTGGGACGGGCAGGGTGCTCGTTCCCGTCGCGAAGGCGGGACACGACGCAGTGGGCTTGGATGCCTCGGCGCAGATGCTGCAGGTCGCGCGGGCGAAGCTCGCCAACGAGCCCGAGATCGCAGCGCGGGTTGAGCTCGTGGAAGGAGACATGTGCGACTTCTCGCTGGGACGGCGGTTCGCGCTGGTCCTGATCCCGGCGCGGGCGTTTCAGCATGTCGTGGAGCCGGACGGCCAGCGCCGTGCCCTGGAGTGCGTCCGCCGCCACCTGGCGCCCGGCGGGCATCTCGTCGTCGACCTCTTTGATCCGAGCCTCGAAGGGTTGGCCCGGACTGCAGAGGCGATGCCGGTCCGAGAGGTACGGCACCCGATCACCGGAAATCTGATCCGGCGGACGGTCACGAAGCGCAGCAACGACGCCTTTCGGCAGACCGTGCACGAGACGCTGCGGATCGAGGAGCTGGACGGAGAGGGCAGGGTCGTGGCCAGCGAGGAGACCTCGTGGGCGCTGCGCTGGTCCCTGCGCCAGGAGATGGCCTATCTCTTCGAGCTGTGCGGCTTCGAGGTCGTTGCGCAATACTCGGACTTCGATGGCTCGCCGTCGGCGTACGGCCGCGAGCAGCTGTGGGTGGTGTCGGCGCGCTGAGCCTTTGGCGGCCGGCTTCGCCGCGGCTGGTTGGCGGCGGCGACGCCGCTGGAGCGGGCGAGCCAGGACGTGGCAGGAGCGAGGCGGAACCGCGGCCGCGGCCGTTGTGGGTTGCCGTCGAAGCGGCCAAGATGCAGCCTGCCGGCGGCCTCTCGGCGCGCCGCTGCAGCTCAGACCGGGACGGAGGTTCAAGGCATGATCAAGTTCTACTTCAGCGGTGCGCCCAACCCGACCAAGGTGGCGTTGTTCCTCGAGGAGGCGAGCGTCGCCTACGAGCCGATCCCCGTCGATACCCGCAAGGGTCAGCAGTTCACGCCCGAGTTCCTCGCGGTCAACCCCAACGGCAAGGTGCCGGCCATTGTCGACGGCGACGCCAAGGTGTTCGACAGCAACGCTATCCTGCTCTATCTCGCCGAGAAGACCGGCAAGTTCCTGCCGGCCGATACGCCGGCGGCGCGTGGGGAGATGCTGTCGTGGCTGATGTTCGTCGGCACCGGGGTCGGCCCGTTTGGCGGCCAGGCCGTGCACTTCAAGCAGTATGCCCCGGAGAAGATCGCCTACGCCATTGCCCGCTATCAGTTCGAGGCCGAGCGTCACTTTGGCATTGTCGACACCCGCCTCGCCAGCCGCCGCTATATGCTCGGCGACACCTACACGATCGTCGACATGGACCTGTGGTGCTGGGCGCGCCTCGGCCCGTTCGTCCTGGGCGACGAAGCCTGGGCTAAAGTGCCGAACGTCAAGCGCTTCGTCGACGAGATCGGCGCCCGCCCAGCGGCACAGCGCGCCGTCGCGCTGAAGGACAAGTTCACCTTCAAGGCCGAGATGGACGACGAGGCACGCGGCTACATGTTCAGGCACCTGCGGAAGGCTGGTTGAGAGCCTTCCGCAGGACCTCCGCAGCACCGTGGGGAGTGTGCGGACCTCCCCACGGCGACGGCCCCTGCGCGGGCATCCAGCCCCGGTGGCGCCCCTCAGCCGCCTATAGTCACCACGATCATGCCCACTCGATCGGTCCCACGACGGATTTAAGAGCACAATTTGCAACTATAAATACATAATAGCAAACCATCGTCACCATGTCAAATGGAAAAATGCGATAATAGGCGTTAACCAGCCGCCCTGCGCATCGCGGCATTGCGCGGGACCTGTGCCGGGCGAGAGCCGGACGCCGGCTGATGGCGGGGCCTGTCAGAGCTCTTTGGCGGCGGCCAGGACCTCGGCGGCGTGGCCCGGCACCTTCACCTTGCGCCAGCTCCTGGCGATGCGCCCCTTCCTGTCGAGCAGGAAGGTAGAGCGCTCAACGCCCATGTACTTGCGGCCGTACATCGATTTCTCGACCCATACGCCGTAGGCGGTGGCAGCGGCTTTGCCGGTGTCGGCCGCGAGCTGGACCTCGAGGCCGTGCTTGCTTCGGAACTTGCGGTGACTCTCCACGCTGTCCGGGGAGATGCCGATCACCTCTACGCCGGCCTTGCGGAACTCGGGCACCAGCCTCGTGAAGTCCCTGGCCTCGGTGGTGCAGCCGGAGGTGTCGTCCTTGGGATAGAAATAGAGGACGACGGTCTTGCCCTTCAGGCTCGAGAGCTCGAGCTTCTCGGCACTGTCCGTCGGCAGCACGAAGTCGGGCGCTTTGTCTCCATCCTGCAGCATGGCGCGATCCCCTCGGGCACGAAAATCTTCAGCTGTTCCCCAATGGCACATCGCGGTGTCCGGCGGAAGCTGCGGCCTGTCCGACAGAATTTCCGAGGCGCCTAGCCCGGCTGGCGTTCTTCGGGCGGTCCCGGGAATGCTCGCGCGCCGATTCGGGGCTTAGCCGGATTGCCGCGGGCGTCCCCAGCGCAGTGAGTCTCGGAGATCCAGGAGCTGCGGGCCGGCCGCGACGGAACTGCCGGCTCGGTGGTCGACCGATCCAGGAAAAGCCAGGGAAGTGAGGAACATGCACCGAGATACTTCGGCCCGAACCAGGGGCCTCGTCAACGCACTTGCTTCAGCGCTCGTCCTCCTAGCCGCAATCGGCCATGCGCCGACGGCACACGCGCAGACAGCGCCGCTCAGCGAGCAGGAGGCGCATGCCATCGGGGTCGAGGCGTACCTCTACCTCTATCCGCTCGTGACGATGGACCTCACGCGCCGGCAGATGACCAACAGCGGGCCGGGCAAGGTGCTGGCCTCGGCGGCTCCGAATACCTTCAACAACGTTCGTTCGTATCCCACGGCCGACGACAAGGTGGTGGTCCGTCCCAACTTCGACACGCTCTACTCGACCGCGTGGCTGGACCTCAGCAAGGGACCCGTCGTCGTGTCGGTTCCGGATACGAAGGGGCGCTACTACCTGCTGCCCATGCTCGATATGTGGACGGATGTGTTCGCCTCGCCCGGCTGGCGCACGACGGGCACCAAGGCCCAGCATTTCCTCGTGGCGCCCGCGAGCTGGCGGCCGGAGTTGCGCGAGAGGCTCAGCGAGGAGCTCCGGCTGCCCCAGGGCACGCAGCGCATCGACGCCCCGACGCCGTTCGTGTGGATCATCGGGAGAACCAAGACCGATGGACCCCACGACTATCCCGCGGTCCACGAGATCCAGGCGGGGCTGAAGGTCACACCGCTCTCGGAGTGGGGGAAAACGCCGAGTGGGACGAAGACGAGCGCCGACCCCAGCGTCGATATGAAGACGCCGCCCAAGCTCCAGGTCGAGCGCATGCCGGCCGACAAGTTCTTCGGCTATGCGGCGGAACTGCTCGAGGCCAACGGCCCGCACCTGACCGACGAGCCGATCCTCGCCCGGATGCGAAAGATCGGCATCGAGCCCGGCAGGCCGTTCGATATCGGGAAGCTCCCGCCCGCGGTCAGGACGGCTCTGGAGGCGGCGCCCGAGTCGGCGCTGAAGCTGATGGAGTGGAAGGTGCCGACGCTCGCCCGCGTCGCCAACAACTGGTCGATGAACACCGAGACCATGGGCGTCTACGGCAACGACTACCTGAAGCGCGCCATCGTTGCGAGGCTGGGCCTGGGCGCAAACCTGCCCCAGGACGCGATCTATCCGCTGAGCCTGGGCGACCAGGCGGGACGACCGTTCGACGGGGCCAACAAGTACGTGCTCCACTTCGACAAGGCCACATTGCCGCCGGTGGACGCGTTCTGGTCGGTGACGCTCTACGACCCCGAAGGCTACCAGGTCGCGAACCCGCTCAACCGCTTCGCGCTGAGCAGCTGGATGCCGTTCAAGTACGACCCGGACGGCTCACTCGCTCTCTATGTCCAGAACGAGAATCCCGGGAAGGACAAGGAGGCCAACTGGCTGCCGGCGCCGAAGGGACCGTTCAATCTGACGATGCGGCTCTACGCCCCCCGGTCGGAGGCGCTCACCGGCAAATGGAACCCGCCGCCGGTAACCCGCAGCGAGGCCTTCATGGGGCTGACGGGACAGGGGCAATAGAGGCCGACGACGCACCATGGTGTCAGGCCCAGAGGGTCTGACACCGCGCCAGCACGAGAAGCCCCTCCCGCCTCTGCGAGAAGGCCCTCGACCGCTTCCCAAAACTGCGTGCGCCGCGGTCCGCTAGGTCTGCGGCGCCAGCTTCTGCAGCGTGTCGACGATGGCCTGCAGGCCGTCGATGAACTGATCGCGCTGCCTGCCCGGCAGGGCATCGAGAATGCGATCGTCGACCCGCTTGGCCAGCGGCTCCGCCGTGCGCAAGACCTTGCGGCCCTCGTCGGTGAGCTTCACAGCGTAGGCGCGCGCATCCTCCTTGGTGCGGCGGCGCTGCAACAGGCCCTTGCGCTGCATGCGGCGCACGATGTCGGCGAGCGTCGAGCGATCGATGCCCGTACGATCCACGAGCCCGGTCTGGCTCAGGCCTTCGTTGTTGGAAACGGTCACGAGGACGGCGAGCTGCCTCGGGGTGAGCCCATCCACCTTCATCTCGGCATGAAATATATCGCCAGCACACTGTCCTGCACGGTGCAGGAGATGGATGGGTGAGCGATTGAGCCGATCAGTCGTATCGCGCTTCATCGTTGTTTCAATTGTTCCTCTGGAATGCGTGGGTATGCCGGCCCTGGTGGAAGCGGCGCTTGTCCGATCACCAAGCCGGCAGACGATCCGTGGCGGGTCAGTCCTATGCAAGATTACACGCGATCCGTTGATATGTCATCGATTTTCTTGCGATAGGGCGTCCCACTTTCGTAGGACTGCCATTCCGGCGTCGACCTATGCGCCGTCGACCTTGGATTCGTAGCGCTTGATGAGGCCCAACTGCGCAATGGCAAAAATTACAGTCAGCGGCAGGATGCCCCAAACTTTGAACAAGACCCAAATCGACCGATCGAAACTGCGCCAGACGATCTCGTTGAGCAGGGCCATGGCGGCGAAAAAGAACAGCCACCGAAGGGTGAGCTTGCGCCAGCCTTCATCTGTGAGTTGCAGTGCTTCGCCCAGCAGAAGCTTGAGCAGAGGACGGCGCGTCACCAAACCAAACGCCAGAACACCCGCAAAGAATATGTAGATAACGGTGGGCTTGATCATGATGAAGCGGGAGTCCTGAAGCCAGATGGTCAGGGCCCCGAACACGACGACGAGAACGGCGGTGATCAGCGGGGGCAGAGAGAAATGACCCAGCCACAGCCGCGAGGTCACGAGCGCCGCTACGGTCGTGACCATCAGGACGCCCGTCGCCCAGTAGATGCCGGTCTCGGGAAGGAAGCGCTCGACCGCAAAATAGACCACGAAGAACGCGAGCAGCGGCCCCAGGTCGATCAACAGCTTGAGGGGCTTGACCTCGGCAGTGCGTGCGCCGGCGCCTCCGACCTCATCGCTCATGTCTTCGACCTGTGCTGCGGCTCGGCCGGATCAGCGCGCCGCGTCATTGCTTTGCATCGCCTCGGCGGGCGCGAACCTCGGGTCCGGCAGGCGATACCTCTGCATGAGGCGCACCTGCCACCAGAAGTACAGCGCCGTGAAGGGCATGACGATGAAAATCTTGAAGAGAGCCCAGATGTCTACGCCGGTGAACATGCGGTTGAGGGCCAGCATCTCGAAATCGTCGAAGCCGAGCCGGACCACCTCGTTGACGATTGCGGTGATCAGGAAGAACAACGCCACGTTGCGAGTGAGCTTGTGCCAGCCTTCGTCGGTGTAATGGAAAGTCTTGCCGAAGACGAAGCGGAAGAAGTCGTGGCCCGTCTTCAAGCCGATCCACAGGGTTGCGGCGACCAGAGTATTGAAGAGTGTCACCTTGATCTGCACCCACATGGGATCCTGGTAGATCAAGGCCAGGGCAGCGAAGGCGATGCTGACGCCTCCCGCAATGAACGGCATCACGGGCGGCCGGCCCAGCACCCACAGACTGACGATGAGCGCGACGATGGTGGCAACGATGAGCGCGTAGCAACCCGCCGTGATGTCGTAGAGGCCGTTGACCAGGAACATCGCAACCAGCGGCCCGATCTCCCCGAAAACGCTCACGCACTGCTCGAGGTTGAACGGAAAGTGCCGTTTCCACCAGCTCATTGCTTCTATAGCCACGTCTATTTCTCCGGCGGCTCCTTGCGGGATCGCAAGAATCCCGCCCCTCCCCTTTTTTGCTTCCTTAACCCACCGCGATGGCCCGTGCAAATTCACCGGCGTCGAACGCCGATAAGTCGTCCACTCCCTCGCCGACGCCGATCGCGTGCACCGGAAGGCCGAACCTGGCCGAGATCGCGACCAGAATGCCGCCTCGGGCGGTGCCGTCCAGCTTGGTCATGATCAGGCCCGTCACCCCTGCCTTGTCCTTGAACACCTCCACCTGATTGAGCGCGTTTTGACCAGTGGTTGCGTCCAGCACCAGGAGCACCTGATGCGGCGCGGTGGGATCGATCTTGCGGACCACGCGAATCACCTTCTCCAGCTCGTCCATCAGGGCTTGCTTGTTCTGCAGGCGGCCGGCGGTGTCTATGAGCAACACGTCGCAATCATTCTCGCGCGCGCGCGTCAGGGCGTCGAAGGCAAGGCCGGCGGCGTCGGCGCCGACCTTGCGCGCCACCACCTCCGCCCCGGTGCGCTCGCCCCAGATCTTCAGCTGATCGATGGCCGCTGCACGGAAGGTGTCGCCGGCGGCCAGCATCACCGTCTTGCCCTCGAGCGTCAGACGGTAGGCAAGCTTGCCGATGGTTGTGGTCTTGCCGGTGCCGTTGACGCCGACGACCAGGATGACGTGCGGCCGGTCGGCCTCCTCGGTGGTGAGCGGCCTAGCCACCGGAGCCAGCGTACGCTCGACCTCGGCGGCGAGCACGGCGCGCACCTCCTCGGGCGAGATCTCCTTGTCGTGCCGGTCCTTGGCCAGCGCGTCGGTGATCCGGAGCGCGGTATCGACGCCGAGGTCGGCCTGGATCAGCGTGTCCTCCAGCTCCTGCAGGGTGTCGGCGTCGAGCTTGCGCTTGGTGAAGATGCCCGCAATGTTCTGCGACAGCTGCGCGGAGGTCTTGAACAGGCCCTGCCTGAGGCGCTGGAACCAGCCGGCCTTTTTCGGCGGCTCTGGGAGCGCCTCTGGAGGCGGCTCCGGCTGGGACGCCGGCGGTACGGGAGGGGCATCGGCCCGGCCGGGGATGACGCTCTCTACCTGCGGGACCTGCGTGGGAGGCGGTGCGAGATCCTGCGGGGGCTCCGTGGGCGGTGGCGCCTCCGGCAGCGGCTCCCCGGAGGGCGGCGGAGGCGCGGGGCGCGCCTCGCCCGTGACGGCGCGCCGCAGGGCCGAGAATAAGCCGCTGCGCTTTGCAGGTTGGTCGCTCACGGCGCACACATGGGGGCGAGGGGCCGGGCGCGCAAGCGGGAGCCGTCCGACCCGACGAGGAGAACGTCAACCAGGCTGCCGGGCGCCGCGCCGGCGCCGCCGTCGATTTCCGCCTCGGCGAAGCCGGGGGTGCGGCCGAGGTCCTCGCGCTCCATAAGGAGCTGAGCGGAGCGCCCGACCTGGGCCTGGAGCCAGGCGGCGAGGGCGGCCTGGCCCTTCTGCCGCAGCCGGGCGGCGCGCTCCTTCACGGCGGGGCCGGCGACCTGCGGCATGCGGCTCGCAGGCGTCCCCGGCCGGCGCGAAAACGGGAAGACGTGCAGGAACGTGAGGCCGCAGTCGTCGACGAGTTGCAGCGACTGGTCGAACATGGCCTCCGTCTCCGTCGGGAAGCCCGCGATCAGATCGGCGCCGAACGCCATGTCGGGCCGCAGCCGGCGTGCCTCCGCGCAGAAGCGCACGGCGTCGGCCCGGCTGTGGCGCCGCCGCATCCGCTTCAGGACGATGTCGTCGCCGGCCTGCAGGGAGAGATGCAGATGCGGCATCAGGCGCGGCTCCTCGGCGATCGCGGCCATGAGCTGCGGATCGACTTCGACCTGGTCGATGGACGACAGCCTCAGGCGCTCCAGCTGCGGCACGTGCCGCAGGATCTGGCGCACCAGCCCGCCCAGCCGCATGGGCCCCGGCAGGTCGAGACCCCAGGCGGTGATGTCGACCCCGGTCAGCACGACCTCCGGATAGCCGGCCTCCACGAGGCGCTGCACCTGCGCCACGACCTCGCCGGCCGGGACCGAGCGGGAGGGACCGCGGCCGTAGGGAATGATGCAGAACGTGCAGCGGTGGTCGCAGCCGTTCTGGACCTGCACGTAGGCGCGGGCGCGCGAGCCGAAGCCGTCGATCATGGCATGCGCGGTCTCGCGCACCGACATGATGTCGTTGACGATCACGCGCGGGGTATCGCCGGTGCCCAGGGCGTTGAAGGTCAGGTCGCCGTAAGTCTCTGGGCGCACCTTCTCGGCATTGCCGACGACGGCGTCGACCTCGGGCATGGCGGCGAAGCGGCCGGGCTCGATCTGGGCGGCGCAGCCGGTCACGACGATGCGCGCCCCGGGCTCCTCGCGGCGCAGCCGGCGCACGGTCTGCATGGCCTGGCGCACGGCCTCCGAGGTGACGGCGCAGGTGTTGACGATCACGGTGCCGTCGAGCCCGGCGGCGGTGGCGTGCCGGCGCATCACCTCCGATTCGTAGGCGTTGAGGCGGCAACCCAGGGTGAGGACGCGGACTTTGCTGCGGACCTGGCTCATGTGTGGCTCATGTCCGCCGGGGCCACCTCGGCCAGGTCGAGCACGCCCTCGTGCTCCACCTCGACGGGGCCGGTCATCAGGATGTGGCCGTCGCCGCGCCATTCGATGGCGAGCGCGCCGCCCGGCAGGGTCACCTCGACCTGCCGTCCGGTGCGGCCCATGCGCGCGGCGCACACGGCGGCGGCGCAGGCCGCGCTGCCGCACGCCCGGGTGAGGCCGGCGCCGCGCTCCCATGTGCGCAGCGTGAGCGCCGCCGGCGAGGTCGGGCGGGCGAGCGAGATGTTGGCGCGCTCGGGGAAGATCGGGTGATGCTCGAGCACCGGCCCGATGCGGCCGAGGTCCCAGGCCTCCACGTCGTCGACCCAGAAGATCGCGTGCGGGTTGCCGACGTTGACGACGGAGGGCGCGCCGGGCAGCTGCCCGTCGGCCGGGCCCACCTGCAACGCGACCGCCCGTGTGTCGTCGGCCGGCTCGCTCAGCGGGATGTCGCGCCAGCCGAATCTGGGCTCGCCCATGTCCACCGTGATGCAGCCGGTGTCGGCGACGCTGACATCGAGCACGCCGGCGCCGGTCTCGAACCTCAGGGCGCGGCGGCCGGTGTCGTGCGCCACCGCCCATCCCACGCAGCGCATGCCGTTGCCGCAGGCCGCCACCTCCGAGCCGTCGGCGTTGAAGATGCGGACGTAGGCCTCCGTGCCGGGAGTCCTGGGGTCCTCCAGCACCATCATCTGGTCGAAATGCGCGGCGCGGCACCCCCCTGCAGCGGCGGCTTGCGCGGGGCCGAAGGCCTGCCGGCGGCCGCGCAGGTCGACGACCACGATCTCGTTGCCGAGGCCGTTCATCTTCCGGTAGGGGAGGCGCGCTGACATGCGCCCTTATATGGCCAGGAGGCGCTGCAAGACAATCGAGGCCCGGGAGCGATAGTGTGGGTCCGGCGCGCCGTTGGGATGGCGTCGGCGCGGCGTCCGCGGCGGCATGGCGCGGGGGAGCGTGCAGGGCGGAAAGCGTGCGGCAGACGCGGGCAGGAGGGGTGGCTGGCCGCGCGCCCAAGCTGGATCGTGGAGGCCTGTCCCGGATCTCGATCCGGGATGGTGGCCCCCTTCAGCGGCACCGACGACATGCTGAAGGACCTCAAGGCAAAGGTGTTCAAGGACCGGGAGGCGAGGTTCCGGGCCGTGGAGGGGGGCAAGGGCGTGGTGAGGGTGATGTGAGCGGGATCGTGAAGGAACCTGGTCGAGAGAGCCTCGTTGCCCTCCTCCTTGACGGTACGACCTTTCTATTAGCAAGTCTTGTCATGCTTCTTCTTCTCATCAACGTTTACAGAAATTCCTTCGGGCGCATGACGCTAACTATCCTCTTCGCGTTGCCTAGGGCGTTAATCGTGACATCGATAAATATATTATTGTTGATCGGTATCGTTGCAGCCAACCGGGGTTCCCCGGAGCTCATTATAACCTTCCTCATCTTTGCACCTCATATACTAAGCGCAGTTCTCATATTACCACTAGCACTCTTCTACTCTCGGCGGACTTCATCTCACCAAGTAGTGGGAACCTTGGCATCTATGCCTGTACTGGCGCTTGCATTGTTCCATCACCGCTTACTCGTGCCGTTTTCATGAGATAACGCACGTAAAAGGGGGGAAATAGCAGATGGCCGACGGCAAAGGTTCTTATGGGCGTATTGTGCTACGTCAGCTTGCATTGGAAGCCGGGACAATCCAGGATGTTCTGACTCTCCTTGCCGAGAATGGATTTTCAGGTTTCGGCAACGGCCCTGGCAGGCGCTATAGCTGAGGAGATGCATGACACCTTTGTGTCATCCAGCAACCTCGTTTAGGCCTCCTTCGACCCGCAATCGGTGTTCGCGGCGACTTGGCTCATCACCATCCTGCGCGCTGAGTCACGAGGGCAACGGCCGACCATGCTGATGTCGGGTTACGGGCCTTCGGCCGCAAGCCGATCTGCGCTATGCGAGAGGCACACTCAGTGCCTTTCCCGAGCACCGCATCCGAGCCTGGCCGGCGCACGTACTGCACGCACGAGCAACAGTTCGAGAGCAACTCGCCGATGTACGCCAGACCCGTGGTCCCTGCCCTCCTCCTCGCCCTGCTCGTCGCCATCGCGGGCCAGGCGGCGGCCCAGCAGACCAGGGCGCCGGCGCAGCGGACCAAGCAGGCCTTCAAGGTCGAGACCTTCGCCGGGGGGCTCGCCTTCCCCTGGGGCATGGCGTTCCTGCCCGATGGCCGCGTGCTCGTGACCGAGCGGCCGGGGCGCATGCGGCTCGTCGGCAGGGACGGGAAGGTGTCGGCACCGCTCGAGGGCGTGCCGGCGGTCGCCGCCGGCGGCCAGGGCGGGCTGCTCGACGTGGCGCTGAGCCCCGACTTCGGCTCCTCCAAGCTGATCTTCCTCTCCTACGCGGAGCCGCGCCAGGGCGGCAGGGCGACCAGCGTGGCGCGGGCGCGGCTCGAGCTGGAAGGCGACGGCGGGCGCCTGGAGGATGTCGAGGTGATCTTCCGGCAGCAGCCGGCCGCTTTCGGCGCCATGCACTTCGGCTCGCGCCTCGTCTTCGCGCGCGACGGCAACCTGTTCGTGACGCTGGGCGAGCGGGGGCAGCGCGACAAGGCCCAGGACCTCGGCACGCATTACGGCAAGGTCGTGCGCATCCGCCCCGACGGCTCGATTCCGCCCGACAACCCGTTCGTCGGCAGGGCCGGCGCGCTGCCGGAGATCTGGAGCTTCGGCCACCGCAACGTGCAGTCGGGGGCCATCCACCCCGCCACCGGCAAGCTGTGGACCGTGGAGCACGGCGCGCGCGGCGGCGACGAGGTGAACATCCCCGTGGCCGGCCGCAACTACGGCTGGCCGGCGATCACCTACGGCCGCGACTATTCCGGGCTCACGATCGGCGAGGGCACGGCCAAGGCCGGGATGGAGCAGCCCATCTACTACTGGGACCCCTCGATCGCGCCCTCGGGCATGGCGTTCTACACGGGCAGCCTCTTTCCCGAATGGAAGGGCAACCTCTTTGTCGGGGCGCTGCGCGCCCAGGCCCTGCACCGCCTCGTCCTCGACGGCGAGCGGGTGGTGGGCGAGGAAGAATTGCTGAGCGACCTCGGCGAGCGCATCCGCGACGTGCGCTCGGGGCCCGACGGGGCCCTGTGGCTGCTCACCGACAGTCCCCGCGGCCGGATCCTGCGGCTGGTGCCGGCGCGCTGAGTGAGGTTTCAGGTTTCAGGTGCAGGTTTCAGGTTTCAGACAGGTATAGAGAAGCCTGCTCCGGCACCGCCCTGAACCCTGGCTCCTGAAACCTGCAACCTGACGAGGATGTGGCAGACCGAAGGCGCCAGCATGGCATCGGCAACGCGCGATTGACGGTCGCGCCATTCAGGCACAGCACGGATCGTATCCGGTCAAGCCTCAGGTCTATCGCCGATAGCGCCGCGGGTTTCCCCCGAGTGTGGAGCCGCGAGCGGTGTGCCATCGGTACGCCGTCGGACAGGCTTCGTCGGCGGTCGGACGAACTCTCCTTTTGGCACACATCCAACGGAGTTGCGAATGCACAGGTTGCGAATGCACAAGGGGGTTGTGTTTGGTTTAGGTGTTGCACTGGCGACCTTCGCCGTCGGCATCACGGCGGCCGATGCACAGTCCTGCGACAGGGGCCGCCGCGCCTGCCGTTGCGCGCCGCATCCCGGCTACGCCTTTGTCCCGCCGCCGCCGCCCGGCCTCATTCCACCCAACCCGGTCTACGGCTACAGGCCGCCGCGCGGCTACTCCGGCTACGGGGCGTCGCGCGAAGGCTACGACTATCCGCCGACGGGCTACGGCCGTGGCCAGCCTTGGTTCAAAGGCGCGTCCTACTGGGGTCCGCCGCGCGCGGAATACGGCAGCTATCCGGAGCGCAGGAGCCGCCGCGTGCGGCTCGACGAAGAAGACTATGCTCCGCCGCCGTATCATGGCTACCGGCACGCCGGCGGCTGGGCGCAGAACCGCTAGCGCACGTCACGACGCAGACCTCACTGCGTCTTTCATCGCAACAGCATGGAATCTGGAGACTCAGGAATGCACATCTACCTCCGCATCTGCCTCGCCGTGGGCGCGATCGCCTTCGGCAGCGCCAGCGCCGTGGCGTGTGGCAACCCCTGTGGCTACGGCTACGGTAACGGGTACGGCTACGGTAGCAGCTACTACGGCAACGGCTATGGCTACGGGAACGGCTATGGCTACGGTAACGGTTACGGCTACGGCAACGCCTACTACGGCAACGGCTATGGCTACGGGAACGGCTACGGGAACGGTTATGGCTATGGCAACGGCTACGGCTATGGGAACGGCTATGGCAACGGCTATGGCTATGGGAACGGATACAACGGTTACGGCTATGGCGGCGTCTGGGACGGCTACGACTACGACGACAATGTGCCTCCGGTTGTCATCGTTGTGCCGCCGCCGAGCTACGGCTTCGGCTCGAACTTCTACGGCGCGTCGTTCTACGGGCCGCGGTGGAACGGCGGCTGCGCCCGCTCCTTCAGGGCCCCGGCATTCTACGCGCGGCGGCGGGTCAGAGGCTGCCGATACCATGGGTACAACGGGCGCGGGTACGGCAACTATGGGCGGACGCGCCACTACGGCTACGAGCGCGGGCCGATCGTCCGGGTTCGCGACTGGCGTCGCTGGTAGTCCGGGTTGAGCTCGTGAGCGTGCCGAGCGGGGTCTGACGCCGGGCAGTCCCCGCTCGAAGCTTGCCGAGGGGCCGCGCTTGCCCTTACCGGCACGGTGACTCAGGCCGACTGGCGGGTCGTGGCGCGGCGCAGGTGGGCGGCCAGCAGAACCAGCGCCGCCGGGGTCATGCCCTCCATGCGCGCCGCCTGGGCCAGGGTTGCCGGGCGCAGCGCCTCGAGCTTCTGGCGCACCTCCGTGGAGAGGCTCGGGACGGCGGCATAGTCGAGGTCCGCCGGGATGCGCACGCCCTCCTCGCGGCGCACGGCCTCCAGGTCGGCCTCCTGGCGCTCCACGTAGACGGCGTAGCGGGCGTCGACCTCGAGTTGCGCGGCAATGGCGGGGGCCAGGCGGCCGATCTCGGGCCAGATGGGGTGCAGCCGCGCCAAGCCGACGGCCGGATGCGCGAGCAACTCGAGGCCGCTGCGCCGGCGGCCGTCGCGGTTGAGCTGCAGGCCGTGGCGGGCGGCCTCGTTGGGCGTCAGCGACAGCCCCTCCAGCAGGCGCCGGCCCTGCTCCAGCGCGCCGCAGCGCGCCGCGAAGGCTGCGCGCCGCTCGGGCCCGACGCAGCCCAGATCGAGGCCGCACGCGGTGAGGCGCTGGTCGGCGTTGTCGGCACGCAGGCGCAGGCGGTACTCGGCGCGCGAGGTGAACATGCGATAGGGCTCGGAGACGCCGCGGGTGACGAGGTCGTCGATCATCACGCCCATGTAGGCGTCGGCGCGCGAGACGAGGAAATCGCGCGCATCCCCGGCCGTCCTCAGCGCGGCGTTGATGCCGGCGGCGAGGCCCAGCGCACCCGCCTCCTCGTAGCCGGTGGTGCCGTCGATCTGGCCGGCCAGGTAGAGGCGCGGGAGCTTCTTCACCTCCAGGGTGGGAAGGAGCTCGCGCGGGTCGACGTAGTCGTACTCGATGGCATAGCCGAAGCGCCTGACGACCACCTTCTCCAGGCCGGGGATCGTGCGCAGGAAGGCGTCCTGCACATCTGCCGGGAGTGAGGTGGAGATGCCGTTGGGATAGACGGTGTCGTCGTCGAGGCCCTCGGGCTCGAGGAAGATCTGGTGGCCCGCGCGCTCGCCGAAGCGCACCACCTTGTCCTCGATGGACGGGCAATAGCGCGGGCCCACGCTCTCGATCTGGCCAGAGTACATGGGTGCGCGGTGCAGGTTGGCGCGGATCAGTGCGTGCGTGGCCTCGGTGGTCGCGGTGATGCCGCAGGCGATCTGCGGGTTGGCGATGCGCTCCGTGAGGAACGAGAAGGGCACCGGCTCCGCGTCGCCCGGCTGCATCTCGAGGGCGGCCCAGTCGATCGAGCGGGAGTCGAGCCGCGCCGGCGTGCCGGTCTTGAGCCGGCCGACCCTGAGGCCGAGCGCGCGCAGGCGCTCGGAAAGTGCGTTGGCCGGCGCCTCGCCGTGGCGGCCGCCCGGTGTGCGGTCCTCGCCCCGGTGGATCAGCCCGCGCAGGAACGTGCCCGTGGTGAGGACGACGGCGCCGGCTGCGAGGCGGCGGCCGTCGGCCGTGACGATCCCCGCCGCGGCGCCCTTCTCGACGATCAGGTCCTCGACCGCCGCCTCGATCGCCTCGAGGCCCGGCGTGGCCCGCACGGCGGCCTGCATGGCGGCCCTGTAGAGCCTGCGGTCGGCTTGGGCGCGCGGGCCCTGCACGGCGGGTCCCTTGGATCGGTTGAGCAGGCGGAACTGGATGCCGGCGGCGTCGGCCACCCGGCCCATCAGGCCGTCGAGGGCATCGATCTCGCGCACCAGGTGGCCCTTGCCGAGACCGCCGATGGCCGGGTTGCACGACATCTCGCCGACGGTGGCGAAGCGGTGCGTGACGAGGCCCACGCGCGCGCCCATGCGCGCAGCCGCGGCCGCGGCCTCGCAGCCGGCATGGCCGCCGCCGACCACAATGACGTCGAACGTCTGGGCTGAGGTGTTTTCCATCTGAGCGAATAGAATGTGTCGGGCGCCGCGGAAATTAGCGGAGTGGCCGGCCGCCGTCAAAAACCCGCGGATTTTGGCGCGCGCCACTGCAAAGAAACTCGTCGGATTGGGCGAGCCGCCGGCCGCGGGCGGGTGGGGGTCCCTCAGTGAGGTGAGCATCCATCCGCGGACCCCCACCCCCCGGCCTTCGCCGGGGCAGGCTCTGGCCCCTCCCCGCGTCATGTCGAAGACATGCCTTCGGCATAAGGGGGAGGGGAACGCAGCGCGGCTGCGGCGGGCAGGCGTTTCATCCGCTGCGGGTCGGGGAAGCCGATGGCCAACTATCCGGTGGCCCGGTCGGGCCCTTCCCCGGATCGCGCGTGCCCGCCGCAAGAGCGGCTCGGCTTCGTCCTGCAGGTCCAACTCGGCCAGACCGTGCGCCGGGGCCCAGGGCCTCTTCCCAGATGGCGAGAGACCAGGGCGTGTACTCAATAGCGTGCGTGTCCGGTTCAGGGTGTCGAACGGCCACTTTGTGCTCAACCAGTGCTTTACCGTCTTTGACCCGTTGCAGACCAAACGCCCGACGACGGCCCAGGAAGTGTGACTGCTTCGGCACTTATTGCGGCGACCGGAAGGGGCGGCGCGCGACCCTATTGATCACTCGGGAAACCCTGCCTTGCGGAGGCCACCAAAGTAGTTTTCGGCGTCTTGGGGGAATTTGAACGCGACAAGCTTCTTCGCGGTCCCAGCAATTGTGTACGTCGGTTCAAGCCTGAGCACCTCCGCCACCTCTAGGCGAGCATCCCCCATAAGGCCCAATTGAGCATACGTAGCGGCCAGCCAGACATGGGTTGTCCGCATTTTGGGCGCCCGAGCGGCACATTCTCGAAGTGGTACTAGCGCTTCTGAATAACGTTTGAGCGTGTACAGCGCAAACCCCAAGTACGTTAATGGCCAGGGTGGATAAAATGGATCGCGTCGCTTATACGCCTCGATGACCTCGATCGCTCTTTCTGATTGTCCGGCAAACACCAGTGCGCGGGCGAAACGCCAGTCTGTGAAGTTTGAATTGAGTGCAAACGCTCTCTCGAAGGCCGCTATCGCGTCGTCATGTTGATGCTTATGTGCCAAAACAACTCCGAGATTAGCATGAGCTTGCGGCAGATTGTGGTCTATTTGGACTGCCTTGTGAGCTAGCTGAACAGACCTATCAAGCGCGGCGAAATTCAAAAAATCCTCGTCAAACGGGTTAATCCATGTGATCAAATGGGTAAAGGAAAGTAGAGCATATGCACGAGCATACATTGGGTCGACTGAAAGCGTCTGTTCGAGAAGGCGCCGGGATTCATAGAGCACGTCCAGTTCAAACGACGACAAGTAGGAGGACAAGATACCAGCAGCACGCATGTAGCAGTCATAGGCTTGCCATGGCGCGGAGGGCCTTGCGTACGAGCGTTCAATTTCTGCCTTGTTAATCTGAGCGGCCAGGATCGCGACGATCGTGCGGGCCACCTCGTCCTGAACCGCGAACACGTCCTCGAGCTGGCGGTCGTAGCGCTCGGCCCAGCGATGGGCGCCGGTCGCGGCGTCAGCAAGCTGCACCGAGATGCGGACCCGGTCGCCGCCGCGGCGAATGCTGCCCTGCAGGATGTAGCGCACGCCAAGCTCGCGTCCGACTTGGCGCACGTCGGCCGCCTTGCCCTTGTATTGGAAGGAGGAATTGCGAGCGATCACGAACAGCTCGGAGAACCGCGACAGCTCGGTGATGATGTCCTCGGTGATGCCGTCGCAGAAGTAGTCTTGGCTCTTGTCGCCGCTGATGTTTTCGAAGGGCAGCACGGCGATCGACGCCCGGTCGGGCAAGGGCAGAGGGGCGGCGGGCTTCTCAGGCTTGGTGCCCGCCTCGGCGACCTCGGACGGTTGTTGTTCCTCGCGCACGGCGCCCACGAAGCGCAGGCCCTTGCGGGGCAAGGTCTTGATCAGGCGCTGGGTCTCGCCGCTGTCACCGATGGCACTGCGTGCCCCATTGATGCAGCGGGCGAGCGCCGATTCCGAGACGATGCGGCCGTCCCAGACGTGAGCGATCAAGTCGTCGCGGCTGACGACGCGCTGGCGGTTGACAACCACGTAGACCAGCAGATCGAAGATCATGGGCTCGATCGCAACCAGGGCATCACCGCGGCGCAACTCGCGCCGTTCCGTGTCGAGGGCAAACTCTTCAAACAAATAGCGCAAGATGGCCCCTCCGCGGCTCGCCGCGCAGGCAGAGCCTAGCACAACTTTGACAGAGAAAATCACGGCATCCGAAGGAAAAGGCATGTCGCCCGAAGGAAAGCGAAGCCTCCCGGAAAGCGTGGGTTCGGTCACTCTGGCATCCTGGCATCACTGAAGCCCACGAATCGCACTCGGAGCAGTGAGCAAGGTGGACACCATGGGTATCTCGATCAAGGCGCTTTCGTTCGTTGCCCTCATGGCGGCGATGACCCCGGCGGTCTGCGCGACCGACGCGGACAAGGCTTGGCCCGCCCTCCCGGTCCGCATCATTGTACCCATCGCAGCCGGAGGGGCTATCGATGCCGGAGCACGGCTCTTCGCCGATGGCCTCTCCAAGAAGTGGGGCCAGCCGGTCGTGATCAACGCACTACAGGGGAGGAAATGATGGCCCGCTTATCACCGCTTGCACACTTGTTGCTCCTGCTTCTCGTGCCGACCGCCGCATCATCTGCTCCGTTGTCTAAGGAGGTCGAGGTCAATGGCGTCCGCTTGCACTATGTTGAAGATGGCTCAGGCGAACCCATCGTCTTCGTCCACGGCGCATTTTCCGACCTTCGCGTGTGGGAGCCGGTTCGAGAGGGGATCGCCAAACGCTATCGGTTCATCGCCTACACCCAACGATATTTTGGGGCCGGCTCATGGCCCGATGACGGCAAGAACTTCAGCGTTGCAACCGACGCCGACGATCTCGCCAAGTTCATCACCTCACTTAGCACCGGACCGGTCCATCTCGTGGCTAGGTCCCGTGGCGGCACAGTGGCGATGGCGATGGTGCTGAAGAATCCGGCACTGGTCCGCAGCCTTACTCTCCATGAGCCGGTGCTGCTGTCGGTGCTCCCGGCAGACAGCGCGGAGGTGAAGGCAGCTCGGGAGCAACAAAGTAAGCACGTCGCTCCAGCCGTTGCGGCTGCCAAGGCCGGAGACTCCATTCAGGCGGTCCGCCTGTTCTTCGAGTGGGTATATCAACTCGGCCAGGGGGGATTCGACCGCTTGCCGCAAGCGACGCAAGCAATGCTTCTCGACAACGCTCGAACGGCCCCATTGCTGTTCGGGGGTTCGCCACCGCCGCCCGCTACATGCGACATGTTGAGGACCCTCACCCACCCGACACTGGTCACGCATGGGG
>Ga0075431_100001627_pt1 | contig 20992 bp, 22 predicted proteins | sample RhiMetdeltSRZDD5_FD_75297 | JGI IMG/M metagenome (GOLD analysis project Ga0075431, IMG submission 75297) | Populus rhizosphere microbial communities from Tennessee, USA - Rhizosphere MetaG P. deltoides SRZDD5 | ecosystem: Host-associated > Plants > Roots > Rhizosphere > Soil | place: USA... | reverse complement strand
CTTTTGCTGCCTTGCTTCTGCCCAACGATGACGTTGATGCCGTTGTCGCGCATGTTCAGCGCCTGCGCCGGGCCTTGCACGCCGTAGCCTAAGACGGCCACCACTTCGTTCTTGAGCACGTCGCGCGCTTTATCGAGCGAGAACTCATCGCGGGTGACCACTTCCTCCTGCGTGCCGCCGAAATTGAACTTTGCCATGATGCCAGTCTCCTGTTAAGAAAAAGTTTTTTGGTACACGGATTGCACGGACAAGCCCGGATCACACTGAAAATCAAAAGAGAATCCGTGGGATCAGTTTTTTTTCGTGTTATCCGTGTACGGTTCTTTCGTGCGCTGCTTGGGAGCGAGCTTTGGCTTGCGCATCCACCGCTCGCCGATAGTCCGGATCGTGATGCTTGAGCGCATAATGAACATTGCGCAGCAATTTCCGGTCGGTCTCTTGATTCAAAATTGTTCTGAGCGCGGCGGCAGCACTAGGATCAGGCGGCTGAAAACCCAAACCGGAAACTGCCTCACGGCGAACGCGGGTGCTCGCATCTGATAACGCACGTTCAATAAGATAAAGAGAGTGTATCGCTCTGCAAAGGCGCGGGCTTGCAGCGCTCACAACCAAGCGAATGCACCGCCACCCGGCGGACGTAAGCCACTGAATCTTCACGCGCAACCTCGCCGAGCGTTGTCACGCACTGGTCGGTGCCTTGATGATCCATGAACTCCGCACACCCGCGCCGAACTCTTGCATCCGAATGTGACAGGCCTCGGATGGCGGCATCCATGCCCGCCTGGCCCGCTTCCACCAAGACTTTATAAGCGGCTCCAGCCACTCGATAATCCCTCGAACCGAGGAGTTCTATTTGTTGTTCGAGTAAAAGAGATTGCTGTTCTGGCGTGTCCATAACTTTCTTTCTTAAGACCCTAAAGGTCTCGCGTAGCGGACCTTTAGGGTCTGTTTAAGCTACACCGAATATGACACCGCCGGATCGCGCACTTCTTCTTTGGGAAGTTGCGCGGCGACGTTCGGCGCGTCCACGGTGACGGTGGCCGGCCCGCGAGTCATGGCGACGACACCCGTCCGTACCATTTCAACAATCCCCAGCGGGCGCAGGACATCAATCAGCCCTTCAATCTTCTCTTCCGTGCCGGTGATTTCCACGATCATCGTCTCGTTCGCCACGTCCACGATGCGGGCGCGGAAGACATCCACAAACTGCATCACCTGCGCTCGCGCCTCGGCATTGGCCGAAGCAACCTTGATCAGCGCCAGGTCGCGGGTCACAGACGGAATGTCAGTCACATCATCCACGCGGAGGACGTTGACCAATTTGTACAGATTGGCCTCCACCCGGCGGGCGACCATTTCATCCGTGTCCACGCCGATGGTCATGCGCGAGATGCCCGGCTGCTCGGTATGCCCGACCGTCAAGGACTCAATGTTGAAACCACGACGCCGAAACAGCGACGCCACCCGATTCAGGACACCGGGCTTGTCTTCCACATAAGCTACAAAGATTCGTTGAGACATAGGTTCACCTTTTAATGTGATGGGGTGAGTGGGTGAAGGGGTGACACGGTGATCTCTTCAACAATCACCCACTCACCCCATCACCCCTTCACCTTGTCATGCTTTAACTCCAAACGACTACCACTCGCGCTCGGTCTCAGCCATTTCAGGCTTCGGTCGGCGAATCATCGCGTGCAAGTCGGCGCCGGCAGGCACCATCGGGAACACGGAGTCTTCCTGTTCCACTTGGAAGTCAATGAGAACCGTGCCCGGATGCGCACGAGCTTCTTCCACCGCCGACTTCACTTGTGAACGCTCCTTCACCAGGATGCCCTTCAAGCCAAACGCCTCGGCCAGTTTCACGTAGTCCGGGCTGAGGATTGGAGTCGCGGCGTAGCGGCGCTCGTAGAAGAACTCCTGCCACTGGCGCACCATCCCCAGGTAACCGTTGTTGATGATGGCGACATTGACTTTGATGTTTTCCTGCGCGATGGTCGAGAGTTCGGCCATCGTCATCTGGAAACCACCGTCACCCACGACCGCCCAAACTTCTTCGTTCGGACAGGCAAACTTCGCGCCGACACTGGCCGGGAGCGCGAAGCCCATTGTCCCCAGTCCGCCGGAAGTGATCAATGAGCGCGGGCGTTCGTGTTTGTAATATTGCGCCTCCCACATCTGATGCTGGCCCACATCGGTGACGACGACAGCGTTGCCGTCCGTCAACTGCCACAGGTCGTTGATGACGTGCGCGGCGTAGAGATGGCCGCTATCCGGCAGGTTCTGAATATCGCGCACCGCGGTCTCGCCCATCATCTCATCAATATGAGCCAGCCATTCCGAGTGATCGCCCGCCTGTAGGTGCGGCAGCAATTCTTCCAGAACTTCGCGCAGGTCCCCGACCAAACCCACATCCGCCTTCACATTCTTGTTGATCTCCGAAGGATCAATTTCGATGTGAATCTTTTTGGCGTTGAGCGCATACGTCTTCAAGTTGCCGGTCACGCGGTCGTCGAAGCGCATGCCAAACGCTAGCAACAGATCGGCTTCTTGAATCGCGTTGTTCACCCAGGCCTCGCCGTGCATGCCCATCATCCCCAGATTCAATGGATGCGAGGCCGACAGGCCGCCGAGTCCGAGCAGCGTCATCGCCGCCGGGGTGTTCGTCTTATCCATAAACTCCTGCACGGCCTGGCGCGCGCCGGAAAGGATGATGCCGTGTCCGGCGAGAATCAGCGGGCGTTTAGCGGAATGAATTAGATCAAGCGCCTTTTGATATTCCGAGGGCAGCGCGTGCAAGTTGGGGCGATAGCCGGGCAAGCGCGGCACGGCCGCGTCCCAATCAAAATCGCAGGAAGATTGCTGCGCATCTTTCGTAATGTCAATCAGCACCGGCCCCGGTCGCCCACTGGCCGCGATGTAGAACGCCTCGCGGAAGGTGCGGGCAATATCTTCCACGCGCGTGACGAGATAGTTGTGCTTGGTGACGGGCAATGTCACGCCCGTCACATCGGTCTCTTGAAACGCATCCGAGCCGATGAGTTTGCTCCCGACCTGCCCGGTGATGCAGACGATAGGCGAGGAGTCCATCATCGCGGTCGCGATGCCAGTGACCATGTTCGTCGCGCCCGGCCCGGAGGTCGCCATCGCGACTCCCACCCGGCCTGAAGCGCGGGAGTAGCCATCCGCCATGTGGGTCGCGCCCTGCTCGTGGCGAACGAGGACGTGATGGATTTGGGGATACTCCAGCATCGCATCGTAAGTGGGCAGGATAGCACCACCCGGATAACCGAAGACAACATCCACACCCTGACGGGCGAGGCATTCCCAAACGATTTGCGCGCCTGTACGTTTCATTTTCTCGTCTCCTTCTTCCAGCCTACAATGTCGTGACCGCGCCGGCCGAGGCCGACGAGACCGAATTTGCATACTTTGCCATCACACCGGTTCGATAGCGCGGTGTGGGAGGTTGCCATTGACTCAACCGAGTCTTGATTTCATCGTCTGAGAGTTCCACATCCAGCCGCCGAGCGTCTATATCAAAGACAATCGTATCGCCATCGCGAACGGCGGCAATCGGCCCACCGCGCGCGGCCTCTGGAGCTACGTGCCCGGCCATCAGACCGTGCGTCGCGCCGGAGAAGCGTCCGTCGGTGAGCAACGCCACTGAGTCGCCCAAGCCCGCGCCGACGATGGCTGCCGTCACGCCGAGCATTTCGCGCATCCCCGGCCCACCCTTTGGGCCTTCGTAACGGATCACGACCACATCACCGGCTTTGATCTGGCTTTGCTGCACGGCCTCGAACGCGGCTTCTTCGGAGTCGAACACGCGCGCCGGGCCACTGTATTTCATCAGGTTGTGACCGGCGACTTTGACGACGCAGCCTTCCGGCGCGAGGTTGCCCTTGAGGATGACCAAGCCACCCGTGGGCTTGATCGGATTCTTGAGTGGGCGGACAACTTCCTGCCCGACCTTTTCCTGCGCCTTTTGAGCTTCTTCCGCTAATGTCTTGCCGGTGACCGTCATCGTGTCCTTGTGGAGGTACCCGCCCTCGGCCAGCCGCTGCGCGACGAGTTGAATCCCGCCCGCGGTGTAGAGGTCGTTCGCGACGAAGCGACCGCCGGGCTTGAGATCGGCGAGCAGCGGCGTGCGCGTGCTCACGCGATCAAAATCGTCAATCTCCAGCGGCACACCCATTTCATGCGCAATCGCGAGCAAGTGCAGCACGGCATTCGTCGAGCCGCCAGTCGCGGCGACGGAGGCGATGGCATTTTCAATACTTTGGCGGGTGATGATCTTGGAGGGGCGAAGGTCTTGGCGGAGAATTTCCATGACTAACTGTCCGGCGGCAAAGGCCGCTTGATCTTTCTCGCCCACCATCGCCGGCACGCCGTTGCTGCCCATCGGTGAAATGCCCAGGAACTCCAAAACCGTGGACATCGTGTTCGCGGTAAACTGTCCACCACACGCGCCCGCGCCGGGGCACGCCGAGTCTTCAATCGCTTTCAGTTGAGCCGCATCAATTTTGCCGCTCCCGTAAGCGCCGACGGCCTCGAAGACATCCTGAATGGTCAGATCGCGACCTTCATAATGGCCGGGAGCGATGGAGCCGCCGTAGAGCACCAGGCCGGGAATGTCCAATCGCGCGAGCGCCATGACGACGCCAGGATTGGTCTTGTCACAACCGGAGATGCACACCAACGCATCAAAGTGATTGCCCCGCGCGACGAGTTCGATTGAATCCGCGATGACTTCGCGGCTGATGAGGGAGGTCTTCATCCCCTCCGCGCCCATGGTGATGCCATCAGAAATGGAGATGGTGTTGAATTCCATGGGCGTGCCGCCCGCAGCGCGAATGCCTTCTTTTACTTTCGCGGCGATGCGGCGCAGGTGAAAGTTGCACGGCCCAATTTCAATCCAGGTATTCGCCACGCCGACGATTGGGCGGCGCAGGTCTTCATCGGTGAAGCCCACCGCCTTGAGCATGGAACGGGCCGGCGCCCGGCTGGGGCCGTCCGTAATCGCTTGGCTGCGGCGTTTGAGATCGTTATTCATACACTCTCCTAACTGGTAAATTTACGAAAAAAGAGCCGCCTTTTAGTTGGGCGGCTCTTTTGTCTACTTTGGCTAAAACTTGTTGCTAATCGTCGTTTTTGACCTTGACGGGCGCCAGCCCAAACTGAGGAAGGTTCTCAAGTACGAGAACCTCAGTAATGACGATGACTACAACAAGAACAAATAGGTTGGCGATTAGAGGTGTCATGGTTTAGTTCTCCAGATATTGACTGCCATTGTAACGGAATTCAAGGCGAAATGTCAATGACGAAAATGCTAACAATTGGCAGGAGAGAAGTCAGGAGGTATAATCACCTCCGTCGCCTTAAACCGTAAAATGTCCCTGAACAGGGCTAGAGACGCAAGGTGGGCCGATTTGGGTCGCCGGGGGCCAAATTGCCGTGAATGAATGGGCGACCTTCTACTCAAATATGGAGATACTGCAATGGCTCCAAGCAAAAATTTTCTAGCCGCACTTGGATTGATAACTTTTAATTTCCAAAATTTTGAGAAGGAAATAGAATTCCTTGCCTGGGCTTTGATTGGATCAGATCAGGAGATTGGTCAAATAGTAACATCGCAGATGTCATTCAGAAAGCTGTGCGATACATTGGGAAGTTTAATACGGTACAGAACCTCTGACGCTGAACTTATTTCTGAATTGGACGGCCTTCTTGATAAAGCTGCCAAGATTGAACAAGAAAGAAACACTATTGTACATTCAGCCTGGTTCTGGTCCATGGCACACGATCCTAAAGGGGCCATTACACGATTGAAAATAACAGCAAAGGGAGATAAGGGACTCAAGCATCAATACCAAAGTGTACAAGTAAGTGACCTGAGCAGTATCGCCAGTTCCATCAAGAGTGTTGCCAGCGAAGTCATGGCTTTCAGAATAAAAGCCAAGGATAGAGGAGTCATTGATTATCCAAGCTCTCAAATCAAATCCCCGGCTGCCTAAAACATGCACCTGACTTCACTCGCTGGCTTCCCGCAAAGCGTGTGAGCACAGATCTATCCCGATCCGGATCACTCCGTCAGAGAAGAGCGATTTCTCATCATCGGCACCTCTAACAAGCATCGTCTATTGATCGTCAGCTTTACGGAGCGCGGCAAAGCCATCCGCTTGATCAGCGCCCGAAGGCCGACACGCGTGGAGCGCAGAAAATATGAAGAAGACCACTCGTAAAACCATTGCCAAAGATGAAATGCGCCCTGAATATGACTTATCGGGGGGTGTCCGCAACCGCTATGCGAAGCAACTGCGCGAAGAGGGTTATACCATCCGGGTATATCATCGTGACGGGACGATTACAGAAAAGCGTGTTCCTGGAGAGAAGATGATAACTCTCGCGTCGGATGTGCAGAAGTATTTCCCCACCTCTCAAGCAGTCAATCGAGCCTTGCGGACGCTCATTTCAATTATTCCCGAGAAGCGAAAAACGGCTGCTAAGAAAGCCGCGGGCGGGCGCAAGTCGGCATCTCGCAGAACACTCAAGGCTTGATCTTGATATTGAGGTGAAACCGATGGGCGAGTCGTCTATCGCGGACGAGCCAAATGCCGCCGATCAAGCTCCGCTTCCACATCCGCCAGCGTCAGCTTCTTAGCAGCCAACAAAACCAACGTGTGATAAAACAAATCGGCGACTTCGGAGATGATGCGCTCATCGCCCTGCCCTTTGACGGCCAAAACAACCTCAATCGCTTCCTCGCCCACCTTCTTTACAATTTCATCCTCGCCCGCCGCAAACAGTTGCGCGGTATATGAACCGGGCGGCGGATTTTCTCGTCGGGAACAGATCAAGTCAAAAAGCCGATCAAGCGTCATGCTCACGGTTTCATCTCCACTGTTTGATAAAAGCAACTGCGTTCGCCGGTATGGCAAGCCGGGCCGGCCGGATTCACTCTGAGCAGCAGGGTGTCGCTATCGCAATCCACACGGATTTCTTGCACGCGCATCACGTTGCCGCTCGTCGCGCCCTTGTGCCACAACTCAGAACGACTCCGACTCCAAAACCACACTTCGCGACTATCCTTCGTCAGACGAAGCGCTTCGGAGTTCATCCAAGCGACCATCAAGACCTCGCCCGTTTCGGAATCCTGCACGATCGCGGGAGCCAAACCACGTTCATCCCAGTTGATTTCCATTTTCGCGCCTCTTGGGTGCATTGTAACATCAAGCCAACGAGACCTGTGAGGTTTTAAAAACCTCACAGGTCTGAGCTTCTATTTACCTTGATTTTACCCCTCCCGTCGTGTATCATCTCGCCCAATGAAGATTTCTACATCCATCTTGTCCGCTGATTTCACGCGCTTGGGCGAACAAATTGCGGAATGTGAGGCGGCGGGAGCGGATTGGATCCATATTGATGTGCTGGATGGGCAGTTTGCGCCAAACATTTCCATGGGCCCAGTGATTGTGGAAGCCGCCCGCCGAGCCACCCGCCTGCCCCTCGACGTTCACCTGATGATCGTATCGCCGGAAAGATATTTGGCGGACTTCGCCCGCGCCGGGGCGGATGGGATGACCGTGCATGTGGAAGCCTGCCCGCATTTACACCGCGTGGTAGAGCAGATTAAGGAACTCGGCAAACGCGCGGGAGTCGCTCTAAATCCCGGGACACCGGCTGGGGCCATTGCAGAAGTGCTGCCAGAAGCGGACTTGATTCTGACGATGACGGTTAATCCGGGCTTCTCCGGACAAAAATTCATCCCCGGTGTGTTGCCGAAAGTCAAACAACTGCGCGAATGGATTGACGCCCGCAACTTGGCGACGGAAATTGAAGTAGATGGGGGGATTGATCCGCACACCGCCCCGTTGGCGGTGGCGGCGGGCGCGACAGTCTTTGTCGCGGCCCATGCCATTTTTAAAACGGGCCAGCCCATCGCTAAAGCAATGGGCCAGTTGAGAGAAAGCTTGGTGCAGCCACCGGCCTAAAAATAAAAAAGGCCGACCCTGACAAGCGGGCCGGCCCAGTCAACCGCTGAGACTTAGGAAATTTTACTCAACGCCTTGATGCATTTGGCGCAGAATGTTTTCTGAACCATCTTGCCTTTTTCGAGAAAAGAGACTTTTTGGAGATTCGGGCGAAACAACCGGGGAGTGCGATTCTTGGCGTGCGAGACGCTCTTGCCCACGACCGGTATTTTGCCACAATTTGCGCATTTAGCCATTTCAATCGTTCCTTCTAGTGAATGAGTCCGACTTTTTATCTGACAGCGGGCGGGATGTTACCATAGAGTAAAGTTTCTATCAATATTCAGAAACTAGATTTCTCCACTCAACCTATGCCAATGACTACTGAAACGAACCCTCTCGGACGAATCGAAGTCTCGCCGAACGCGATTGCTACCGTCGCCAGCCAGGCGGTGCTGCAATCTTACGGCGTGGTCGGCATGGCCTCCAAGAACTTCGTGGATAGCCTGGCAAACAAAATTGCTCATGACCCCCGGCACGGGGTCGAGGTCATCGTCAACGGAGACGAAATCGAGATTAATCTCTATATCATCGTCGAGTACGGGACCCGCCTGACGTCGGTCGCCAACAGCGCCGCCAGCGCCGTGCGCTTCAATGTAGAAAAGGCGCTGGGACTTCCGGTCGGCGAAATTAACGTACACATTCAAGGTTTGCGGGTCAGCAGCCCCGATTGTTAGAAAGACTCACTCAATGCTCGATCTCTCTACCCCACGGGCCATCCGGCAAATCCGTCTGGCGACAGAGCTACGCCAATGTGATGGCCCAGGCTTAAAGCATCTCACCCAAGCCGCGCTCACGTGGTTCAGCACCAATCATAAAATGGTGAATGCGCTTAACGTCTTCCCCGTGCCGGATGGTGATACCGGGACGAATATGCTGCTCACGATGCAAGCGGCTTATAAAGAAGTCGCCGAAAGTCAGGAGAACAATGTCGGCAAAGTCGCGCACGCCATCGCCCACGGCGCGCTGATGGGCGCGCGCGGCAACTCGGGCGTCATCCTCTCCCAAATTTGGCGTGGCTTCGCGCGAGCGTTAGATAGCATTGAAGTCATGCAGGTTGAGGCGCTCGTCAAAGCGTTCGCCGAGGGACGCGATACCGCTTACCGCGGCGTCGTCAAACCGGTCGAAGGCACCATCCTCACCGTCATCAAAGACTGCGCCGCCGCAGCCGAAGAAGCGGCAGTGCACAGTCAGGATTTGCGCTACGTGCTCGAACAAACCGTCGCCGCCGCGCATCGTTCCGTCGCGCATACACCGGAGTTGCTGCCGGTGCTCAAGCAAGCGGGCGTGGTGGACTCCGGTGGCAAAGGATTAGCCGTCATCCTGGAAGGGATGCTGCGCTACGTCCGGGGACAGTCACTGGATCAAGCGGAAGAAGCTGAGATGGCGCCGCTCGATTTGGCCTCGGTCGGCGCGGCGCTGGAGGCCGTTGAACCCGGCCAGGAGTGGGAGGTCGTCGTGGACTTCCGCCCACGCACCGAGCCTGACCTCCCTTCCCTCTACGCGCGGCTGGAGGGCATCGGCACTTCGATTCAAGTCGGTGAGGGCGACGGCCTATACCGAGTCCACGTGCATCTCCTTAAGATCAAACGTTACGAGCCGATCGAACTCGCGGAGGAATTGGGAACGGTCGTCAACGTCCACATGGAGAATCTGATTGATCAAATGGAGGGGATCCAGGGAAAGCGGAAGGAAGCCGATCTGCCGCTGGCCGCCGTCGAACCGGGACAAATTGCGGTCGTCGCCGTTTCGCCCGGCCCCGGCCTCTCCCGCGTCTTGGCCTCCGTCGGCGCAGCCGCCATCGTCAGCGGGGGACAGACGATGAACCCTTCGGCGCAGGATTTAATTCACGCGATCGAGGCGCTGCCGACCGACCGGATCATTCTCTTGCCTAATAACAAAAATATTGTCTTGACCGCCCAACAAGCGGCGGAACTTTCGGCTTCGGCAAAGCAGGTGCGGATTGTTCCGACGCGCACGGTGCCCCAAGGCATTGCCGCTTTGCTTAACCTGAATCCGAATGGGGACTTGGAGACGGTTCGCGCCACGATGGAACGCGCGGCGAACGGAGTCGAGACCGGTGAAGTGACGACGGCGACTCGCGATGTGGAAATTGACGGCGTCGCGGTTACCGACGGACAGATCATCGGGTTACTCAATGGTTCGCTTAAACTCGCGGGCGATGATTTGCAGACGATTGTGATCCAACTGCTCCGGTTGATGGAAGCCGCTGACCGCGAGTTGATTACCGTTTATTCCGGAGAAGAAGTCACCGCGGCCCAGTCCGAGCAAATGGCGGAGGCGCTCCGGGCGGCTTTCCCCTCGCAAAGCATTGAAGTCCATCATGGGGGCCAGCCACATTATTTTTACATCTTATCCGCCGAGTAGTCTTATTCCCTGCGACTTCCCACCTGCTACTGACAATCACAACCTATGCCTAAAGTCCGCATCGTCACCGACAGCAGCGCCCAGTTCTTCGATCCCATGTTTCCTATCAAGCATGATGTCGTCGTCGTTCCGCTGACCATCCACTTCGGCAAGCGCTCTTTTCGAGAAAATACGGAAATCAGCACCGAGCAATTCTTCAAGCTGGCGGCTGAAGATGGCGTGATGCCCTTGGCCGCCTCGCCCACCGCGGAACAGTTTGCGACGGTCTACGAGGATTTGTGCCGCACGGGCGACCATGTTATTTCGCTGCACCTCTCTAGCAAACTCAACCGCACCTTCCGCAACGCGCGCGCCGGAGCCGAAGGCTTGCGCGGCCGGTGCAGCATCGAAGTCATCGATTCTCTTTCCATTTCCTCCGGCTTGGGGATGTTAGTGGAGGCGGCGGCGCTGGCCGCCGAGCGCGGTGAGGCGCTGGAAGAAATTGTCAGAGATGTGCGCCGGATGATCCCTCGGCTGTATACCGTCTTTTTCATTGAAACGCTGGACTTCCTGTCGAACGCCGGCCGGATCGGCAAAGCTCAATCCACGCTCGGCGCCATGCTGGGTATCAAGCCTTGCCTGACGATGGACGACGGCGACATTGTGCCAATGGAGAAGGTACGCACGCGCGGCCAGGCCGTAGAAAAACTGGTGGAGTTCGTCAGCGAGTTCTCGGCGATTGACGGCCTGGCGATTCTGCAAAGCACGGTGAGACCCACCGAAGATACGCGCTTGCTGTTGGAACATCTGGCGTTGGCCTTTCCCGGACGCGACTGGCCGGTGCTCGTCTACAGCCCGACGTTGGCAACCTTCCTCGGCCCGGAAGCGATGGGGGTGATGGTGTTGGAGGGTGAGGGGGAAGAGGGACGAATGACGAATAAGGACGAATGACGAAGGTCAAAGGACAAAGAGCCAAGGACAAAAGGCAAAATCCCAAATCCCAATTACCAAATCCCAACTACAAGCAACCAGCCACCCGTTCACGAGTCACGCTTCACGGATCACGAAGTCATTCTGGCTTCTGACTCCTGACTTCGGACTTCGGACTTATGCCCATCCACATCATCACTGACTCGACCTGCGATCTGCCGGCTGAATTTGTCACTCGCTACGGCCTGAGCGTTATTCCGGCAGTGCTTAACTTGGATGGTAAGTCCTACCGGGATGGGATAGATATTTCGCGCTCGGATTTTTATCAGCGACTGCCCCAGCTCAAAGACCTGCCCCGTACGTCCGTGCCGGCGGCCGGCGAACTAGAGGCTCTTTATCACCGACACAGCGGTTCAGAAATTATCTCTATTCACCTGGCTTCCCAACTGAGCGGAATGATTAACACTGCCCGGCTAGGCGCGGAAGCCTCGGGGGCGCGCGTCACACTGATTGATTCGGGGCAGGTTTCCATGGGTCTGGGCTGGCAAGTCCTCGCCGCCGCCGAAGCGGCCGCCGCCGGGAAAACCCTGGCTGAGGTTCTGGCCGCAATCGAATCCGTGCGCGGGCGGATCAAACTTTTTGCGCTACTCAATACGCTCGAATTTCTCCAGCGCGGTGGCCGGGCCAGCGCTTTGACGGCGACGTTAGGGAAACTGTTGCAAATTAAGCCGGTGCTCGAACTCGCCGCAGGCCAGGTGATCCCGCTGGAGAAACCACGCACCTGGAGCCGAGGGGTTGAGAAGCTGCTGGAATTGGCAAAAGGCTTAGGCCGCTTGGAACGCGTGGCCGTGCTTCACGCCGATGCTCTGGCCGAGGCGCAAAATTTAGCCCAACGGCTGACTCCACACACAACCCACCCGCCTATCGTGGTCGAAGTGACGACGGTGATTGGTACGCACGTCGGGCCGGGGGCATTGGGGATAGCAGCGGTCAGGGCTTCGATGTAAGATTCTTCTTCGGACGAAGGATAGAACAGGTACCTTGACCCTTGGTCCTTCGTCCTTGGACCTTCATCCTTGCTACTTCCTTCTTCCTTTTTCGAGTACAATCCTCCGCATGCACCCAACCCTTGATCAGCTTCAGAAAATTCTCAAACTGGAAATGAAGGACGGCTATCCCAACAAAGCCGTGATCGGCGGGCTGCCGAAGATGCTGGTGTTTTGGGAGCCTAACGCGCGCCGCGCCGGGCTTGATTCCGCGTTCATAGAGAACGTCGCCACGCGGTTGAAGGCGTACCCGGACTTGCCCGTTGCCGAACGCGCCGCCGCCGTCGAAGCGATCCTGGCGCTGGTGAAAGAGGCCAGTGCGACGACGCCGAGCAAGCCCAGCCCGAACGCTCCACCTCGCCCCCACCCGGCTCCGCCGCCCAAACGTGAACCCGTGAAACCCACAGCGGCGAGTCCGGCGACACCTCCGCCACCTTCAGCGCCGCCGGCTAAAGAATCTTTCAAGGAGGCAGATACGCGCAGCGCTAACGAAACGGTATCCCCCCCAATTCCAGTTGCCAAGACGCCGGCTGCCGCGCAACCGGCGACTGCTCCATCGGCTCCGCCTGCGCCTCCGGTTAAGGCGAAACCCTCGCCGCCTCCCAGACCGCCCAAGCCGCAGCCTCAACCGCAATCGGCGCGCGGCGGCGACAACTTCTATCACTATCAAAGCGAAGAGCCGCTTGATCCGCGTCCGCGCCGGAATGTTGGGCCGCAACCCTTGAGATCAGCCGCGCCGGTGAATGCCTCCGCCGCGTTGGACGCGCCGCTGACGGTGCTGTACGGGATCGGCCCGGAACACATCAAAAAATATCAGCGCTTGGGTGTCTCGACGCTGCATGATTTGCTGTTGTACTTTCCGCGCCGGTATGACAACTATTCGGCGCTCAAGACGATCAACCGGCTGGAGTATGCCGAAGAATGCACGATCATCGGGACGATTGTGGATTCGCATCAGCGCCGGATCAAAGGCGGACAGGCGAGCATGCTCAAGGTGGTTTTGTCCGACATGACCGGCGCGATTGAAGTGACTTTCTTCAACCAGCCGTGGCTATCCAGCAAACTCACTGTTGATAAACAGATTGTGATCTCCGGGCGCGTGGATCAATACTTGGGCCGCCTGACGCTGGTCCCGGAGGAATGGGAGTATCTGGATCGAGAGCTACTCAACACCGGGCGCATCGTCCCCGTTTACCGGCTGACGGAGGGATTGAGCCAGCGCAATTTGCGCAAGCTGACGGCGCAGGTGGTGCAGCATTGGGCACGCAAGCAGGTGGATGCGCTTCCGGCGGAGATGGTCGCGCGCGCCGGGCTGATGACGTACGGCGAGACGCTGGCGCAAATTCATTTCCCGGACAGCGAACAAACGCTCGCCGCCGCGCAGCACCGGCTGGCGTTCGATGAATTGCTGCTGCTGCAAATCGGCGTGCTGCGCCAGCGGAAGGATTGGCAATCGGCGGAGGGTAAGCCGCTGAACGCGACGGAGGAAGCGCTGCAAGCTTTCATTCACGCTCTGCCCTATTCACTGACCGGCGCGCAGCAACACGCGCTGGCCGACATCCGTACGGACCTCAGCCGCCCGGTTCCGATGAATCGTCTGCTGCAAGGGGATGTGGGTTCAGGGAAAACCGTCGTCGCCGCGACGGCGATGGCGATTGCGGTTCAATCCGGAGCGCAAGCCGCCCTGATGGCTCCCACAAGCATCCTGGCGGAACAACATTTCAAAACGCTCAACACGTTGTTAACTCCCAACTCCCAACTTCCAAATCCCAACAACCAGCCGCCAGCCGCCAGCAACCAGCAACCAACCATTCGTCTTCTCCAAGGCTCCACTTCCGCTTCTGAGAAACAGGAAATTTACGCGGGCCTGCGATCAGGTGAGATTAAGATTATTGTGGGCACACACGCGCTAATTGAAGCACCAGTGGAGTTTGCGAACTTGGGCGTGGCCGTGGTGGACGAGCAGCATCGCTTCGGCGTCGCTCAACGCGCGGCGCTGCGAAATAAAGGCGCGAATCCGCACTTACTGGTGATGACCGCGACTCCCATCCCACGCTCGCTGGCACTCACAGTCTATGGCGACCTCGATCTATCCGTGCTCGACGAAATGCCACCGGGCCGCCAACCGATCCAAACGCACATCTTGCACGCGAACGAACGCGAGCGCGGCTACGCTTTCATTCGCAGCCAGATTCAAACGGGGCATCAGGCCTTCATCATCTTTCCGCTCGTCGAGGAGTCGGAGAAGATCGAAGCCAAAGCCGCCGTGGAAGAACATCAGCGCCTGCAAAAGGAAGTCTTCCCGGAATTCAAGTTGGGCCTGCTGCATGGACGGTTGAAGCCCGACGAGAAAGAAGACGTGATGGCACGCTTCCACGCGGGCGAGTATCACATTCTGGTCTCGACTTCCGTGGTCGAGGTGGGGGTGGATGTTCCCAACGCGACGGTGATGTTGGTCGAAGGCGCCAACCGCTTTGGGCTGGCGCAGCTTCACCAGTTCCGAGGCCGGGTTGGGCGCGGCTCGGCAGCCTCCACCTGCCTCCTCGTCTCCGATGCGCCCAATCCGTACGCGGACGAACGTTTGCTGGCGATGGAACAATCTCAGGACGGTTTTTATTTGGCGGAGAAAGATTTGGATTTGCGCGGCCCCGGCGATTTTCTGGGGACGCGGCAATCCGGCTTTGCGGGTTTGCGGATGGCGAAGTTAAGTGACGTGAAGACGATTGAGAAAGCCCGGCAGGAAGCGCGACTGCTCTTTGAGCATGACCCGGACTTGAAAGCGCCGGAGCACCAACAGTTGGCCGAAAACCTGGCCCGCTTCTGGACGCCCGGTTCAGGAGACGTCAGTTGAAAATTCTCGCCGTTTATCCCGGCACCTTCGACCCGATTCATTATGGGCACATGGACATCGCCCAGCGCGCCTCGCGGCTCTTCGATGAGCTTTTAATTGCGGTGTATGACAAGCCGCTCAAGTCGTTAGTCTTCCTGCCGGAGGAACGCCTGGGCTTTGTTCAAGAGACGGTGAATGGCATGGGCCTGACGAATGTGCGCGTGATCGGCTACAGCGGACTCACGGTGGAGTTCTGCCGTCAGGTGGGCGCGAAGGTGATGATCCGTGGCCTGCGCGTGTTCTCGGACTTCGAGCACGAGTTCCGGATGGCGCTGGCGAACCACCGTCTCGCGCCGGAGATTGAGTTCGTCCCGTTGATTACCAGTGAGCACCATACCTTCCTCAGCAGTTCGACCGTCCGCGAGATTGCCTCGCTGGGCGGCGACGTGAGTTCCATGGTTCCGCCCCACGTGCAAGTTGCCATCAAACGCCGCTTCGCCGAATTAGGAGAAGAGGAAGGGCGGAAGGTAGTGCCGATGACGTCGTTACGAGATTAAGGCTTTTCTATTTTCTGTTGACGACTCCAGAATCTGATTTCTCCCCTCACCCCAGCCCTCTCCCCTCCGGGGAGAGGGCGAGTCCCCCCTCTCCCGGCGGGAGAGGGGCCGGGGGTGAGGGTGAGCACCGATTGAGACACTGAATTGCGTTTCATCTCTAATCAGTGTATCTTAAGCTCCACTATCAACTAATCCGTCCCCGGGAAAGGTTCTATGGACATCCTACATCTGGTTGACCGATTAGAAGAAATTTTCAACGCGGGCCGCCCTATTCCGTTTACCCACAACTTGGTCGTGGACGAGGATCGCGTGCTGGATTTAATTGACCAGATGCGCGTCTCAATCCCCGAGGAAGTTAAGAAGGCTCAACAAGTCCTGGCCCAGCGTGATCGAGTTCTGGCTCAAGCTCAGGAAGAAGCGGCCCGCACCGTCCAACTCGCTAAAGAAAAAGGGGAGCAGTTGGTAGATCGCGAGTCGGTCGTCATGGGTGCGCAGACCCGCGCCGATCAGATCCTCCAAACGGCCAAAGCGGACGCGGACGCCATCCGCGCCGACGCGGACGACTACGCCCTCGAAATGCTCACTCAGCTCGAAACCGAGCTTGCCAAATCGCTCTCCCAAGTCCGCAACGGGATCGCCAAACTCAAGACCGAAAAAGGCCTGCCCGTCGGGTCGAACGGAGATTGAGGGTTAGCAAAGTTAATTAATCACGAACGCGTAAACCGCGCGAAGCGGTTCGCACGGTTTACGCGTTCGTGATTAAAAAGGTATTCAATGAAACCGGAACTCATCGCAGATTACAAATGCAAAGTTGGTGAAGGCCCGCTGTGGCATCCACTGGAGAAGCGCGTCTATTGGACGGACATCGAGACTGGCCGGATGTTTTGGTATGACCCGGCCAGTGGAAAGCACGAGCAATTCTACAGCGGTGAGGTCGTCGGCGGCTTCACCATTCAAGAAGATGGCGCGCTGCTGCTATTCATGGCGCGCGGCGCTATCGCTCTCTGGCGCAATGGAAAGTTGAGATACGTCATCAAAGAAATCCCCCTGGAGCGCAAATCTCGCTTCAACGACGTCATCGCCGACCCGGCCGGACGCGTGTTCTGCGGAACGATGTCCACGAAAGAGCAAACGGGCCGCCTCTATCGGCTCAATACGGACGGTTCACTCACCGTGGTGGTGGAGGGAATCGGAGTCTCCAACGGGATGGGCTTCAGCCTGAATCATCGGCAAATGTATTACACTGATTCGAAGGTCCGGAAGATTTATCTGTTCGATTACGACTCTGGCCCAGGCACTCTCTACAACCAGCGCGTGTTCCTGGAAACACCGGCCAACGCCGGTGTGCCGGATGGCATGACGGTGGACGCGCAGGGCTATGTTTGGTCGGCGCGTTGGGATGGTTCGGCGCTCTATCGTTACACGCCGAAAGGCATGGAGGAACGCCACATCCAATTTCCGGCCAAGAAAGTTTCGAGCGTGATCTTTGGGGGAGAGGATCTGACGGATATGTATGTGACGACCGCCGGTGGCGATAACAAAGCCGAGGAAGGCAAAGGGGCCGGGGCGCTCTTCCGACTCAACGTGGGGATTGCTGGCCGCCCGGAATTTTTTTCACGGATTAAAGTCTAGACTATTTATGCACATCGTCACCCTCAGCTTTGATGACGGCTTCATCAAGTCCAATCAACGCATCGCCGAAATTTATGAGCAGCACGGTCTTTCGGCCAGCTTTAATGTAATTGCCACCGGCCATTACCCCGACTTTCAGTCGCCAGATATTTACCATGATGGTTATCCGAAGGGAGACTTCAAGCTCTGGAATGAACTCCAGGCCCGCGGCCACGAGATCATGCCCCACGGCTACAAGCACGCCAACAAGCAACAGCTTCCCTTTGCAGAAGCGCAGGACTTGATCTTGCGCTGCCTGGAGATTTTTGACAAAGAACTAAAGGGTTTTGATCGCAAAGAAGCCGTTTTCAATTTTCCCTACAATGCTTCCACACCTGAGTTGGAAGCCTGGCTGCCGACCGTCATGCGCGCCTTCCGAACCGGAGGCCCGGGGCTTAATCCGCTGCCTCACGTGAGTCAGACCAAGTTGACTTGTTCCGCCTTTGGCCCGGATAACTGCGAACACCATCTAGATCACGAAATAGAACACTTACTCGCGCAGCCCGAAGGCTGGTTGATCTACAACACCCACGGCTTAGACGATGAAGGCTGGGGTCCCATCGGCAGCGCTTATCTGGATCGTTTGTTGGAACGACTGGCGAACATTAAGACAGTTCAGATTCTGCCCATCGGCCAGGCGTTGAAGAAATTTGCAGCTTAAAGTTCCTGGAGCTCCCCGAGTTCCTTGAGTTTCCATGGGTTGATCGTGACTCGCTTAATCCGAGCCTTGACAGCCCCTCCCCGCCCTTCTATAATGCCGCTCGTTGCCTGCCGATATTTGGCAGGCGTTGTTTTGTAAAACGCTAAAAAGGAAAGCACATGCCTCCACATCCCAAACGCAAACATTCCAAGGGCCGTCGCAATCGCCGACGCTCCCAAGACGCCATCCTCCCCAATCCGTTGGTAGTTTGTAGCAACTGCGGCGAACTACGCCAGCAGCATACCGTCTGCCCCAAGTGCGGACACTATCAGGGTAAAGAAATCTTTGAAGTGAAGAAAGAAGAGAAGGGCTAGAAACAGCCAGCAGGCAGAAGCAAATAGAGGCCGTGAGATACGGCCTTTTTTTATTGATTCGAGGCGACCATGCTCAATCCCAAGACACTTGCTTTCGTTTTTCCCGGTCAAGGCTCCCAGTTCGTGGGGATGGGACGCGAACTGGCCCAGACCTCCCCGGCGGCGCAGCGAATTTTCGCCGAGGCGGATGAAACCCTGGGCTTTCAACTTTCGACCTTATGCTGGGAAGGCCCGGAGGAGGTGCTGACCGATACCGTGAACGCCCAGCCCGCGTTATTGACCTGCTCCATCGCCGCGCTGCGCGCGCTCGAGGAGAAATTAGGCGAGATTAAGCCGGCGCTCGTCGCCGGTCATTCGATGGGAGAAATTTCGGCGTTGGTCGCAGCGGGTTCGCTGGAATTTGAAGATGGGCTGCAACTGGTTCGGCGGCGCGGCGAAGTGATGAAAGCCGCCGGGGAAAAGTCGCCGGGCGGGATGGCGGCCAGCTTAGGTTTAGATGCGCCGGTGCTTATTGAAGCTTGTGCTGAGGCGAGCGCGGCCACCGGCGGACGAGTTCAAGTGGCCAATGACAACTGCCCGGGTCAGGTCGTTATTTCAGGCGAAAACGCGGCGCTAGAGAAAGCGATTGAATTGGCTAAAGCGCGCGGCGCGAAGAAGGTTCGCAAGCTGCCGGTCTCCATCGCTTCCCATTCACCGTTGATGGAGTCGGCGGCGGAAGAATTTGCTCGCGCGGTGGATGCCATGCCGTTCATCGCGCCGGTGCCGCCCGTGGTGGGCAACATCAAAGCCCTGCCGCTGACCGACCCGAACGAGATCCGCGCCGAGCTTCCGGCGCAACTGATCTCGCCCGTGCGCTGGACGGAGTCGGTGCGTTACATGATCGGCCAGGGCGTGACTCTTTTTATTGAATTAGGCTCAAAGGATGTGCTGACGACGTTTTTCAAACGGATTGATGAGAATGTGAAGGGGATGGCGGTGGGAACGCCAGGAGAAATAGAAAAGTTATTATCTTCTTCTGATGCGTGACAACAATTCCTGAACGCGCTGAGCTAACCCCGCCGAGGGTGGTGTGACCCGGTACGCTGCTTGTTCGACGGCAGTGGTGAGTTCACTCCAATCATCGCGGGCGAGGCGGCGAGCGAATTCGCGCGGCGTTTCGGCGCGCGCCCGGTAGCGCTTGAGTCGCTTTTGTCCGGCGCGATAGGCGGCGAGGATGCGCCGCCGGTTCGGGTCGAGGTCAATGCTCGGGAAGCGGGCGGGTCGGGAACGGTGCGCGGCGCGCCACAGGTAACGCGCCAAAAAGAAAAGCAAGATTAAAGCTAAGGGAACCAGCAACAAACTCAAAGGGCCGAGCGCCGCGCCGGCAAGCGCCGCACCCGCTGAGGCCCAACTCCCCCACGGAAGCGCGGGCAAACTGTCGAGCGCTCCCGAAAAAATCCAGCGCTGCACTTGAGTCGGATAAGGCGATGGTTTCCAGCCCGGTGTTGCATCGAACGGAACCCAACCGTAACCCGGAAAATAGACTTCGTTCCAGGCGTGAGCGTCCGAGGCGCGCACGGTGTAGTAGCCGGAGAAGGTGTTGTACTCGCCCGCGCCATAGCCCGCGACGACTCGCGACGGAATGCCGAGGCTGCGCAGCATAACGGCCAGCGCGGTCGCGTATTGTTCGCACACGCCGCGCCGATCTACGAAGAGAAAGTTGTCCACCGTTTCGGAGTTGGGCGGCTGTGGCGGCGGGAAGAAATCGTAAGGGAGGGTGAGCAGGTAGTCGCGCAGCGTTGAGGCTTTGTCGTAGGCCGTGGACGAGGTGGCGGTGAGGCGTTGGGCAAGATCGCGGACGCGCGGTGAGATAGTGTCCGGCAGTTGCAAGTAGCGCGCGGCGATGTCCGAGGGGTAAACGCCCGAGGCGGCCCGCAGCTTCTCCTCTGAGAAATTGGGACGGCGCGAGACGATGGTGTAGGTGGTCCCGGCTTTGAGCGGTTGACTGACCCTGAGGCCGATGCCCGCATCCACCGACAATTCTTGAGCATTGATGTAGACCTCCGCCGGACGATAGGCGGCGAAGAGCAGATTGGGCTGATCGCGGACGATGTAGTAGCTCTGCACGATTTCTTCGCCTTGAGCTTCGGCCTCGGAGGTAACATCGAAACTCAAAGAACGCCAGCGATTGAGTGTGGTGATAGACGCTTCAGACTGCGACCAGGCGTGGCCGTTGTAAGTGTCATAGGAGTGGCTGCGCCAGTAACTCCAGGCGGGTGAGCGCACGTACATCACAATCGCATCACTTAACCCACCGCGATAGCGCAGATCAAGTTGAGTGTCGAAGCCGTAATAATAGTCCCCTTTCTGATCAGACCAGCCATTGATCTGGACGAGGGGCATCGCCGGGTTGACGATTTGGGAGGTGACCCCGCGAGGAATGGGTAAGTTGATTGAGAACGGTGGAATGAGCGGGCGACCGGCGAAGTGAGGAGTGAAAGCAAAAACCAGAAAAGAAAAAATCCCAAATCCCAAAGACCAACTTCCAAGGGCCAAGGAAGAACCGCG
>Ga0075431_100001614_pt1 | contig 21044 bp, 18 predicted proteins | sample RhiMetdeltSRZDD5_FD_75297 | JGI IMG/M metagenome (GOLD analysis project Ga0075431, IMG submission 75297) | Populus rhizosphere microbial communities from Tennessee, USA - Rhizosphere MetaG P. deltoides SRZDD5 | ecosystem: Host-associated > Plants > Roots > Rhizosphere > Soil | place: USA... | reverse complement strand
CGACGACGTGGGATTGGGTGCCGCCGACGCTGCCCTCTCCAATCACCGATGTTTCAACCGTCGCCGGAGACACCGTTCAGCCGGCATGGACGACGCGCCACGTCGAGCTCGATGACCTCGGACACGTCATCACGATCCAGAGCCCGTTTGCGGTGCACCAGGTTCTCGTGGACTGGCCGGAGACGCTCGCCTGGATCACCGTCATCCTTGCACTACCCTGAGACGCGATCCCCTGGGAGATCCGAACATGGCAAAGAAACCGGGTAAGGCACCGGAGGTCACGTCCGAGGAAGCGCTCGCGTTCATTCGGAAGATGCAGAAGGCATTCCCGAAAACGCCGCGCACGAAGAAGGAGAGAGCGCGGCTTCAGAAATATCTCGCCACGTTCACCGATGAACGGCTCAAGGCCGTCGGTCGTCGCGTGCAGGCCGACGTGTTGCAGCGCCCAGCGCGCACGATCACGCCGAAAGACGTCAGCGCGTCGACGTATGCTGGAGCGCGGCGATCTCGGCGCGCAGCGCGTGGGCCCAAGCGCGGCGGTCGCGGCCGTCGTTGAGCTGCGGCGTGCCGAACGTGGCGACGACCCGTAAGTCTCGCGCGCGCAGCGTGCGCCAGACGGATCCCAGGAGCGATTCGTCGCCCATGTAACTCGCAGCCCGGCTGGGCTTATCCGATCGGCCGTCGACAATGGTGAGACGCACCGGTTGCACCGGCGCGTCCGCGGCGATCGCCGCCTGGATGAGGCTCGAATGAAACGGTAGGACGTCACTGCCGTCGCCCGTTGTTGCCTCGGGAAACACGGCGAGAATTTCCCCGTTGCGCAATGCCTCCGTCATTCGGTGCACCACGCGCAAGACATCGCGTCGCGACTCTCGACTCACGTACATCGTGCCGGTACCCGATGCGAGCGCGCCCACCACCGGCCACCGCGCCACGTCCGCCTTCGCCACGAACCGGCAGTGACAGACCGCGTGAAGGGCCGGGATGTCGAGCCACGAGACATGATTCGAGACGAGGAGCACGGGGCCCTTCCGCGGCGGACTGCCGATGACTTCCAGCTCGACGCCGAACTGGTCCAGGATTCCCCGAGCCCAGGCCTGGATTTGCCCGTCGCGCTGCGCTTGCGACAGCCGGGGAAACACCGGAAGCTGCGCCACGCCGCGGAGTACTTGCACGCCCACGCGCACGCCAAACCAGCACGCTGCCACGCGAGAGCGCTCCGTGCAGATCGGCCGTTCGAATGTGGAGCTGCGCGCCTCACGCACGCGAGAACGTCTGCATGGCGCGGGCGACACGCCGAGCGAGATCGTCGAGGTGCGAAAGCTCGGCCAGTCGGGATTCCACACCCGCGTCCCGACGCCCGGACGCTTTCAGGAATTCGTGGAGACTGAGCAGGCATCGGCGCTCGAGAACCGGAGAGCGGTATTGCACGGCCGCCGATTCTACGGCCCCGCGAAACAGCGCTTCGGCGCGCGCGGCGTCCTTGGGCGCGACATCGGCCGCCACCAGTGCCTGCACCCGACGCAGCTCTGGCTCGAGCCATTGGCTGCCTACAGGCATCAATTGCATGGCGCGTTCGGATGTCTCGGCCGCCTCCGCGAGCCGGCCGACGCGACGCTGGGCATCGGCGAGAATGGCCAGATGACCGGCCTCGGACAAACGGAACTCGACTGAATCCAAGGCGGCGATCGCCTTGGCCATCATAGGAATCCCCTGCTCCGGCTGTCCGGCCTGGCAGAGCGCCCATCCCATGTACGCCGCCGCCATCGCACGAAATCCATAGAGACGGTGCTGTTCGGCGAGCGCGAGCAGATCCTTGGCCACCGCCATCATCTGCTCGACGGCGCCGCACAGCCCAAAGACCCAGCCACCAACATAGGACATAGGGATCGCCGTCGAATGCGGATGCCGGGCCGCGTCGGCCGTGCGCAGCGCGTCGACGCCCGCCTCGAGCGCGGCATCCACGTCGCCCAAGTACAGGTGCGTGATGCTCAGCAGCGACTTCGTATGCACCTCGGTGTTCTGGCCGTACAGATGCGTTGTCGCCGCGTCTCGCTCGGGAACGTAGAGCCGCAACGATTGTTCGAGCGCCGCTTTCGCGGCCGCCGCCTCGCCGTGGGCCATCAGGGCCTGGCCCAGCATGCGATGACCGATGACGCGCTCGGATTCGAATCCGCCCTGCTCGGCACGGGCGATGAAGTCCCTCGCGAGCGAAATCGCCTCGCTGGTGCGACCGCGACAATTCACGAACGTGAACCGTCCGAAGGCGAACGGGAAGACCCGGTGGGCCGCCGTCCCTTCGTCGCACAGCTGCAGACCGCGCTCACAGCACGCGGCCAGCTCGGGCGACGTCGCGCTCAACGTCGCAAGAAGCGAGCCCATCAATGAAGCCTGCAAATCGAGCTCGAACTGCCGTCGCGCAGGGACGTCGGGAACCTTGTCCAGCAGGCTGAGTCCGCGGCGGATGTGCCCCACCGCCTCGATATGCGCGGATCGCCTCGCGGCGGCCACGCCGGCCTGCAGCCAGGCGCGCGTCGCCTCCGGAAACGCGCCCGCCTCGGTGAGGTGATGGGCGAGCACTTCCGGGATGACCGGCTCGCCGGCCTCGGCATCGCGCAGAACATCTACGATCCGACGGTGCATGGCGCGTCGCTCCGTATGAATCATGGATTCGTGCGCCATCCGCTGGAGCAGGACGTGCCGGAATTCATAACGGATTTCCCCACCGATCCGCTTCGGCACGAGAATCTCCGCGTCGACCAGGGCTTCCAGGCGCTCGTGAACCTGCGCGGTGTCGTCGTCGTCGAGCAGAGTGAGCAGGAAGTCCGGCGTGAAGGCCCCACCGATACACGCCGCCGCCTGGGCGACGCGTCTCGCCCCCGGTCGGCGATCGAGACGCTCCGACATGAGTTCGGCGAGCATGAGCGGAACGCCGCCCAATCTGCGATGCGCCGCCGGCCCGCGGACCTGCTCATCGAGGAGCGAGATGATCAGCTGTTCGAGGAAGAACGGTACGCCCTGAGCGGCGTCGACGGCCTTCAGCACCATCTCGTCGGACAGCGCGCCTGCGCCCGGCACCGATCGCGCGAGCTCCAGGGAGTCCTGCCGATCAAGCGGCTCCAGGTGAACCGTCTCATCGATGCCCGGAAGCACCGGGCCCTTGGGAAAGGGGCGCATCGTCAACACGATGAGCACGGGCAATTTTGCCGAGGCCGCGACGATGTCATTCAGCAGCTCAGCCGACGAAGGATCCAACCAGTGGGCGTCTTCAATCCAGAGCACCACCGGCCGCACACTCGCGGCCTGCGCGATCACCGACACGACGAATTCGTATTGCCGCTGCTTGAAGAGCTGTGGTGTCGCGGCGACTGCGCTGCCACCGGCCGGGACAGCCATGCCGAGCAGACTGGCGACGAGCGCGAATTTTTCCGGCGTGTTGCGGCCGAGGTCCTCGAGGTAGCCCGAAATCTTCTCGTGCCGTACCGACTCCGCGTCGTCGACCGTCAGTCCAGCACGGCTCCACAGAAAGGCGCCGACGGGATAGAGTGGCGTGCTCGCGAAGATCTCGCGGCATTGGGTCGGCAACAGCGTCGCGTCGGCGAACTCGGGCCGGCCGGACAGCTCGAGCACCAGACGCGTCTTGCCGAGACCGGCATCGGCGACAATGGCCACGATCTGGCTGCGAGACTCGTCTCTGACCGCTTTCCAGCGGGCGACGACGCGCTCGATGGCGGCCTCTCTCCCGACCATCCGCGCCGCGCCGCGGCGCAGGCGGGACTCGGTCCGTTTGGTGCCGGGCAGCGCGCGCACGACCTGGTAGACGTCCACCTTGCGCGAGAGACCCTTGATGGCTCTGGAGCCGAGCGGCGTGCACTCGAACATCCCCTCGACGAGCTCGGCCGTTTCCTGGCTGATGACGATGCCGCCGGTGGGCGCCTCGGCCTGCAGCCGCGCTGCAAGATTCACCGCCTCCCCCACCACGCCCGATCGGCTGGAGCCCGCGCTGATCAGAAGCTCCTGCGCGATCATCACCAGTCCCGAATGCACGCCGATGCGCGCTTGCAGTCGCGGCATCGTTCGGCCGTGGAACGTCGTGTCGAGATCGCGGAGCCCGTCGAGCAGGGCGAGCGACGCGAGCAGCGCCCGTTCGGCGTCGTTTTCGTGCGCAGCGGGGTAGCCGAAGTACACCAGGACGCCGTCCCCAAAGGCCTGCGCGACGAAGCCACCAAAACGCTCCATGGTGGTCAGCGCGAGTCGCTGGTAGCGGCGCAACAACAATCCGAGCTCTTCGGGGTCGAGCTGTTCGGCGAGGTCCGTGAAACCGACGAGATCGACGAACGCGATCGTGAGAAACCGGTGCTCGGACGGGCCTTGGCCCGATGCAGAGGTCGTCCCGAATTCACTCATCGGAAATCCCCCCTGCTCGTCTCGCGAGCGTAGATGCCCGCACGCGTTCGCGTGCGCCCATGGTCGTCCCCGCCCCTCCGAACGGGCCCCTATTCTAATCCAGCTTCACGAAGGGTGCGTTCCGGGTGTAGGTTTGGACGCTTCGATGCGGTCCCTGGGGGGCATGCTTTCGATGCGACGCGCACTCGTCGTCTGCACCCACCTGCGCCCGAGCCGCGACAAGCGGCGGACGCGATACTTCATGCAGCCGATCGCCGGTCTCCACGTCGCGTCCTTGATCGACGCACGGCACTTCGACGTGCGTCTGCATCACGAGGACTGGCACGGACCATTCGATCCGGCGCGCTGCGGCGGATACGATCTCGTCTTTCTGTCCGGCCTCCAGCCGGACTTCGACCGCATGCGCCAACTTTCGTACTTTTTCCGCCGGAGCGGCGCCACCGTCGTCGCGGGCGGGAGCATCTGCACGTCATTCCCCAAGTTCGCCACGCGGTTCTTCGACGTCGTCTGTGCCGGTGGCGTAGACAGCGTGCGCGACGTCGTGGCCGATTACCTACGCGGAGCGCTCAAGCAGATCTACCGATCCCCGATCGACCGCATCTCGTCTTACGCGATCGACCACGGGCTCCTCGCCAAGAACGGCATCAACCCGCTGGTCCACCTCATGGAAGCGTCCCGCGGCTGCAGCTTCAAGTGCCGGTTCTGCGTCATCCCGGCGGAGGTCGGAGGCCATGCGCGCTACGACCTCACCACGCTCGCCGCCGCGATCGACAACGCGATCGAGACCAGTCCCGTTCTCAGCTTTCGGCGCTGGTACCCGATGATCAACTTCCTCGACAACAATTTCTCCGACGACCGCGCGCACATGCTCGCCGTTGCCGAGCTGCTTGCGTCGCATCCCAAGGTGCGGGGGTGGAGCGCCCTTGTCACGCAGAACGTGCTGCACGACCGTGACCTCATCCGCACCCTGGCGCGGCGCAAGTGCATGGTCCTCTTCGCGGGTCTCGAATCGCTCGATCACGAGATGCTGCGCCGCTACAACAAGACGCAGAACATGAGCCGTCGCTTCAGCGTCAGCGACGACATCGCCTTCGCCGAATCGCTCGGCATCGCGATTTGCTACGGCTACCTGTTCGACTCGTGCCACCAGACCGCGGCGGAGATGGAGCGGCAGATCCAGGCGATCGCGCGCAATCCGCTGATGCCGATGCCCGTCTACCTCAGCGTGGTCGCGCCGCTCGCCGGCACCGCGACCTTCTGGGACGACGTGCGCGCGGGCCGCCTGGCGCCGAGTCTGCGATTGCGAGACCTCGACGGCGAGACGATCTGTCACACGACACTCGCCGATCGCCGCGAGGCCATCGTCGACTTCATCGAGCGGATGTTCCGGCGGCCGTGGACGGTGGTCGCGCGCTTCGGCATCCTCGTGAAGACGCTGCGCCGGATCATACGCGCGCGCAGCCTGAACCCGGTGCGCTGGTGGGTCATCGCGTCGGCGAACTTCCACTGCTTCATCTGGTCACGCAGCACGCCGACGGCACCGCGCTCGTACGTGGCCGGCGACGACACGCTCGACCCGCAGTATTTCGAGCGGCCGGATGACTTGTCCGACGACGACCGGATCCGTTACTTCGAGCCGGTGACGCTGACCGACGCCAGCGGCGCACCGGCCGAATGGCTTCTGCCGTACGTCCCGATGGTGGAGGCGCCGACACGCCGAGAGCGCGTGCGAGCGGCCGAGCCATGACCTTGACGTACGCGGAAACGAGAGACAGCGAGCACCTGCGGCTGCTGACGCCCGCCATCGACGTCTTCATCGATCGGTATCGACACCCCGCGGCCACGAAGTCGACGTCTCCCCGCCAGACGCTGTTCTTCTTTCCCGGCGGCATTGCGAGTCAGCTGACACGCGCTACGCGGAAGTTCGTCGATGGCGTCGCCACGCCGCAGACGTTCGACTATGAGGTGGTCTGGGTCGCGTCCGACTCGTTCGATGGGGGCGCGCGCGACTTGAAAATGTACCGCGACAGCGCGGGGACCTTCAGAGACAGGGGCAGCCGCATCATCGTTGCCGATGCGGCCGTGAGTGACAGCGATGGACATACCCCGCACGACGGACTCATCGCCTGGTGCGCGAGCAACAACGTCGATCTGTTCGTCCTTCCTTGGGACTGGCGGCGGCGGCTGGATGAGACGGTGAACTTTTTTGTCGGCAAGTTCCTGCCGTTCTTTCAGGCGCGCGTGCTGGCCGCTGGCTGCCCGGATCCGCTGGCGCGTTTCGCGCTGGTCGGTCACAGCCTCGGCGGCATGATCGTCAATCTGATCTTGCGTGGCAACGATCCCATCGTCGCCAACATGACGCACGCCATCACGGTCGCCACACCGTTCTACGGCTACCCCGGCCAGGTGCATCGTTGGTTCGAGGGCGACGACTGGTTCAACGGTACGAACCCACCAGGCGTGTTCAAGCAGGAGATCATGGAGACGATCGCCTCGCTCCCATCCCTGTATGTCGTGCAACTCCTGGACGAGGCCACGTACCGCAACAGCACCACTCAATCGGCACTGGCCCACGACCCAGACTTTCCGCTCGCGGCCTATCCCAGCATGGACATGACGAGCCCGGGCGTACGTGCCGACCCGTACAATCCGAAAACCAATGGCAACCTCGTCCGTTACCCTGCCCTGACGGGCTTCAGTCCTTCCGAGCTGGAATACGCGCGGCTGCAGGTCCAGCAACTGACGGGGCCGATGGAGCCTCATCTGCTGCAGAAGTTCTACAACATCCGCGGCGTGCGTACTGAGAACGACGGGCACACGCCGATGCCCAACACGATCGGCAGTGTGAGCTGGGACTGGATTCCGACGAGTTTCGATTCGGCCGATCCGTCACCGATCGTCGATGGCGCGCGGGTGCCGGGCGACGACACCCAGCCGGCATGGTCCGCTCGCCTCGCGACGAATCATCCGAGCCGCTGCATCACCGTGAGAGGCAGGAACATCGCGCACATATTCGTCATGAATGATGCGCTGGTCATCGACGCGATCGGCTCGATCCTGTGTCCGCCGGGAGCGGCCATGAGGGCGCGTGACATCGCGCAGCCGGAGCCGGCCTCCGATGACGATGTCGTCGAGTTCCTGCGCTGGCTGTCCGAGCATCCCGGAGTCGGCCGAACGTGGCGGAGCTTCAACCATCCGGAGCTACGCAACGTCGTCCCCCGCAAGTTCAGCAACAAACTCGGAGCCATCATGCGCCGCCTTCTGATGGACGTGATGAAGCGGCCCGCACCGAAGGGCCTGACGGCGCCCGAGCCGCCAGAGCGGAACGCTGCCGCGCGCAAGCCGGCCGGCGGCCGCCGGCGCGGCCGATCGCCGAAGAAGAAGACGCGATGACCGCCTCGCCGCGCGAGGGCGTACCCGCTCAGGCCTGGAAGACCGAGGGCATCGCGCCGATGGAGCGGCCCGGCGCCGCCATGCGGCTCCTCATGGCGATCGTCGCCTTCGCCGAGCGACTGAACGTCACGTGTGCGAAGCGAGGCAACCCCTGGGTGTACGACACCGCCGCGTTCCCGTGGGCCGCCGCCCTCGAACGCGAGTGGCGCGCCGTCCGCGACGAGCTCGACGCCCTGATGGTGCGAAGGGCTGAGCTGCCGAACGTGCACGACATCACCGCCGACGCGGCGTCCATCTCGCGCGACGCGGGCTGGAAGATCTTCCCGTTCATCGCGTACGGCATCAGGTCCCAGCGGAACATCGACCTCTGTCCGCAGACATGGCGGATCGTCCAGGGCATCCCTCGCCTCAGGACGGCGATGTTCTCGATCCTGGAGCCGGGCAAGCATCTGCCACCGCATCGCGGTCCCTACAACGGCGTGCTGCGTTTGCATCTGGGCCTGGTCGTGCCCGAGACGAGGGAGCGGCTGGCGATCCGCATTGGGGTCGAGGAACGCCGCTGGCAGGAAGGTCGCGTGCTGATCTTCGACGACGCCTATGAGCACGAAGTCTGGAACGATACCGCAGAAGTGCGCGTCGTCCTCTTCGTCGACTTCGAAAAGCCGCTGCGCTTCCCGGCCAACATTCTCAACCGCGTGCTGCTCGGTCTCGCTGTGTTCACGCCGTTCGTCCGCGAAGGCAGCGCTAATCTCAGGCGCTGGGAGCGGCAATTCTACGGCGACCCGTCCGTAACGACGCGAGCGTAACGAGGGTCGGGTCGATGCAGGTCATCGACGAAGTCCCCCGGAGCGCGCTGCAGACCGAGATCGACGCCCTGCCGCCGAGCCAGCGGCTGGTCGACCGGGGTGGATTCCGCGTGTACCTGGCGCGCGCAGCCGAGATCCCCTGGGTGCTGCAGGAGCTCGGGCGGTTGCGCGAGCTGACGTTCCGCGCCGTCGGCGAAGGCACCGGCCGATGCGCCGACGTCGACGTGTTCGACACCTATTATTTGCACCTGTTCGTCTGGGACGTCCGCGCGAACGCCATTGCGGGCGCCTACCGGCTCGGGCTCGCGGACGAAATCCTCGCGCGTCGTGGGCCGCGCGGTCTCTATACCCATTCGTTGTTCGAATACCCGCCCGGGTTGCTCGACGTGGTGAACCCGGCGATCGAGCTCGGCCGCTCGTTCGTACGCTCGGAATATCAGCGCAGCTTTGCCCCGCTGATGCTGCTCTGGTGCGGTATCGGCCGATTCATCGAGTGCGCTCCGCGCTACGCGACCCTGCTTGGTCCCGTCAGCATCAGCAGCCGCTACGCGCCGGCGTCACGTCGGCTGATGGTCGAATATCTGTCGCGCTACCCCGCCGATGGCCGCCTGGCCAGCCAGGTCAGACCACGGCGCCCGTTTTGCGACGAAGCGCGCGCGCCGGCGTCGGACGCCGTCATTTCGGCGCCAACGACGCTCGATGAATTATCACGCCTGATCGCGCGCATCGAGCCCGACGGCAAAGGAGTTCCGGTGCTGCTGCGGCACTACCTGCGTCTGGGCGCGCGGCTGCTCGGCTTCAGCGTCGACGCCGAATTCGCTGACGCGCTCGACGCGCTCATGATCGTCGACGTGCGCCAGGTCGACCCGATGATGCTTGCGCGTTACATGGGCGACTCGGGAAGCGCCGCGTTTCGCGCGTACCACGGGCCGAATTCGCGCATCTCTTCCTAGGGCCAAAATCGCGCGTTCGCCGGCAAAGAGCCCATTGAGGCCGCGTGCGCTTGCGTGAGAGTGGCCACCGGGGGGAGCCACTATGCTCGAGCTCATCTGGATCGTGATCATCGGCGCCGTCGTCGGGGCGCTCGCGAAACTGATCATGCCGGGGCGGGATCCCGGCGGCTTTTTCGTCACGGCGCTGCTGGGGATGGCCGGCGCGCTCGTCGCGACGTTCCTCGGCCGGCTCATCGGGCTCTATGGGCCGAATCAAGGCGCCGGCTTCATCGCGTCGATCGTCGGCGCCCTGGTCGTCCTCTTCGTCTACCACGGCATCATGAAACGACGTGGCGCTTAGGGGCACGCCATCATGAGACGACCTCGCGCTTAGGCGGCCCGCCTGGAGGTCGTCGGGCCGCGCAGCCGCGTCATCATGCGACGGAGCGTCCGCACGATCTTTGGGATCAGCCACGCTGTCGCGATCACGAACAGGAGAAGCAGGGCGAGGAAGAGCAGCGGGAAAAACGTCATCAGTGCCGTGGAGCCGATAGCGACGGCGTCTTCCGCGACGCTGACGACCGCGCCCGCACCGGGCGCCGTCGTGTTGACGGCGACCCGCGTCACGGCCTTGCTGCCGTGCGAGCCAAGCGCAAGACCGCCGCCGACCAGGAGCGCCGCCACGCGCACCGGCGGATCGAAGTCGGCGAACGCCGCGGCCGCGAGGACGGCACCAGCCGGGACTCGCACGAACGTGTGGACGGCGTCCCAGAGCGAGTCGATCGCGGGAATCTTGTCCGCGACGAACTCGATGACGTAGAGCGCGACGGCCAGCCCGATGACCCAGCCGTTCGAGAGGACACCCAGGTCGCCGGGCAAGCGCGCGAAGCCGAGTCGCTGCAGGAGCCCGAGCGTCGCCACGGTCGCGTACAGATTGATGCCGGATAGCCAGGCGGATCCGAGCGCCGTCGTCAGCGTGGTCAGCCAGTCCATCGCGCTACCCGGTGCCCTTGAGCCGGTCGTATGCCCACACGGTCACTCGATACTGGGCGGCCGCCGGCATCTTCGGAATGTCGAAGTACACGCGGCCCAGCGCGGGAATCACGCCAGGCAGCCAGTAAAGCCGCTGCCCGACGACGTTGCCGGAGGCGTCGAGCGCCTGCGCGAGCAGCTGGACTCTGTTCGCCGGCTCGCCGAGGGCGCTCTGGACATAGCCCTGCAGCCGGCGCTCGCCATCGTGGTCGGGCTCTGCCGACCAGTCGATGCTGAACCACTGCTGCGCATTGGGCGCGAGGCTCGCGACCGACGCCGACGGTTGCGTGTCGGTCGTCGCGCAGCCACCCAGCGTGGCGCACAGCAGCATGGTCGCGGCGGACACCATTCTCATCATGTTCCAAGCCTCAGGGCGCTTCCGGCGGCTCGACCAGATCTCTTGTCGCCTCGACCTTGACGTCCGGCCCTAACGGTTTGTCGAGGGCGCGGGCCGAGTACGGCCACGCCGCCGGTGGCGCCGCCTGCTTGTCGAAAAACGTCCGGATCGCCGCGTCAGAGACCGCATAGCCCCAGTTGATGAGCGTCTTCTGCTCGCCTTGCGTGAACGGATTCAAGCGCGTGCGGATACGCGCCAGCTCTTCGGTGCGCTCGGGGGGCACCGGCAGCGTGCTCGCGGCACGATAGCTCTGGATCGGCGTCGCGATACCCCAGTACGCGCCGGTGCGCTGCTGGCTGGTGTAGAGGTCGACCAGCACGCGCTTGCGCATCCCGCGCGCCTGGTTCGTCGCGATGTCGAGCGCACGTAGCGCCTGACGAAACCAGTCGCGGCCCTGCGCGGCTTCATAGTGAAACGGCGCGCCGGCATCGCTCACCAGCAGCGTCGCGAGCCGCCGCCACACTGTCTCGAGACCGAGGTTGTCGTAGGCGCCGCCGTCGGTCAGCAGCAACCGCTCGCGATACGTGGGCTCGTTGTAGAGATCGGCGCCGGGAGTGTGCTCGAAGGACGCTGGATCGGGCTCGAACGTTACCGGCGACAGAAACGGCGGGAAGGCACTCGAGGCGGCGACGGCGAGGGCAATCTCAAAGCGCGGGCGTCGTATCAGGCCGATGCGATAATCGCCGCAGTAGGGCTTGCTGAAGCGAAAGTCGACGCCTGTCGCCAGGTTCGTCGAATTGAAGACGAAGCGGGGCGGATCGTCCGGCAGGTCGGCAAGCGTCGCCGTGCCGAACAGATGTTTCCGGTAGGCCTTCGTGAGCACGTCGGCGACCGTCTCGCCGGGCATGAGCACGCCCTCGAGGATCGAGGGCGCATCGATCGTTTGCTCGCAAAACTTCCGCAGCGGCGTGATGACTTCGTCGATGAGCGCCTGCGCGGACCAGTTGGCTTGCCGCAGCGTCGCCCATTTCAGCCCGAGGACGCCGGCGACGATCGAGCCGCCGGACACGCTCGAGACGCGGCTCAGCTTCTGCAGGTGGCCGAGCTCGTTCAAGCGCCACAGGACGCCACAGTGAAAAAGCGTGGCGCGAAAGCCACCACCGGACAGCGCCAGTCCGACTCCGGGCTCCGTTCCCTCGCTACCGAACGGCATCGACAAGAGTCTACTCTCGTTACACTTCTAAGAGCCGAGGGAGGGCGAGATGACGACGAGCGTTCATGAGATCGCCGACCACATCTATCGCATCAGCACACCGGTGACGTTCCCCGACGGCGCCGGTTTCACGTTCAACCAGTATCTGGTCGCGGCCGAACAGCCACTGCTTTTTCACACCGGGCCGCGCCGGATGTTTCCGCGCGTTCGCGACGCGGTCCAGCGCGTGCTTCCCATCGAGCGCCTCCGCTACATCGGGCTCTCGCACTTCGAGGCCGATGAGTGCGGCTCGCTCAATGAGTGGCTCGCGGCGGCCCCGGCGGCAGAGCCCGTGTGCGGCCGGATCGCGGCGATGGTCTCCATCAACGACGTGGCCGACCGCAAGGCGCGTCCGCTGGCCGACGGCGAGGTTCTGGCACTCGGCTCACACAGTGTTCGCTGGTTCGACACGCCGCACCTACCCCACGCGTGGGAATGCGGATTCCTGCTCGAGACGCAGACCCGCACACTGCTGTGCGGCGATCTGTTCACGCAGGGCGGCGCCGAGCATCCGCCGCTGACCGAGTCCGACATCCTCGGTCCGAGTGAGGCGTTCCGGAAGCCGATGGACTACTTCGCGCACGCGAAGAACACGCGGAGCTTACTCGAGCGGCTCGCCGCCGAGAAGCCGACGACGCTCGCCTGCATGCACGGCAGCGCATGGCGCGGAGACGGCGCTCAGCTGCTGCGGGCGCTGGAGGACGCGCTCGAGCAATAATCGAATACTTCGCCCGAAAACTAGCGTAGGCTCGGACAATGATCAAGCTCCGCGAGGCTGTGTGCCCCACGTGCAGCAAGACCGTGAGCGTCACCTACTGGCCGTACAACGTCCCTTTGTACGCGCAGCATTCGATTCCCGGCACCGAGCGCGATTGTGGCTCGGGTCTGCGCCCCGTCGAGACGAAGAAGCGCTAGGGCAACGGCTTCTACTGGCGGCGGTCGCCGAGGAACCGGAGCAGGAACAGGAAGAGGTTGAGGAAGTCGAGGTAGAGCGCGAGCGCGCCGACGATGGCGTATGAGCGCAGCGAGCCCTGTGGGACGTCAAGGGCCATCTGCTTCAAGCGCTGGGCGTCCCAGGCCGTGAGGCCCGTGAAGACGATCACGCCCACCACCGAGATCAGGAACTGCAGCGCGTCGCTGTGCCAGAACAGCCCGACGATCGATGCCAGAATGAGGCCGACCAGGCCCATGAACATGAACTGGCCCACGCCGGCCAGGCTGCGCGAGGTGGTCGTCCCGTAGAACGCCAGTGCGCCGAACATTCCCGCCGTCACCATGAACGTCGTCACGATCGACGCCCCGGTGTACGCGAGCACCAGGACCGACAGCGTCACACCCGTCAGCGCCGCATAGCCGAGGAAAACCGCCGTCGCCGTGCCGGGCGCCAGTTGATGCGCGCGCGCTGACAGATAGAAGACGAGCGCGAGCTGGCCGATGAACAGGCCGATCACGAGCATGTAATTGCCGACGAGCGCCTGGAGCAGCGCCGGCGAGCTGGCCACTATGTAGGCGACCACACCGGTGACCGCCAGCCCCGCGCACATCCACCCGTACACCGCCCGAAGGAAGGCGGTGACGCGCTCGGCGGTCGCCGCGCCTGCCGGAAATGGGGCCGCAGGGTTCCGGTCGAAGGGGTTCATCCGGCTCCTACGTTACCCCCCGCAACCGTGCGCGTCCAGCGCCCCGATCGCGCTAGAATTTCCGCCCTGTGACGACAGAAAGGCGTCCGACCGAGCAGGAGGTGCACCAATGAATCGCCGTGACCTTCTTGGTATTGCTGCGCTGACGGTTTCGGTACTGGGATTGGCGGTGCTGCCGGGCAACGCCACAGAACAGCAAAGATCGCCGAAGGAGCAACTGTTGGGAACGTGGGCGCTAGTCTCGATCGATGCTGTCCGCCAGGATGGCGGCCGATCTCAACTGTTCGGTGCCAGCCCGAAGGGCATCGCCATGTTCGATGGGCGCTACTACGTAATCTCTGTCATGCGTTCAGACCGCGCCCCATTCGCCGTCAACGATCGCATGCAAGGGACCGCCGAGGAAAACAAGGCCACATCGCAAGGGACCATCACGTACTTCGGCACATACTCAGTGAGTGAAGCGGATCGAGTCGTCCTCATCCATATCGATGGCAGCTCGTTCCCGAATTGGAATGAGGCGGATCAAAAGCGCCTGTTCTCGCTCACGGCCGACGAACTGAAGTTGACCGTCCCGGCGCCGCCGACCGGCGGGGCAGCCATTGAGGTCGTCTGGAGGCGAGCCAACTAGTCAGCCCCTGGGGCATCCGGGCGCGGATCACTAGCCGTTTCCGGACGCCACCGTGCTATGGATTGAGTGATGCCGGCGCGGCCGCTGGGCTCCGGGATCGTGCCATTCTTCAGGCTGCTCGGGCTGCTGAAGTACGGCCTGGCGCTATCGGTGGTGCTCGCCTACCTGCCGTTCACGACGTACCGGGGCATGCCGCTGCACGGCATGCTCGGCAATCTGTTCTCGGAGCTACGGCCGCTGAGCGCCTTCTCGGCGATGCTGTTCGTGTTCCTCGCGGCGTGGACCGTGATGATCGTCACAGGGTTGATCGTCAACGGCGTCGAGCTGCGCTTTCCACGCAGCACCGAGGGCCGCGCCTATCGGACGTACGCGCAGATCGTCCGCGATCCGTCTCCGCGCGTCCTGCCCCGCTGGGCGGATGAGATCTTCAGCGTTCCGGTGACCATTCGCCAGTTCGTGCTGTTCACGCTCGTGCTGGGCGGCCTGGCGGGCGTCGTGATCGTGCACAACGCGCGGCCGGGCGAACGCCTCTGGGCGATTGCGGCGATCGCGGCGGCCTTCGTCGCGGCGTACTTCCTACTGATCCTCGCCGCCGCGCCGGCGGCGATCCTCGCTCCCGACGATCCGCCGCTGCGCGGGCGGTGGCCAGCCGCCAGGTGGGTGTGGACGCGGCTTGCGGGAACGCCTTTTCGCACGTTCGCCGGCTTCGCAGAGTGGGTGTCCTCCCGCGTGGCGCGCGCGTTGCGCATGACCTATATCCTCGATGGCTCGGGGCGGATCTATCCGGCCCACCTCATGGCGGCGATGGCGGCGGCGGGCTTCGTCTTGCTGTGGGCCGTCACCACGTACGTCTTCTATCCGGCGCGGCTCACGGCGGCATCGGTTGTCTATCTCTACATCGCGCTGCTCATTTCCGTCTGGGTGTTCGGCGCGCTGAGCTTCCATCTCGGGCGCTGGCACATCTCGCCGCTGGCCGCGGTGCTGCTGATTCTCGTCGTCGGATACGCGAAGCTGGATCACCACTTCGAGCCCGCGGAGCCGCCGTCGGCGCCCGAGCCGAGCATTGAGCCGGTCGACGTCGCGGCTCCGGCCGGAACGAACCTGGTCGTCGTGGCCACGGCGGGCGGCGGCGTGTGGGCCGCGGGCTGGACGACGCGCGCGCTGGAACAGCTCATCGCCAACCGGCCCGAGCTACGGCACGAGATGCGGGTCATCAGCGCGGTTTCCGGCGGAAGCGTCGGCGCGGCGTACTACATCGACGGTCTGCTGCGCGCCGGCCGTGAGACGAGCCTCGCGACGGTCCTGCACGACGTCCGTGTGCGCTCGACGGCGTCGAGCCTGGGAGCCGCCGCCTACGGCGTGGCGTTCAGCGATTTCCCACGCCTGCTCTCCGGCGGCTTCTACAGTCCGCGCAAGGACCGTGGTCAGCTCCTCGAGGAGGAGTGGGCGCGCATCGCGGCGGCCCCCATCGAGGGCGTGGACGTCGGGAAGCGGCCGCAGCCGAGACAAGGCAAGCGGAGACTCCGCAGCCTGAACTCGAGCATCCGCGACGGCAGCATCCCGGCGCCGATCTTCGGGACGACGGTCATGGAAGCCGGCCAGCGCGTGATGATCACGCCGATCACGTTCGCGCCGGGCGTGCGGGCGCCGACGCTGCAGGAGTTTTTGTTCGGCACGGCGTCCGCCACGCCCGAGCCGGATGTGGATCTCTGGACGGCGGCCCGGCTGTCCGCGACGTTCACGTACGTCAGTCCGCCGGCCCGTTCATGGCTCGATGCGCGCGCGACGCACAAAGAGCACCTGATCGACGGCGGTTATTACGACAATTACGGCATCACCTCGGCGCTCGATGTGTTGACGCCGATCCTCTGGGCGAGGAAGAACGGCGACCCCCGCCTGCGCTTCACGCGCGTGCTGATCGTCGAGCTCTCCGGCTTCACCGAGCCCGATCCCGAATTCGTGAAACCGGCCGACGGGCTCACCACGACGCTCTTCGGACCGACGCTCACCGCGTTCCTCGCGCTGCGCGAGGGCGTCGCCACCTCGCGCAACCGGATCGATCTCGATCACTTCAAGCGCTCGTGGAACGACGCGCTCAGCGGTCGGGTGCAGATCGAGACGGTCACGTTCCAGCCCGCCCCCGATCGGCGGCGCGGGCCGCTGTCGTGGCACCTATCATCGACGGAGATCGAATCGCTGAAGAACGAATGGGGACCTGGCAGCGACCCCCGCGGATGGCCGCCCAACTTGCGCGCCGAGTGGCAGGTGCTGGATCGGTTTCTGCGCGGCGAGGGCGGCCGCACGCCGGTACGCTAAGCGAAGAAGTCAGAGACTGCGAAGCTCACGTCCCCAAACGCGAGCGGCGACACCGTCTGACCCGGGCCGTGCTGCGTCACGCTGGCGTAGCTGTCGGCGCTCGGTCGGCGATAGACCTCGATGATGCCGTCCGCCACGAGACACAGCCAGAACTCGGGGATGCCCGCGCGGGCGTAGAGGCGTCCTTTGACCAGTCGATCGAAGCGAACCGTCGTGTCGGCCACCTCGACGGCGAGCAGCACGTGCTCCGAAGCCGGACGCTCACGGCTGTAGGAAACCGTCGGTGGCCGGAGCAGAACGACATCGGGCTGCGGTTCCGAACGAGGGAGGATGACGACCGGGTTCTGCGGCGATACGACCGCCCGATCGCCGAGCCGTGTGATGAACAACCGCGTTGCGTTGATCACGCAGCCGATGTGAGGGGTGCCGATAGGCGCCATCTCGACGATCTCGCCGTCGATCAGCTCGATACGCTCGTTCTCGGCGAGAATGCCGGCGTCCGCCATGCGGTGATATTCCTCGACCGTAAAAAGTCTGCGCGCGACGTCGACGTCGAGAGCCATTGCGAACCTCCGGGGCCAGTATAGGGCGGCACGCCGGCAGCGTGTCGCGCACGCGATCAACCGTCAATGCCGTGAATTTGATACGGCGGTGGGCTGCGGTTAGAGCTGCATCAGCACGGCGGTGACGTTCTTGCCGGTCGCTCGCGCGACGACCGACGCATACAGGCCGACTTGACGGCGATATCGTGGCAGCTCCCCCGCGAGCTCGGCGTCCGTCTTGAAGTCGACGACGGTCCAGCCGTCAGCCTCCTCGAACGCGAGATCGATGACGCCTTCCACCAGGGAACCGTCGGACTCGACGCACGCCACCGGCGTCTCGCGGCGGCACCGGCCGGCGCGCCATGCGTCGCGGGCGCGCGCCATCAATGGATGTGCGAGCGCCGCGGCGACGAGCGAGGTCGCGGCGGTCGCTTCGTCCGCGGGCGCGCCGAGGATACGCGCTTGTAGATTTACACCGTCGGCGATCTGCTCCGGCGTCGCGTCGAGGGCCACCGTGGCCAGCGCCGCATGCACCAGCGTGCCGAGGCGCGGACCGCTCGGCCGCGCCGTTCCGGGCGCAGCGTTGACGACGTCGACCGTAAGCGGCTCGTCGCCATCCTGTCTGGCGCGCGCCCAGTCCGTGACCACGCGGACGCGCAGGCTCGGCCGCGCCCCCATCTCCTGCGCCGCCTGTCGTGCCGTGAGCCAGTCGTCATAGCGCTGGCGATCGGCGTCGACGATCTCGCGGCCGGGATCGACGATCAGATCCTCACGCCGCAGACCGTACACGCGCTGCACGTCGAGTGTGAGATGGCGCGGATCCCACCACGCGACGTCGTAGTCGCCGAACGTGTGCAGGCCAGGCCGCACGTTGTCCTTGCCCGGCGTGTCGCGATCCGGCCGCTCGAGCACGGTGTCCTCGCCGAACGCCGGGCAACCGAGAGCCGGCGCCGATGTCCGCCGGCGCTCGGCTGGCGGATAGACCGCGGCGTGCACCGGGGCGACCCAGCCATCGCTCGCGCCGTCCCATCCTGCGACGAACGGATCGTCGCCGATCGCCGGCACCACCAACAGATCGCGTGCGCGCGTGGCCGCCACGTAGGCGATGCGCACGCCCTCGGCGCGATCGCGCGCGACTTCCTCTGCCTCGTGGTCGAACAGATCCCACGGCTGCCAGCCGCCCAGCCGCAGCGCGCACAAGCCGCGCTCGGCATCGACCCAGCGCCCAGGATTCCAGGCCGCGATGTTGCACGTGATGTCGGCAAGGATCACGACGGGGAACTCGAGCCCCTTGGCCTTGTGGACGGTCATGACGCGCACGCCCTCGCTGGATTCCTCCACGATCGGCGCCTCCGGGGCTTCGCCCTCGGCCTCTTCGCGCAGGCGCTCGACGAAGCCGCGGAACGAGATGCTGCCGGCCGCCTCGTACGTGCGCGCCAGCTCCGCGACGCGCAGCACGTTGGCGAGCGCCTGCTCGCCCCACGGCCGCAGCACGAACGTCGCGTGCGCGCGCGTGGCGGTCAGCAGGCGGTTCACCGTGTCCTCGACCGGCCGGTAGTTGCGCAGGCCATGGAGCGAGCGTAGCAGTGTGAGCGCATCGATGATCGGCTTGAGATTCGCCGGCACGTCGCCGCCGGTCGCGGCGTCTGCGCGCGGCAGCCTGTACGGATGCAGACGGCGGTAACGCTGGCGATACTCGATCAGCTCCTCGTCGCCGATCGCAAACAGCGGGCCCTTCAGCGTCGCGTAGACAGACAGCTCGTCGTCCGGCCACTCCACCGCCGCCAGCGCCGTTCGGAGGGATTCGACCTCTTCGCGCAGATGGAACGAGCGGCCGCCGACCAGCAGATGCGGGACTCCGCGCGCCTCGAGCGCCTCGACGTAGCGGCGCGTGACGTCCTCGCCGAACGACGTGAAGCGCCGAAACAGCAGGCACACGTGACGCGCGGAGATCGGCAGCGCCTCGCCGGGTCGCTCACGCTCGGTCACCTTCCAGCCGCTCTCGTTCAGCAGCCACGCGACGAACGCGCCGACGGCATCCGGCATCGACTGCTCGATCGTGACTTTCGCCAGCCCGCCCCAGTGGCCGTAGGGTTTCGGGACGGGCAGCGCGACGATCCCCGGCTGTCCCGCCATGTCCTCACGGTGGCGCGCCAGCGGCACGTAGCCCGCCTGCAGCGCCGCGCGATCGTCGGTCATCACGGGCGCGAACGCCGCGTTCACGAGATTCTGGATCGATGGGTTCGCGCGGAAGGAGGTCGTGAGGTAGACGCAGGCCGCTCCGCGCGCGACCAGCAATTCTTTCACCGCCTGATAGGTGCCGACGTCGGCGCGGCGGAAGCGATAGATCGACTGCTTGGGATCGCCAACCAGGAACAGCTTCCCCAGCGCGGGCGTGACGTCCTGCCAGCGGCTGTCTGTCGGGTTCGTCGCCGACAACAGCAGCACGATCTCTGCCTGCAGCGGATCGGTGTCCTGAAATTCGTCGACGAAGATGTGCGTGAGCCGCGCCTGGAGATCTGCGCGGACCGGCGCGCAGTCGCGCACCAGGTCGCGCGCCCGCAACAGCAGATCGACGAAGTCCAGCGCCGCCGCGCCCGTCTTGAGTTTTTCGTAGCGATCGACGGTCTCCAGCAGCTCCTGCTGCACCAGCGCGGCGAGATCGGCGTCCGCCTCGCGGGCGAAGGCGTCCAGGGCGGCCAGAAGCTCGTCGTGAGCGCTCAGGACCTCGTCGCGCGTGACGTTGCCGCGGTAGTTTCGCGCGTCGCCGCGCCGCGGCTTCTTGAAGGAGCGCTCGCGCAGCAGGTCGATCAGCGCCGCCTCGAGGCCGTCCTGGTCGCGCGGCGCCACGCGCTCGCGCGTCAGCACGTCCTCGCTCAACCGCCGCACCGGCCAGAGGTCGGCGTACAGCGTGTCGCTCGAGCGCGAGCACGTGGTGAGCCGCGCGTGCAAGCCGTGCACGCGCGCGACGAGCGCCTCGATCGCTGCCTCGCGCGCAAACGGCCGCCGCTGCCACGGCGCACGGAAGTCACGCCAGCCGACGAGCTGATAGCCCGCCTTGCGCAGCCGCTCGATCGGATCGCCGTCGAACGCGCGCCGCCGCAGTGCGCGCCGCAGGCCCTCGGGTGGTGCCTCGAGCCGCTCCGTCAGCCAACCGTCGAACGCGCGGCGATAGAGCGCCTCGGCCTCTTGCTCCGCCAGCACCTCGAAGCGCGGGTCGACGCGCGCCTCGACCGGCCGCTCGTGCAGGATGTCGTTGCAGAAGCCGTGGATCGTGCTCACGCGCGCTTCTTCGAGATACGCGATGGCGTCTTCGAGCCGCGCGCGCTTTGGGCCGTCCGCCTTGGCCCGCTCGTCTTCCAGCCCGGCGCGCAGCCGCAGCTTCAGCTCGCCGGCCGCCTTCTCGGTGAACGTCAGCGCCGCGATCGTCTGCACGGCGCCGCGCCCCTCGGCGAGCACATTCACCAGGCGCGCGACGAGCTCGCTGGTTTTTCCGGTGCCCGCCGCGGCTTCGACGATGAGCGTCTCGTCGAGGGAGGTACGGATGCGGTTACGCTCGGCGGCGTCGACCAGGGGAGTCACGCCCCTCGGTACTCCGCAGTCATCGGGGCGGTCGCGCAGGCTCCCCTGTGAGCATGCCCTGTGCGCTGATGTCCTCGTCCACGTCTGGCCAGTGCACGCCCTGCCCATCTCCGATGATTTGATAGTTCGAGCGCTGCGCAGGAGTGGCCGCGGCGAGGCGCCAGGACCACGCGAGCG
>Ga0075431_100001611_pt1 | contig 21067 bp, 23 predicted proteins | sample RhiMetdeltSRZDD5_FD_75297 | JGI IMG/M metagenome (GOLD analysis project Ga0075431, IMG submission 75297) | Populus rhizosphere microbial communities from Tennessee, USA - Rhizosphere MetaG P. deltoides SRZDD5 | ecosystem: Host-associated > Plants > Roots > Rhizosphere > Soil | place: USA... | reverse complement strand
CACTGGAGGCTGGAGCACCGCCTTTACCAGGCGGGCCGTTACCGACCGTGACAGGTCGGTGCTGCTGAAGGAAGCGCTAAACCACACCGTGTGGAACGTCCAGGCAGAGCTGGCCACCGGCAACCTCAGCGCCCGGCTGCAGGGGTTTTACGGCGCCGATGAGCATGGGGGTTCTCTCGATTTGTCGCGGGAGATCAGCCGAATGGGCGAAGGCATGAGCTATGGGCTGGCCATGCATCTGTCGGCCACTCACACCCAGTGGCTCCCCACTGAACGAGACGCGGCACTGACTCAAGGGACCGCTTACCGGGCCAGTATCGGCCCGAGCATCATGATCAAGGGACTGACAGCCAGCTCGCAGCTGGGGATCTATACCGACGGCCGGGAGACCCTGCAGGAGGTGAGTACCTTCATCTCCCTGAACGGCGGCCTGACCGAGGTCCGCAGCCCGGTGACCGTCACTTTGGAGAAGACTTTTGCCTTTGGGGGCGAACCAATGATCCCGCGGCGGCGGGATCAGCTGGAGCGCCTGACCCTGGGTCTGGATCTAGTGCGGAATTTTGCCCTTCGAATCGGCATGACCACTCACCGGAGCGCCTGGCCTACCCTGGATCGGTCCGGCGATCTCCGAGCCAACGAGGTCTACTACAGCATCGGTGGACAGTACACGATAAGTTGGTGATATAGCTTGACTTAGGGCGAGGCTGCTCGGTCGAGCGCCAGTCCCACGAAGTGGAAGACAGGGCCGGGGCTCCGACTAGCTCCGGCTCTTTTTTTCATGAAGTGTGGGCTGCGACCCGGCGCTCGTCTCACGCAGTATGTATAGGTACCCGGGCGAGAATAGGGGACGCGGGCCCGCCGACGGGTTGGGAACCGCCGGCCCGGACCGGGTGTTAGAACTGACAGGTAAATCGGCATTTTCGGCCCACATAGGCCCTTAGCAGACGGGAGCATTACAGTGGCAGGCACCAAGAAGACGCGGCGGCGTTCGCGGCCGACCGCCCTTGCTCGGGCGGTGGACGAAGGTCGCGAGAGCCTGGACTTCTATCTCAAGGAGATCAGCCGAATTCCCCTCCTGACTGTGGAGGAGGAGACGGCTCTGGCGCGCCGCGCGTTCCGCGGCGACATCGAGGCCCAGGAGCGTCTGGCCCGGCACAACGTCCGGTTCGTTGTCTCGGTGGCGAAGAAGTTCCAGAACCGCGGTGTGCCCCTCATGGATCTGATCGGTGAGGGCAACGTCGGCCTCATGACCGCCGCCCGAAAGTTCGATCCCGATCGGGGCGTCAAGTTCATTTCCTATGCGGTCTGGTGGATCCGGCAGGCAATCCAGGCAGCCATCGCGCGACATGGCCGTCCGGTTCGGCTTCCGCTCAACCGTACGGCGGATCTGACGCGCCTGGGGCGGGTTACCACGCTGCTCACGGAGAAGCTTGGTCGGGTGCCGACCACCGAGGAGCTGGTTTCCGCCACCGGGCTGACTCCGGAGGCGGTGCGTTCGCTGGGAGCACTGCACATCGAGGCTCTGCGCCTGGATCAGCCCATCCGGGAGGGCGAGGACCGGGGACGGCTGGACCGTTTCGTTCCGCTTACTCAAGAAGGAACCGACGCGTCGACCCTGGCGAGCAGCCGGACGCACGATCTGGAGGTTGCCTTGGCGGCGCTCCCGGCCCGCGATGCCAAGGTGCTCCGGCTCTACTTCGGGCTGGATGATGGCAACAGCCGGACTCTGGAGGAGATCGGCCGGATGATGGGAGTTACCCGGGAGCGGATCCGCCAGCTGAGGGATCGGGCTCTCCGGCAGCTGCGTGAGGAGCACGGCGACAAGCTCCGGGAGCTCGCGGCCTAGGCAGAATCCTCTGCTTTCCCTCCACTCAGCAACGACACTACCCTTTCCAGCTGCTCTAGCCCGGGGAGGCTTCCCTGGGCCAGGGTGGCCGAGCCGCCGCCTCGGCCCCCGTGGGCATCGAGTAACCCCTTGAGAACGGCGCCGGCATTGACGCCGGAATCGGCGGCCGCTGCCAGGAGAATGGAGGGCGGCGCTTCCAGCACTCCGATGAAAATGGCGCCCGGCATGGCGGCATAGGCCTGAGCCAACCCTCTGAGCTCGGTCAGACTACCATTTCCCTCCCGCACGATCGCCCGGCGGATTCCGGATTGGTCCGCGGCCGAAGCGGCATAGAGCTGTCGGGCCCGGTACGTCTGGACCTCCGCTTCCAGCTCCCGCTGTGAGTTGGACAATGCCTTGAGCTGTTCTCGTTGGGCTGCCAGCAGTCCGGGCAACTCGGGCGGAGCAGCAGAGAGTTCAGCGGCGAGTCCAGTCAGCAGTTCGTGATCGGCCCGGGCTGCGCGAACGGCCCGTCCGCCGCACAGGAATTCGAGACGGACTGCCCGCTTTACCCGCTCAGTCTTCCGCAGCAGAATCGCTCCGATCTCTCCGGTGCTCCGCACGTGGGTACCACCGCAGGCGCTCCGGTCCAGACCTTCGATACTGATGATGCGAAGCGTACCCTCCCGGGTGGAGGGCTTTCGCAGCCCGAGGGCCTCGCGAGCGTCCTCGAAGCTCACCCGCACGGGTCGATTCTCGACCACTACCTCATTCACCCGTTCTTCTACGCGCACCAGCTGTTCCCGGGAAGGCGCGCCGCCGTCCAAGTCCACGGTCGAGCTCAGCTTCCCGAAATGGACAGCGACCGTGGAGAGGCCTAACAGATCGGCCAGCACAGCCGACAACAGGTGCTGTCCCGAATGCTGCTGCATGTGATCGAACCGGCGAGGCCAGTGCACCCGCCCTCGAACCCGGGTAGCAGACAGGGGGCCTGCCAGGCAGTGCGCAACCCGCTCGCCCTCGTCCACCACATCCGTGACTTCGACGCCATCCAGCTCTCCGGTGTCGAACGGCTGCCCTCCCGACGTGGGATAGAATGCCGTCCGGTCCAGGTAGACCCGGTGACCACTCTCGCTTCGATCCACGACGGTGGCCTCAAAGTCGGAGAGGTATGAATCGGTGTAGTAGAGTCGATCGGTCACGGGAACCCCGTGCGCGGAGCGGCCAGCCGCGCCGCCAAGGGCTCTAGCTGATCCGGATCGGGGTATCCGGGGTCGCGGTGAGCTGCTCGAGCACCATGCGTTGAAGCTCGGCGGCCACGTCCAGGACCACCGAGAGCTGCTCCGCAAGCTCGTGCAACTCCGCCGGCTGGAGGGCAGGATCTCCGCCGAGCTCGGCAATCTGGTCCGCCAACATGGCGAACCCGGCATGAGCAAAGGCCATCCGCTCCCATAGCGGGAGCACCAGCTCCAGCTGCGCAGTGGAGAGGGCCGTCGTCATCTGGGCGAAGTCTTCTTCCAGAGGAGAGATGAGTTGAGCCAGCTGGTGCGCCATTGCTCTGGCCGATTCGGACCCATCGGCCGGCAGCGTATCGGTGGTGACCAGAATGGCGCTGGCCCACAACTGGAGATCGCCGTATTCCTGGCCCAGCGTAGCGAGCGCCGCGCGACTGGTGTCGGGCCGTAGGGGCGTGGGCTCAGGTCCACTGCTCCAGATCCAGGTCAGAGCTGCAACTATTGTCACCACCAGCGCGCGGAGCATTCGGGGCCTCTCCAGACGGGTGCGCCGCGATGATACGCGGCGCATTTTTCTGATAATGTGCACCCAATCTGAATGACCCGATAGATCCTGTCTGTGATGCTCGCTACGCCCCCCACCCGCGCCGTGCCCGCACGTATTCGTGCAGCACCAGAAACTTCTCGAACAGAATCACGCCTTTGCGCTTTCGTCCAAACTCGCCAAAGAGGTCGCGCAGCCGGCCCCGGCGGGTCACGTAAAAACGGAAGGTCTCGGCGAAGTCTTCCTGGGGATGCTTGGCCGCGTAGGCGCTCACGTGATTGGAGGGCGCAATCGCAATCCGGCGTCGCTGAAAGTACACCCAGGTGTTATCCATGCCCCGGTACGCCTTGTCTACCTCCCCAAAGGCACGGCGGAACTGCCGGGTTCGGGTCCAGTCCCAATGATGATAGAGGAAGCTGTGGCCGAGCTCATGAGTGATCAGCCCAACCAGCATGGTCCAGGGAATTTCGTCCCTCCGCCGCTTTCCTACTACGTAGCGCTGCTCGATCTCGACCATGTTGGGGTACTTGGGATCGACCCCGGAGACGCCCGGTCGTAGGAGAATACGGTAGTCCCAGTCCTTGATTCGACTGACCAGGAGCAGTCGCCGGACTCTGGTCAATGCTCGGGGAATCAGATCGCGGCCGGTCGAGTCGGCGCCACACCAGGGGCAGGTGTTCATCAAATCGTCGACCCCGCGACCGCAGGAGGGACAGGTGCCTTCGAACAGGGGTTCTTCATTCCAATATTGGCGGCGGCCGCACCAAGGGCAGTACTTCATCGGATACTGCACGCCGCCGCCACAACCCCAGTCACACCTCGCATCCATGCGGAAGCCGCGCGGTGCTTTAAGCGGCTCGTCGCTGGAGTAGCCTTCCTCGTGGATGTTGGACCCGCACCAGGGACAGAAGCCGAACTTGTCGGACACAGCCCAGCCGCACCGATAGCACTCCGCTCCGGTAAGTCCCCCGTCATCGCGCCAGCGGTGAGCCCGGCCGCATTCGGAGCAGAATCCCATGTAGCGCTGGACCCGGTGGCCGCACACGCAGCGCTCCTGCCGCGGCCAGGCACGGAACCGGCGCCGCTTACGCGCGCTCATACCGGTCGAGGGCGGCGCGGACGATCCGCTGAATGAAATCGCAGTATTCCATACCGGCTTTGGCTGCGGCATTCGCCATATCGTGACCGTAGCTGATGAACGGATTGGCGTTGGCTTCCAGTACCCAAACGCCACCGTCCTCCGTCACCCGAAGGTCCAGCCGAGCGTAATCCCGCAGCCACAGGGCCCGGTAGGCGGTGCGGCAGGTCTCGACGATCCGATCCCGCACCGTCTTGGCCAGCGGGCGGGCGAAGACGTTCCGAATACCCTTCCGCTCCCGGTAGGACTCGTCCCATTTGGCCGACTGGGTGGCGATCCGCTCCTCCGGCCGGGTCTTTCGTTTGTCGAATACCATCTCGGTTATGGGCAGGATCTCGAGGCTGTCATCGTTCCCCACGATACTGACGTAGAGCTCGCGGCCATCCACGAACTCTTCCGCGATTGCTCCCTGGCCGAAGCGCTCGTGGATGAACGACACTCGCTCGGCCAGGCCACTGACATCTTGCACGATCGACGCCTGGGCGATGCCGGCAGAAGCGTCGGCTTGGAGCGGTTTGACTATCAGAGGAAACCGCAGCGGGGGCGTCTGCTCCACCGGCTCACGCAGCCGATAGCTCACGAACCCGGGTACCTGAATGCCGAAATACGCCAGGACCTTCTTGCTGATGGCCTTGTTGCGGGTAACCTGCAGGGCAAGAGGCGGGGCGCCGGTATACCGAAAGCCTTCGGCCTCGAGCAAACCGGCAAGCAGGTACTCCAGTGACTCGTCTCCCCGGTACGCTTCGGCACCATTGAAGACGAGATCCGGCTTCCACTCGTTCAGGTGACGAACCAGATACTCCAGGTCATCGCGGACACCGAGCAGGCGGATTTTGTGGCCGCGCTCCTGTAGTGCATGAGCAATCTGGTACTCCATCTCCGGCTCATCCGACTTCCAGGCGGCAACCTCTTTGTCCATCTGCGGCTCGTGGTCGCTATGGTCCCATCCGGAGTACGGAGTGTCAAAAACAACGGCAACGCGCATAGTGTGTAGCAAGATTTCCGGGCTCGCCTTCTAACGCCAGGCCATTCCTGAGCTTGGTCGCTCGAACCGGTGCCGCGAAATGCCGCGCCGAATTTGGAGGTCACGGCTGCAACTGGCCGTTTAATAATGACATAAGCCATGGCTCGCCGATTGCTGACTGGAGAGTGTCACATCTGGCACTCAGTCTCCCGTCTGAAATCGAGCCAGCTCATGCGCTGTCGCGTGACACTGACCCTGTCTCTCGTGCTGCTGAGCAGCCTCGCGACTTCCCAAGTTGCCGCCGCTCAGGAGTTGACCACTGCGGAGCTGGTCCGGGTTGAGGACTGGTATCGCAGGACGGTCGAGCGTACCGGCGACGGTGAATGGGGCATAGCCATCGGCGCGATGAACGGCCGCGTGCTGTGGAGTCTCAATCCCGAACTCGAGCTCATACCCGCCTCGACCGCCAAGTTGTTCACCATCGGCTTCACCCGCGCACGCGCCGGTGGTGGCGCACGCATTTCCACCCGGCTGATCGGCCGGGGGACGTTGGATTCTACCACCGGGCGCTGGATTGGTTCGTGGCAGCTCGAGTTGGGAGGCGATCCCACCTTGGAGCGCGCCGGTCGCGCCGGTCCGAGTCTGCGAGAACTGGCCCGTCAACTTCACGACCGGGGCATTCGGGTCTTGGAAGGCCCCCTGGCCCTGACCAGCCGAACCGGCCCTGCGCTGTCGCGTTATCCGGCGGTCTGGTCCGCTGATTTCATCGGCCGGCTCTACGCTCCTCCGGTAGGTCCGGTGACACTGCACGAGAACACGATCTCGTTGACCGTCCGTCCTGGCCGGGATGTGGGGTCTCCGCTGATGGTGGTCTCGGCCTACCCGGCAGGGGTGGACCGGATGGTCCGAATGAGCGCCACGACGGTGGGTGGGAACCGGCGGCGTCTCACCCTAGCCGCCGACCCCGACGGCGGCTGGACCTTGGGAGGGACGTTGGGGATCTATGCTCGACCCGCAGGCATTTCGGCGGTGGCGCATGAGCCAGCAAGTGTGCTGGGCTACGCCTGGGCTGCGGCGCTCGAGCGGGTTGGAATCAGCTGGATCAATCGGACCAGCCCGCCCCCAGTATGGCAGGGCTTACCGGCCGTACTGGCCAAGGTCGAGTCAGCCCCCTTCGACAGTGTTGCAGTCGAGATCAATCGTCGCAGCCTCAACATAGGTGCCGAGCTGGTGCTGCAGTGGGCCGCCGCCAGTCAAACCGCTGGCCCATCGCTGCTTACCCAGCACGTTCGCCAGGTCGTTGGACCCCGGGCCCAGGTGCACCTGGTGGATGGGAGCGGCCTCAGCGACCTGGACCGGGTCAGCCCGCTCACCCAGATGCTGTATCTGGCTCGGTATCCTCAGCTGCGCGGCGCCGAGCGATATCCCCTGCTCTTGCCGGCCAACGGGATAGGGAGCTTGCGGAGTCTTCGCCGCGGAATGGCGCGCGGCGTGGTACACGCCAAGACGGGAACCCTGGACCGGGTGGCCACCCTGGCCGGGTATCTCGGTCGGCCCGACGGAGTTCTGGTGATCTCGCTGATGTACAACGGCCGACGGACCCACGCCGCACGGGCCGCGGAATGGGAGCTCTTTCAGCTCCTGGGCGCGGAGGGGGTCAACCTCAGCGGGGCGCTGGACACTCACATGGGAGGAAGCAGCAGCCCGGTGGACGAATTGGCAGAGGATTCGGCCCAGGTGTTGCGGTAATCTCGGGAACCGGTATTACCCCTGGTGCAGCAGTCTTGGAACAGGCATAATCTCTCCCTCCCTGACCTGCGGTCGCTCGCCGCAACTGGAAAACGTTGGAGTAGCCATGGATTCCACGGCCCGCCAGGCGAGACTCAAACCCGAATTTGCAGCTCTCTACCCCCCGCTCACTCCGGACATCTGGGAACCGGCTGCGGAGATGGGTGCTCGGGTGCTGCTCTGGCAGCTGCAGCAGCGGGGGACCGCCGCCCTGGGGACCCGCCTGCTGGATGCGCGTCACTTCGAGTTTAGGGGTGGGTGGTCCCGCGGGAATGAAACCGACCTCCGGACCCGGGTCTGCGATCCCGCGTTCAACGGGCCTGTCTAGTACTGCTCGATCAGGGCCTTTGCCAGCCGCTCGAATCCCCGTTGCACGATGGACCGCTTTCGCCACTCCTCCAACTTGATCTCCTTGGACCGGGCATAGTCGGCGGTGACGCCGTCCTCAATGGCTCGCGCAAGTCGGGGATCGGCAATTCCCAGGACATTCTCCTCGTTCAGCTCCATACTGCGCTCATCCATGTTGGCCGAGCCGACAATGGACCAGGCGCTGTCGATGACGACGGTTTTCGCGTGCATCATGGATGGACCGAACTCGAAGATCCGAATCCCTGCCTCGAGCAGCTCGTTGTAATAGCTGCGTCCTGCCGCCTGCACCGGTACCGCATCGGTATGGTTACCGGGGACGAGAATCCTCACGTCGACACCATGCCGCGCACGCTCGATCACCGCTTTCCGAAGGCGAAGATCAGGGATGAAATAGGAGTTGCAGATCCAGAGTCGCTTGCGGGCGTTCATGAAGCTGAGCCAGAACAGGAGCCGGATTGGCTGCAAGGAGTCGGAGGGAGAGCTGACTACCGAGACCCCGGAGATACCGGGGCCCCGGTCGAGTGACGGAAAGAACCGGGGCCCGGCGAGCACCTCTCCGGTGCAGTAGACCCAGTTCTCGGCGAAGGCCGACTGGATTCCGCCCACCATCGGACCGGTCACCCGAGTCATGCTGTCCCGCCATTCGTGCCGGTTACTGACGTTTCCCTTCCACTTTGCCGAGACCGCGGCGCCGCCGACAAAGCCAATCCGCCCGTCCATCACGATGGCTCGTCGATGGGTGCGCCGGTATATCCGAACCAAGTTCCGCAGGGCCACGGGACGGAATCGCTGCACCTTGACCCCGGCCTGTCTGAGATCGTCCCGATACTGCTTCCGCAGCTTGAGCCCACCGAATCCGTCGATGAGAAAGCGAACCTCCACCCCGGCCCGGGCCCGCTCTTTGAAGGCTTCGATGAATTGGCGTCCGATCTCATCGGGCTCGAAGATGTAGGTCTCGAAGTTGATTGTGTCTCGAGCGCTCCGGATGGCGTCCAGCATTACCGGATAAAAGCCGTCGCCGTTTTCCAGCAACGTCGCCTCCCCACCCTGGAAGACTGGATCGTTGAGGAAGCTTCCCATGGCCGCGACGAACTCCTGCGAGCCGGGCTCGGCATCGAACCCGACAGAGAAATCCTCATTCGGCCAATCGGGCAGGAATAGGGCTCCGAAGACGCCAACGATGGCGATCACGCCGGTGGCCAATAGGGTCCAACCCCACCACGGCAGATCGGCGCCAAAGCCTAGCAGCTCGCTCATGAAGACGCTCCCCCGGTGGGCTGAAAATCGATCCGCGCCAGCAGCGGATGGTGATCGGAGCCGAACACCCGGGGGCCCCGGTCCTGCGGGTGCTCGTCCACCCGGTGAACCTGGGCCCGGTGGATCAGTCCTGACGGATCCCGCACCAGCAGATAGTCCAGTACCAATCGGGGCAGGGCGTGAAAGGTGTGGCGCCAGCGAGGTGTGGAAGGCGGGACCCCAAAGGTGAACCCGGCCTGATCCAGCAGTCGCCAGGCTGCCTCATACCGGCCGCGGCCGAGATTGAGGTCAGCCCCCAGAATGACGGTGTCATCGGTCAAGATGCTGAGCAGATGACGGGCCTGGAGCTCCCGTCCTGCCGCGCCCAACCATCGGTGGCCCGGCGGTCCCCGTGGATCCAGGTGAGCGCTGACCAGGCGAATGCCCCGGCCGCCGACCGATGCAGCCGCGGTGACGGCGACTCGCCGCTGCAGTACCAGGGGGAGTTCGACCGCATGCGCGTCTTCCAGCGGCAAGCTCGACAGGATGGCATTGCCTCGGTCGCTGGGGAGCAGGCCGTTCCGCATGGAGGGAGCGTACCGCAGGCTCAACCCGAGCGCCTGGGCGGTTTCCACCACGTCTTCCTGAGGTCCCCGCTGGGCGAGTAGGACCCGCCCCACCGAACCGGTGCCGCCAGCCGGGAGGGCCGGATCGGTTCGGCAGGCTTCCTGAAGCAGGATGACGAGCGGTGTCTCGGGCTCGGCTCCGAGGTGGCGAAGGTCGCCGTTGCGGATCCGCGAGACTACCTCGCGGAGGCGCCCTCGCCCGATCCAGACATTCCAGCTCAGGACCAGCAGGGTGCTGGTGTCGGTGGTGTGGTGATCTTTGGGGTGAGGGGCATCGAGGGCGACCGGAGGGCCGACATTCTGGCGCCAGCCCTCCAACCGGAGCCGGGAATCATCCGGGTGCTGGATCAGCTGAAAGCGGGACTCTACCGCCAATAGCTACCGTGCCACCTTCAGCCGGTTGTTCACCTCGCGCACGCCGGTGACCGAGCTGACCAGGTCCTCGCTCAGCCATTTGGCATCCCGGCTGTCCACCGTTCCCGTCAGGGTAACCTCGCCGCTCTCCACATGCAGCTCGATCTCACTGGCATCCAGGTCGGGGTTATTGGTGAGCAGATCCCAGACCTCTTCGTGAATCTTGTCGTCGGACCGCCGGTGGAACTGGGCGCCCTGTCCGGTCGGGGAGCCGCCGGACTTGCGCCGCTCCGTGCCCCTTTGTCCTTCTCCCCAAGTCATGACCCGGATCCCTCACTTGGATGATCGGAACGTCTAGAGCGGCGGCGTTTCGTGCGAGTCTCGCACGCACCCCGCTCGATGCGAGCCCCGGCGCCGCGAAACTAGACCTCACAGCCAAGCGGCAGATGTGACTAGGGTCACCCGCTGTCCCTGGGGCTTGTAGCCACGGCTACTATTTTCAAACTTTCCCCGGGCGAATCAAGACCGTCGCCCCCAACCGTTACTCGGGAGCTCCACCACGATGAAGGCTACAGATATTCGCCGCGGGCACGTCATCTACTTCGAGGGCCAGCCGTGCCGGGTGATGGAGTTTACCCATCGCACCCCGGGAAATTTGCGGGCCTTCGTCCAGGCACGGATGCGGAACCTCAGCACCGGCTCCACCTTCGAGCATCGGTTCAGCGCAACCGAGTTCATCGAGGAGGCCCGGCTCGACACCAAGCAGTTGCAGGTGCTCTACCGCGATGGGAGCGGGGTTCATGTCATGGATGCGGAGACCTACGACCAGTATACCCTGGACGCCGAGACCGCGGGCGAGCAGGGGCAATGGCTCGAGCCCGGGATGACCTTCCAGGCCGAGTGGCTCAATGGCCGCCCCATAGCCATCGAGCTGCCCGCGGTAGCTGAGCTCGATGTGGTCGAGACCGCTCCGGTCATGAAAACCGCTACCAAGACAGCAAGCACCAAGCCTGCGCGGTTGAGCAATGGAGTCACCATCCAGGTGCCGGAATTCATCAGCGAAGGGGAACGGGTCAGGGTCAACCCTCGGGACGGTGTCTACCTCGAGCGAGCCAAGTAGACCGCTTCGGAACCTCAGCTTTTTTCGGCTGGCGGTCAGCGGCGAAGCCGGACTTCTGCTGCTGGCCTGGGCCCTGGGGCGCTGGCTGGGAATCTCGCCGCTGTCGAGTCTCGGCCCATTAGTCCGGGGCCTCCTGTTGGGAACTGCAGGCGCCCTGCCGCTGGGGCTGGCACTCCGGTGGATGCTGACCACCGCCAACCCTGCACTCCGCCGGCTCACGATTCTGGTGGAACAGGAGCTTGGCCCATTCCTCGCCTCCCTGTCAGCATTGGAGCTGGGCATTCTGGCCGCTATCGCAGGCTCTAGCGAGGAGGCGTTGTTTCGGGGAGTCCTGCTCCCGGCCCTGAGCCGGGATCTCTCATCCGTAGGCGGGTTGCTCGCCAGCAGTGTTCTTTTCGGCCTGGTTCACTTTGCCAGCCGGACCTATGCCCTCGTTGCCGGCATTATGGGATGTTACCTCGGCATTCTGTTCCTGCTCACTGGCAGCCTGGTGGTGCCGATCGTGAGCCATGCGCTCTATGATTTCGGCGCCCTGCTGGTGTTGGCCCGGCGGGCCCAACAGCGGCAGAGCTAGATTCCGGCATGGATGCCATCAGCGCAATCAGCTCGCGTACCTCAGTCCGGCGCTTTCAGCCTGAGCCGGTCCCGCGACCGGTTATTCAGCAGCTCCTGGAGTGTGCGGTGCGAGCGCCCAACCACAAGCTGACCGAGCCCTGGCGATTCATCGTTTTGACTGGCCGGGCTCGCGACCGTTTGGCGGAGATCCGGGCCCACCACCGGCTTAAGCGATTCACCGACCCTGCGGGAGCCGAGGCCGCAGCGGCAGCGGACAAGGTGCGCCGCGAGGCTCGAGAGACTCCGGCGTTCGTCGTCGTCCTCACCGCCGTAAGCCCTGATGAGATCACCCGGGAAGAGGACTATGCGGCCACAATGATGGCCACCGGCAATCTGATGACAGCGGCGCAGGCACTCGGACTGGGCACCTACCTGAGAACCGGTGGGGTCATGCGTGATCCCGCCCTGTTGCAGCTGGCCCAGGTGCCTGACGGGTTCCGGATTGTTGCGGTGATTTCCCTAGGCTATCCCGCCGAGGCCGAGCCGCCTCGACGGCGCAAACCGCCTACCGAGGTGACGCGGTGGCTCGACTGAGCAGCCGGTGCAGGGCGACAGCGTCTCGAATGGCAAATCCTTCCCAATCGTTGTTGAAGTACACGTAGACCTCCTTGCCGGCCGCGGTCAGCGAACGGATCTGCGCACCCCAGGCCCGTAGCTCCGCTGGGGTGAACCCTCCTCCCGGCTCCTGTCCCCGGTGCATCCGGATGTAAGTAAACGGAGCCGTAGTGATGCGGTCCGGCTCGAGTCCCCCGCCAACTGGAATGCAGAGCGCGACTTGGTGCTCGGAGAGCAGCTGGTAGACCGCGCGGCTGTGCCAGCTGGCGTGGCGGAACTCGAGCACCCAGCGCTGGGCGGAGCTCAGCAGGCGAAGAAATGCGGCAAGTCTGGGGAGGTCCAGCTGCTGGGTGGGTGGCAGTTGAAAGAGCACGGGGCCGAGCTTGGGCCCGAGGTGGCGCGCCCGCTCCATGAACAAATCTAGCTCCTGATCGACATTGACCAGGCGTCTGATGTGGGTGATAAAACGGCTGGCCTTGACCGCGAACTGAAAGCTCTCAGGGGTGGCATCCCGCCAGCGGCCGAACATCTCGTCCGTCGGCAGGCGGTAAAACGGATTGTTCAACTCTACCGTGGGGAACCGGGCTGCATAGAAGGGCAGCTCGTCTCGGCTCTTGAGCCCGGCCGGGTAGAACACGCCTTTGCGCCAATGGCGGTAAACGTAGCCGGAGGTGCCGATCCACACTTTCTCGTCCCCGAACATGTGCCAATATACCGTTGCAGCCATTCCAGTTCGGGAGTAAGATTGCGAGCCCCCTCCCTTGGGCACGGAACTGAGCCGGAGTGAGACACGTCACTGCACCGGAAGCCGATGGGATGGCAGCCTAGAGGGCTTGATGCCACGGGCCGGCCTGGCCCCGCCCGAGTTAAGCCATGGCCAGGACGACTTTTACATCTCTTGCGGAGGATCAGATGAAGACGGTACTCACAGCACTTGCGCTGGTAGCCGGGTTGGCAGCGTGCAGCGACCGCGGCACCGACTCAGCCCGAGTGGGCGAGAACGCCGACACTAACGTTATGACCCGCACCACGCAGGACACCGCGATCGTGACCAGCGACACGACGGTGGACACCGACACGACCATCAAGGAAGGCGAAGTCAAGCGGGATACCGCCAAGCACTAGCAGCCTTTCGGGCGGCCATTTATTACGTCTCCGCCCGCCGGCGCCGGCCAGACCGGCGCCGGGCAGGCGCTCCCGCAGGCCCATCTGAAAGGGCTGACTCATCGCCACCGTATCGCCGCCACACCGCACATCCCGCTCGGAACAGCTCCTGCTGTTCGGGCGCAACTTTTTGAAGCATCCCAAGATGCTGGGCAGCCTGATTCCCAGCTCTCGCTTCCTGGTGAATCACGTGCTCCGCGAAGTGGACTGGGCCCGGGCCCGCGTCTTCATCGAGTATGGCCCCGGGGTCGGGACTTTTACCACCGAGATTCTCCGCCTCATGCGCCCCGACGCGGTGCTGATAGCGCTGGAGACCAACGCCGACTTCGTGCGCTTCTTGCGAGGCAGGCTGCGGGACGACCGACTGCATGTGATCCATGGATCCGCGGCCGACGCCGATGCGGCACTGGCCCAGCTGGACTTGAGTCGGGCCGACTACGTGATCTCCGGGATCCCGTACACCACCATGCCTTCTGAGCTGCGCGATGTGATTCTGCGGAAAACCCACTCGCTGCTGGATCCGAATGGGGCCTTCCTGGTGTATCAGTTCACTCGGACCGTGCTGCCTTATCTGCAGCAGGTTTTCGAATCGGTACACCAGGAGTTCGAGCCCTTGAACGTGATGCCGGCACGCCTGTTCTATTGCCGGCATCACTCCAATGGAGCCGGGAGGCACTCAAGCCGGAGCCGGTCTAACGGTTCCGGCCGACCGCAGTCTCCTCCGCTCGGGGTGCTTGATCCGCCTGGGAGTGCCAGATCTCCTCGATCGTCCGGCTGATCTGGGGCAGGACGTCATCCCTCACCGGCAAGCCATCCTCCCGCAAGAATCGCAGTACTGCACCCGGCACAACGTTATGCAACAGGACCACGGTTTTCGCGTAATCGGCAAAGTGCTGCCGAGCCAGGTCCGTGACTTCCTGCTCCTCGAGTGCTAGAGCGGTCGTGTACAGCATGAGGTACCCGATCGCCGCGAGGCTGAACGCGGTGTAGTCATCCCGCAGGTTCTTGGGTAATCCCTCGTTCCGCACCAGATCCACGGCTGCCGCCCCGAGCCCAAACAGAGCCGAGCCGGCACGCTTGATGGCGTCGCTCGGGCCTTGCGCCTTGCGTCGGTCGCTCAGCTGCTTGAGATCAGAGACGTGCTGCTCGTTCTTTCGAAGGACCTGGCGGAGATCTCGAGTCACCTCCGGATAGTCCTCCAGATCTTCGAGCTGCCCTCGGACCGCTTTCTGGATGTGCTCCTCCAGTGAGAGCATATCGGTAATGTAGCTATTGATCGCTTCATCCCTGTCGCGTGCCACGTTAACCTCCAATGGAAGAGAGCAGGCGGCCAAAACTGGCCGGTTTTCCGTTAATCGGGCAGCAACGATGGGCTGGGCCGGACTTCGCGGCTGTGCCGACCGTCACGAAATGGAGGCCAACCTTTGCCCGATGATCGCTACTTCGGATCGCACACGGTGTTCAATGGCGGCATCAGCATGGCAGCCCTCCGCGCTGGGAACGCGGGGCTCCGAGCCCTGCAGATCTTTACGGCGCCGCCGCAGTATTACGGGGACCGGGCCACCATGAAGCCAGATCGGGTCGAGCGATTTCATCAGGCGCTGGACCGGGCCGGCATTCTCCCCAGGCATGTCATCGTCCACGCGGCCTATGTGCTCAACACGGCCACGGAGGACGAGACCAAGTGCCAGCGAGCCCGAGCGGGTTTGCGGAAGGAACTGGAGCGGTCAACCGCTCTGGGGGTGGCGGGTGTGTGCTTTCATCCCGGCGCGGCTCTCACTGGCGATCGTACCGCGGCTGCCAAGCGGGTGGCCCAGGCCATGACCGAGGCGCTCGACTCGGTCAGTGGAGAGACGCGGCTCCTGGTCGAGAACACCGCGGGTGCCGGTACCACTCTGGGACGTACCGCTGACGAGGTAGCGGCGATTCTCGACGCCGTGCCGGAACGTTTGCTGGCGCGCACCGGGTACGGCCTCGACACCTGCCATCTGTTCTCCTCCGGTCACGACATCCGCAAGTCCGAGGATGAGCTCAAGGGCATCCTCGACCGGTTCGAGGAGGCGGCCGGAGCTGCTCCGTCGTTCTTTCACTTGAACGACAGCGAAGGCGCTCTGGGCTCCAACAAGGACCGGCACGTGCTGATCGGCGACGGCAAGATCGGACCGGAGCCGTTCCGCTGGCTGCTCCGGGATGAGCGCACCCGCGACATTCCCCTGATTCTGGAAACTCCGCAGCAAAACTACTCCATTGCCGACGAGGATCCCTCGGCTGATCCCTACGACATCAGAATGTGTCAGCTGCTGACATCCCTGCTCTAAAGACCAGCCGGTACCGGCTCCCGCTAAGCTCCCGCCGCCCACGTTCCGATAACACTGGGCGGAGGGACCAAGAAAGGAGCCGGAGAACCGATCATGCGCGACTGGCTGGGTTGGTATCAGCTCGGAAGGCCAAGCCGCCCGTTCCTCACGATTCTCGCCGCGGCGGGTTTCGTGGGGGCGCTGCTGCTGACGCCGTCTGTCCGGATCGGCTCCCAGCCGACCAGGCCAGGCGTGAGCCGGGTGCATCCGAGAGAGGACGCCAGGGCCAAGCCGCCGCTGATCGACAGCACCAGCTGGGAACGCGAAGTAGTGGCTCGCTATGATCACCTGCCCCTGGCCCAAATCCTCCGCCCTTCGGCTGACCCGGAGGTCGCCAACCGGGTAGCTCGTGCCATCGTCAAAGAAGCGCGGCAGCTGCAGCTCTCCCCCAGTCTCCTGACCGGGGTCCTTCTGACCGAGAACGCTCGGCTCGAGCCCGAGACCGTGAGCCACCGCGGTGCCATAGGCCTCATGCAAGTCATGCGGTTCCATGCCGGCGTGTACGACTGTGACTCCGATGACCTGCTGCAGATCGAGGCCAACATCTGCCACGGCGCCCGGGTCTTTGCCAGCTATCTCAAACGAACCAAGGATGTCCGCTTGGCGCTGCTCCGCTACAACGGATGCGTGCGCAGCAGTGCCACCCCGCGGTGCCGCCGCTATCCCTCGAAGGTTCTCCATCAGGCAGAGCGCATCCGGCATCAGCTGTTGCTGTACCTGCCACGGGAGAAGCTCGGCTCCTACCTCGCCGCACCGGAATCCTGAGAAAAAAAAGCGGCCCCAGGATCGGGGCCGCTATTTTCGCTGGCGAGTCAGCTGGCCTGAGGGGCATCACTCCCGGGCGTGGTTCCGGCTCGCGACTCGGGCTGGCCTGCCTGGCTGCCCAGGTCCTCGCGCGCCTGACGAGTGCCCCCGCGCTGGAACCGATCCCACTGATCGGTAGCCCGGCGCCTCACGTCGGAAGCGGCATCCTGCATCCGTGACCGTACCGGTGCAGCCCGATCACTGGTCAGCAAGAAAGTGGCGGCTACCCCGGCTGCAATGGCGAAGAGAGTGCCGAAGGGGCTGGAGTCGTCGCTGTCGCTCTCCTCAAAATCCCGGAAGCGCCCCCTGGCCCTCTTCAACCGTTCCCCAACCTCTTCCCACTCCTCGCCGGCGTCTTCCCGAAGCCGGGCGAGTCTTTCCCGGGCCCGCTTTCGTGCCTTGCTTCCAGCCTCCTGAACCTCCTCCAGGCCCTCACCCACACCTTCGCTCAGAGCGGCCAGCCGCTTCTTCAGCAGCTTGCGAGTCTTGCTCCCGGGCTGCGGTGCGGCCAGCAAGCCGATGCCCACACCCAGGAGGGTGGCCATCAGCAAGGACCCAGTTCCGGAGCGTTGGCCGCGGATGACGAACTCGGGATCGACCTGGTCACTCGTTCTGCGTTGCTGCGATATCATGCGCCCTCCAATCGCCGCCGGCAGGGGGCGAGCGTTGACTGAATGGGATGTACGGCAGGTTTTCGGATCTGCCGGTCCGAAGCCGCCGGAGTCACACTAATAGATACGCCTGGCCAGCGAAACGTCTTGCATTACACAGGCGGCCGTCGAAAAACGCAGCATTTTGCACTCGCTCCCAACACCCCGTCTGCACCGGCGCGGCGCCGAGACCGAGTGGCCTCGGCCTGACTCCGGCACGCAACCCGCTGCTGTCCATCAGCTTACCCTGGTTGACCTAATTGGGAAAGACCCGGCATGCTCTCCCGGCCTAATAAGCACGGATCTGGCACCCTGGCCCGTGCCCCACTAGCGGCAGGCGCCGCCTCCTTCGGACCAGGGGCTCGGTAGTTCCGGGCCCGCGAACCACAGAGCTGATCATGTATCTCGTCGAGCTGCGGCCAGGCAAAGAGGAGCTTTATCGGTCCAGTGATGAACTTGCCCTGGCCATTCGGAACGGTGAGGTGGACGCGCGCTCGCGGGTCTACCATCGGGCAACCGCCAAGTGGATCTCGATCACCCTCCATCCTCAGTACAAGGCCATTGTAGCAGCGGCCAAAGAGGAGCCCCGCCCTGCCCGGCGAGGCTGGAGCATCCTGGGTGGGTCCTCGGAGCACCCGAGCCAGGGTCCAGAGGCCAATGGTGCCGGCAACGGGCCCAATCTGATGCACCGGTGGCGCCGCCCACTCGCCCTTGGCATTTCGGCCGTGCTTTTCATGTCCGGAGTCCAGATGGCATTCAGCGGCCCGCGCCCACCCTGGAGCGGTCGGGCTCACCGCGTCGCCTCGGTGGGAGCGCGGAGTAGTGGCGACAGAGCGCGAGAGTCTGCCCGACCCGAGAGGATCGCTCCCGCAGCTGCTCAGCCGGCGATCGTGTCGAGCCTGCCCACCCTGGTCTCGCTGGCCAGTAACAACGCGACCTGGAACCCGGCTGAGCCTGGCCCGGACAGCAAGACAGCTCTTGCTATCCCCAAGGCGCCCCGGCTGCGCTCGAAGTCGCTCAGGGAGGCTCTCACTCCAAAGGCTGTCAAGACAGCGGACCAGAACTCACTGGAATCCCTCCTGGCGCGCTATGAGGCCGCTCGTGACTCGGCCCGCAGCCGGCTTCAGGGCGGCCTGAGGGTAGCGCGGTTGAACCGGTTATTTGCTCACTCTCGTCTGACGCCGGATGGCGGAGTCACGGATACCCGGATGAGCTTGGCCGGGGCTGCGAACTTCATTCGGGTGTACCGGCAGCAGCAAGCGCTGATCGAGCGGGCCTATCAGGACACGGTGACCGCGCTGGCGAAGCAGCAATCCTGGTCCCCGAAGAAGGTACGCACCTGGTATGCTCGGACCGAAAAGAAGGAGTCACCGACGCTGGACCTGATCAGTGGGTCGTTGTTCGCCAGTATTGACAGCGTATTCGGCGTGCTGGATCAGGAGGCGGGCGCCTACAAGCTTCGGGGAACCGCAATCGCGTTCGAAGATCCGGCCGCGAGTCAGACCTACGGGTACCTGCGCCGCCGGATCAAAGAACAGATCGACGCCGCCATTGCCGCAGGCGGAGCGATCTCTCCCGGACCGGCCGGACTCCTGCTGCAAGCAATCGGAACCAGCTCGTTACCCCGGGAGACGTGAGGCCAAGAGCTCGTCCCGCACAATCCGCCCTGGAATCTCTGCCATCGCCCGTTCGGCTAGCGCCCGCTGGTCACGGGCGATGAGTGCATTCAGCGCCTCGCGCGGAGATACCCCCGTTCGCCGAGGGCCGTGGTGGTCGGTGGCCAGCAAGTCCATCAGGCCCAGGGCGACCATCTGCCAGGCGAGCTGCTCCGAGCCGGGGCTCGATCGCTCATAGTGGCCCGTGAGGCTGCCTACGTTGACCTGGAGCAGGGCCCCCAGCTCCTGCCATCGGCGCATAACCTCGACCGGCTCGTGACCGTCGAGATAGCTATACCGCTCGGCGTGAGCGATGACGATGGAGCGGCCCGCATCGAGAACCTCACGAATCACGTCATTGTGGTTGCCTTGGAGATCAAACCCGAACTCCACCAGCAAGTACCTCCCCGGCAAACCGACGTCCGGTCTGCGGACGACCCGCCGCACAGCCGCTGCGTCGGGTGCCCAGATTTCCTGGCCCAGGTACAGCGTGGGAAGGCCGTTCCGACTCTCGCAGGCGTGGAGCAACTGTTCGAATGCTCTCCGCTGACCATCGAGCTCCCGCTGTACCGCGGCGTCGGTAGGTAGATGAGGCACGAGCAGATGCGGCGTCGTCACCACCACGGTAACGCCTTCGCTGCTGAGCTCGGTGAGCGCCTGGAGCGACTCCTCGACCGTGCGGGTCCCGTCGTCGACTCCGGGGACCAGGTGGCTGTGCAGGTCGATGATTTGGGGTGCAGCTGATTCAGGCGCCATGGTTCTAAGGTAGACCGCCCTCCACTATGATCCTACATCCCCACCAGGAGCCAGGTACCGCCGTGAACACTGCCCGTCGCACCCATGGGTTTCGCGAGTCGGTCATCCGGGGAATGACCCGGCTTGCCCGCGAGCACCGCTCGATCAATCTCGCCCAGGGATTCCCCAATTTCCCGGCTCCCGAGCTTCTGAAGGAGGCCGCGCGCCGGGCGATTCAGGAAGACATCAATCAGTATGCCATCACCTGGGGCGCCCAGCGGCTGCGGGAAGCGCTGGCCCGCAAGTACAGTCGTTGGTATGGGCTGGAATCCGATCCCGATCGGGAGATCACGGTTACCTGCGGCGCGACTGAGGCGATGATCTCTGCACTGTTAGCGCTGGTGAATCCAGGTGACGAGGTGATCGTGTTCGAGCCGTTTTACGAGAACTACGGCCCTGACACAATCCTGGCGGATGCGACACCGGTTTACGTGCCGCTGGCGCCGGGGACCGGCCTGGACCTGGAGCGACTTCGTTCGGCGTTTTCGGCTCGGACCCGGGCTGTCGTGGTCAACACGCCCAGTAATCCGGCGGGCAGAGTCTTGAGTCGCACCGAGCTCGAGGCCATCCGCGACCTCTGCGTCCGCTACGATGCGCTGGCCATCACCGATGAGATCTACGAGCACATCCGGTTCGAAGGAGCCCATATTCCTATCGCAACCCTGCCGGATATGCGGTCGCGGACCGTTACTATCAGCGGAGCTTCGAAAACATTCAGTGTCACCGGTTGGCGGATAGGGTGGATCGTCGCTCCAGCGGAGCTGACGGATGCCATCCGGAAGGTGCATGATTTTTTAACCGTGGGCGCACCCGCACCCCTGCAGGAAGCCGTGGCCGTCGCTCTGGATGAGCTGGAGCCGGAGTTCTACACCAATCTTGCCCGCGAGTACCAGGCCAGGCGGGATCTGCTGCATGGTGCGCTGGTCGAATCGGGCTTTATCTGCACCCCGCCGGAGGGCGCGTACTACATCCTCACGGACTTTACCTCCGTGGCCGCGCGGCTGGGTCTCAAGGGAGTTTCGGACACCGAGTTCGCCGTCTGGCTTTCGCGGGAAGTCGGCGTGACCCCAGTGCCAGGATCGAGCTTCTACAACCGCGGGGGAGGCTCGCAGGTCCGGTTCGTGTTCTGCAAAACGGATGATGTTCTGGTGGAGGCTGCCCAGCGGCTCCGCGCGCTCTCGGCCCGCTCCCCTGGCTCAGGGCAGCGTCCCTTGGAGCCCGCTGCTCGCAGCGGGCTGCAGCGCTAGATGGAACCCGTCACCGAGTCCGACTC
>Ga0075431_100001608_pt1 | contig 21079 bp, 18 predicted proteins | sample RhiMetdeltSRZDD5_FD_75297 | JGI IMG/M metagenome (GOLD analysis project Ga0075431, IMG submission 75297) | Populus rhizosphere microbial communities from Tennessee, USA - Rhizosphere MetaG P. deltoides SRZDD5 | ecosystem: Host-associated > Plants > Roots > Rhizosphere > Soil | place: USA... | reverse complement strand
CCACGGTGGAGGTCGTGGACGCCGAGCGCGTGCGCTTCCGCCTCAAGCAGCCATGGCCCGACTTCATGACGTTCTACGCGACGGCCACCGGCGCCGGCTGGATCGTGCCCAAGAAGTACGTGGAGAAGGTCGGCGACGAGGGCTTCAAGCGCGCGCCGATCGGCGCCGGGCCGTACAAGTTCGTGTCGTTCACGCCGGGCGTGGAGCTGGTCATGGAGGCGGCCGACACGTACTGGCGCAAGAAGCCGTCCGTCCGGCGCGCGGTCTTCAAGGTCATCCCGGACGAGAGCACGCGGTTCGCCGCCCTCAAGCGCGGTGAGGTCGACATCGTCTACTCGATCCGAGGCGCCCTTGCCGAGGACCTGCGGCGCACGCCGGGGCTGCAGCTGGTGCCGACGGTCTTGCAAGCGGCGTTCTGGGTGTACTTCCCCGACCAGTGGGATACGAAGTCGCCGTGGCACAACCTCAAGCTGCGGCAGGCGGTGAACCTCGCCATCGATCGCCAGGCCGTGAACCAGGCGGAGACGCTCGGGTTCTCGCGGCTCACCAACAGCATCATCCCGGACATCTTCGACTTCTTCTGGAAGCCGCCGGCGGTCGTGCACGATCCGGCGCGCGCCAAGAAGCTGATGGCCGAGGCCGGCTACCCGAACGGCTTCGACGCGGGCGAATACTTCTGCGACGTCGCCTATGCCAACATCGGCGAGTCCGTCATCAACGATCTGCAGTCGATCGGGATCCGCGTGAAAATGCGGCCGCTCGAGCGGGCGGCCTTCTTCAGCGCCTACGGTGAGAAGAAGCTGAAGAATCTCATCCAGGGCGCCAGCGGTGCCTTCGGCAACGCCGCCACGCGGCTGGAGGCGTTCGTGGCCCGCGGCGGGACGTATGTCTACGGCAACTACCCCGACATCGACGGGCTCTTCCAGGAGCAGGCCGGAGACGTGGATGTCAAGCGGCGCGAGGCCACGCTGCACCGCATCCAGCAGCTGGTGCACGAGAAGGCCATCTACGCGCCGATCTGGCAGCTGGCGTTCCTGAACGGCGTCGGCCCGCGGATCGAGCATTCGGGGCTCGGCGTGATCCCGGGCTTTGCCTACTCCGGTCCCTACGAGGACGTGAAGCTCAAGAAGTGACGCCGATCCGGATCGCCGCCCTCGGCGTCAGCCACTGGCACTCGCTGCACGACGCCGCCTATCTGCGCCTGCTGACGGAGATGGCGGATGTCCAGCTCGTCGGCCTGCACGATGCGAACGCGGCCGTGGCCGGCGAGCGGGCGGCCGCGCTCGGCGGGCTGCCTGTCTTCACGGACGCGCGCGCGATGCTCGAGCGGACGCGGCCGGATTTCGTCATCGCCCTTGGCGAGCACGACCGCATGGCGGAGACGGCGCACTTTCTCCTCGATCACGGCTGTCCGTTCATGATGGAAAAGCCCATGGGCGTGAGCGCCGCCCAGGTGCAGGGCATCGCGGAGAAGGCCGCGCTCAAGCAGGCCTTCGTGGCGGTGCCGCTGTCGCAGCGCTACCAGCCGTTCGTGGCCCGGGCGCGTCAGATGCTCGACGCCGGCCGCTTCGGCCCGCTGTCCCATCTCTACTTCCGTCTCAATCGTCCAACCTCCGCGCGCTATCCCGCCTGGCACTCGGGCTGGATGCTCGATCCCGCCCGCGCGGGCGGCGGCTGCCTGCGGAACCTCGGCGCGCACTTGCTCGATCTTTTCCTGCTCCTCACGGGCGAGGACGCGCGCGTGGTCTCGGCGCAGCTGAGCGCGAGCGTCCATCGGCAGGCGGTGGAGGATTACGCCTCCGTGCAGGTGCGGTCGGCCAGCGGCGTGCTGGGCACCATCGAGGTCGGCAACACCGTGCCCTTCGCCGGCTCCGACGGCGAGTGGAAGATCGCCGGCCGCGACGCCGTGCTCATCGCCTACGACGACGGCGCCATGCGCGTGCTCACCGCCGACGGCGAGGAGCGGCAGGCCGGCCGGCCGGCGCCGCTCTATCGCGACTGCGTGCGCGATCTGCTGGACCACTGGCGCCGCGGCGCGCCGCCGCCCATCGGGGTCCACGACCTGCTGCGCGCCGTCCGGCTGATCGACGACGCCTACGCCCTGGCGCGGCGTTCGCCTGGCGGATGAGGCGGCTGCTCGGCCTGCTCGCGCTCGCCAGCGTCATGGCCGGATGTCGGGAGTCGATGGAAGGGCGCTTCATCTACTACCCGTCGCGGGCGCTGGCGGCCGATCCCGCGAGCGTGGGCCTGGGCTTTCGCGACGTGACGTTCGCGGCCGCCGACGGCGTGCCGCTCCACGGCTGGCTGATCGCCGGCCGCGTGCCGACCACGCTGCTCTACTCGCACGGCAACGGCGGCAACATCGGGGATCGCGTGCGGATCGCGCGCCTGCTCGTCGACCAGCTCGGCGTTGGCGTGTTCATGTACGACTACCGCGGCTACGGGCGCAGTCAGGGCGCGCCGTCGGAGGCGGGTCTGGTCCGCGACGCCGTGGCCGCGCGGGCCGCTCTCCTGCGCGAGGGCGTGGTCGCCGAGCATCTCGTCTACTTCGGCCGCTCGCTCGGCGCCGCCGTGACCGTCGATCTCGCGGTCGCGCATCCGCCGCGCGGCGTCGTGCTCGAATCGCCGTTCGCCTCCGTTCGCGCCATGGGCAACGCCGTGCTGCCCGGCGCGGGTCTTCTCTTCCGGACGCGCTGGGACTCGCTGGCCAAGATCGCCGGCCTGCGGGCGCCGCTGCTCGTCATCCACGGGGAGACCGACGAGGTCGTGCCCTTCGCGCAGGGCCGCGCCGTCTTCGAGGCCGCGCCGGAGCCGAAGACCTTCGTCACCCTGCGCGGCAGTCGCCACTACGAGCTGGAAGCCGCGTGGTCGGACTACTGGGCGGCCTGGCGTCGTTTTCTCGCCGACCTACAGTTGCAATAGCGACTCGAGGTTGCGCCAGAGGATCCGCTCCTTGTCCTCGGCGCTCACGCTCTTGAGACTCTGGACCCACGCCACCGGCGACGGGTGCCACGGCACGAACGGCCAGTCGCTGCCGAGCACCACGCGATCGGCGCCGACCTCGTCGAGCAGGAGGCGCAGCGCCCTTTCGCTGCCGACCACGGTGTCGTAGAAGAGCCGGCGCTGGTAGCTGCTCGGCGGCTGCGGGATCGTCCGGCGGTCGGCGGGCATGCCGTGCCAGCTGCGGTCGATGCGGCCCATCGCGTAGCAGGCCGGACCGCCACCGTGCGCGACGCACGCCTTGAGGCGCGGACACGCCTCCAGCACGCCGCCCAGGATCAGGACGGCGACGAGGATGGCGTCCTCGACGATCACGCCGAGGCTATTGGCGAGGTTGTGCCGGCCCGCCCGCTGCATCATGAAGTTGTGCTGGGGCTGCGGGTGGAAGAACAGCACCGCGCCCATGGCCTCGGCCGCCTTGAAGAGCGGCAGGAACTGCGGCGCGTCCCAGTTCTCGCCGTTCACCACGGTGTCGAGCTCGGCGCCCTTCAGGCCGAGCACGGTGACGGCGCGCTCGAGCTCGTCGATGGCGGCCTTCACGTCCTGCACCGGCAGCGTCGCGAAGCCGGCCAGGCGTTGCGGATGCGCGCGGACCGTGGCCGCGATCTCGTCGTTCACCTCGCGGGCGAGTAGCCGACCCTGCGCCCCGTCGAGGTGGTAGCCGAAGAACGGCGTGTGGATCGACAGGACCTGCACGTCGACGCCCTGGGCGTCCATGTCGCGCAGCCGGTCCTCCGGTGTCAGGCGCACCTTCGGCGAGCTGAAGTGCGTGCGCTTGCCCGCGGCCACGAATGTCCCGAGGCCGTCGCCCGGCTCATGGCGGTAGCCATACCATTCCCGGCCGGAGTCGGCGGCCCGCCAGACCGCCTGCGGCACGATGTGAGCGTGAACGTCGATCGTTCTCATCCGTGCGGCCCCCCTCGAATCGCTCGCTTGCTCCACTGGCCTCGCCACGGCCCTCTGGCCGGCACGTCACAGGAGGAACCGCGATGAGCGAGCCCCGGCCGCTTCAGCGCGAGCCTGGCGAAGGACGCTACGACACGGCCGTGAGCAGAAAGGCGATCAGAAAGGCGGCTCGCTTCATGCGGGGGGACGGTACCACGGGTTGACGGATTCCGCCTTCGCGCCTAGCCTCTCGACCTGTGAGCGCTCACGGTCTGCGTCAAGTGGCCTGGCTCGACTGTCCAGGCGGCGGGCAGGTGGTGGTGGACGGCCGCGTCGCCTACATCGCCCACATGAAGGCGCCGCACGGCACCAGCCTCGTCGACGTGGCCGATCCCAAGGCCCCACGCGTGCTGACCACGCTGCCCGTCCCGGCCGGTGCGCATTCGCACAAGGTGCGCGCCGTCGGCGGCATCATGCTGGTGAACCGCGAGGCGCAGCCGGCGAACGAGGCGCCGCCGGGATTTGCCGGGGGCCTCGGAATCTGGGACGTGTCCAATCCCGAGAAGCCGCGCGAGATTGCGTTCTGGCGCTGCGGCGGCGCCGGCGTGCACCGGTTCACCTTCGACGGGCGCCACGCGTACGTCTCGCCGGAGGTGGACGGCTACGTCGGCAACATCGTGATGATCCTCGATCTGGCCGATCCCGCGCGGCCGACGGAGGTCGGGCGCTGGTGGATGCCGGGGCAGTGGACGGCCGGCGGCGAGACGCCAGCCTGGCGCGGACGCGCGCATCGCTGCCATCATCCCATCCGTCTCGGCGACCGGCTCTACGTCTCCTACTGGCACGGCGGCTTCGTCATCCTCGACATCGCCGAGCCGTCGAAGCCGCGCTTCGTCTCCGGGCTCGACTGGAGCCCGCCGTTCATCACGCCGACCCACACCGCGCTGCCGGTGCCGTTTCCGCTCCGTGGGCGCCGCGTGCTACTCGTGGCCGACGAGGACGTGGCCAAGCTCGAGCCGGGCCCGCCGTCGTTCCTGTGGCTGGTGGACATCACCGACGAGACGCGGCCGGTGCCGATCTCGACGTTCCAGGTGGCCGGCGTGGACGGCACGCCGCAGCCGGAGTTCACCGGGTGTCATCAGCCGGTCGAGCACATCACCTCGACCGAGGTCCCGGTGGCGTGGTTCGCGCACGGCCTGCGCATCGTCGACATCGCCGATCCGCACGCGCCGCGCGAGGTCGCGCACTTCCTGCCGGAGCCGCCGCCCGACCACGCCCGCGTCTCCACCAACGACGTCTACGTCGACGACCGCGGCCTCGTCTACCTGATCGACCGCGGGCGCGGGCTGCATATTCTCGAGCGCGTCTGATGGCGCCGCCGCTAGCCGCGGCGGCGCTCCACGATCTCCGACCACGTCAGTCCGAACCGAGCGAGATATTTTCGCAGCCGGTCGGCATCGTTCGACGTCGTCCGGCGCTCCCGCGAGACGGAGAACAGCGTGCGGCCGGCGTCCGAAAGGCTCGCGGCGGCGGAGCAGACTCTCAGCACTTCCGCGAGCTGGACGCGGTCGAAGCGATCGAGAGTGGTGATGCGGTCCGGCGCGAGAAAGCGACGGAGGCGGTCCTCGATCTGGTCGCCGGCCGCGGCGTTCCACTGGGCGTGCAGTCTGGCGATCTCGTCCTCCACCACGGCCGTGGTCACGCGCCCGCCGGGGGCGAGCGTGGCCATCCGGATGATGGCCGCGTTGAAGTCGCGAAAGTTCGCCGTCCACTTCGCTTCGGTCGAGGCGGCGAATCGCAGGAACGCTGCGCGTGCCTCCTTGTTGAACGTCACGCGGCTTCCGTGACGGGCCGCCCACTGGTCCAGCTCATAATCCAGGTTCGGCTCGAGGTCCTCGGCGCGCTCGCGTAATCCCGGGAGGCGGAACGTCCAGAGATTGATGCGGGCGAGGAGATCATCGCGGAAGCGCCCCGCCGTCACCGCGACCGCAAGGTCGCGGTTGGTTCCGGCGATGAGCTGAAAATCGCTTCGGACCTCGCGATCCGATCCCACCGGCAGGAATGCCTTCTCCTCCAGCGCCCGCAGGAGCATCGCCTGCTCGTCGGCGCCGAGCTCGCCGATCTCGTCCAGAAACAGCACGCCGTGATCGGCCGCCCGCAGCAGTCCCGGCCGAGCCTGCACGGCGCCCGTGAACGCGCCGCGAACGTGACCGAAGAGCGCCGACATCGCCGCATCGCCGCGGAGCGTCGCGCAGTTCACCTCCACGAAGGCTCCCTCGACCTGCCGCCGCGTCCGCTTCAGCTCGTAGATCCGCCGCGCCAGCTGCGACTTGCCGGCGCCGGTGGGGCCGGTGAAGAGCAGCGGGGCCGTCGAGGCGATGGCGACCTGCTCGATCCGCTCGATCAGCCGATTGAACTCGGCGTTGCGCGTGTCGATGCCCGACTTGAGAAACGACAGTCCCTCGCGCTGCGCTCGGTGGAAGCGCGATGCGAGCCGGTCGTACTTCGACAGGTCGAGATCGATGATGGTGCAGCTCCCCGGTCCGCCGTCGTTACGGCGACGGGGCGGCGACGTCTGGATGAGCCGGCCCGGAATGTCGCGCGATTCCGTGAGCAGGAAAAGACAGATCTGCACCACGTGGGTTCCGGTGGTCATGTGGACGAGGTAGTTCTCCTCGTCCGGTCGGAACGGATACGCCCGTGCGAAGTCGTGCAGCGCGCCGTAGACCTCCTCGAAATCCCACGGGTCGTCGAGGGCCAGCGTGTGGAGACGTACCTCGGTTTCGGGCGAGACGGTCCGGAGATCTGCGATGACCTCGTCGGCGAGCCGGCGGAACCGTGTCTGCGTCAGAAGCTCGAAGCGCTTGATGAGCAGGTCTTCCTGCCGGCAGAGCGCGACGCTTGGCCGCCACTGGGTCCAGCGCTCCGGGCCGCCACGGTCCAGCGTGCTGCCGAGCACCCCGATCGCGATGTTGTCCGCCACGCATAGATTATGATCTAAATCCCTAGCTGTCTCTATAGGGATTGGCGGCGGGCGCGCGGCGCCCGCCGGGTGCGTCCCCCGTGAATACACGAATTTACGGTACACGGCTGGCGCGGCAGGGAGTCGGCACGGACCATGCGATAGAGGGTCTCGTCGACGGAGGCCACGGCAGAAAGGGGGCCGTGGCCTCCGGGGACGAGGGGACGAGAAGACGAGGGGCCGAGATCGCGAATGACGCGGAAGGCGAGGTGGCGGGGGCGGCGTGCCGTACCCGCGTGACCGGAAGCCTCCGCTGGTTGAGCAGGGGTTCAAATCCCCATCTCCTCCACCCGGCGCGCGCGGAGGCGCGAGCCTCCCGGACCTGCCTGGCCCTGCAAAGGCGCGGCCTTTCCGCCAGCGGCACGGCGTGTCGGGTGGAGGTTTCTTACCGACAAGGAGCGACCATGAGCATCGGTGACGTGCTGGCGGTGACGGCGGTCGGTATGGCGGCCGTGCTCGTGATCCGGTACCGGCCGGTGCAGCGCGTGGTCGTCTACGACTATCAGCGCGGCGTGCTCTATCGCCGAGGCCGCCGCGTCCGGACGCTGGAGGCCGGCGTCTACTGGATCGTGCGCGGGATCTCGTCCATCGTCACCGTCGACATGCGGTCCCGCGTCGCGGTCGTGGCCGGCCAGGAGATTCTGACCTCCGACAGCGTGCCGTTACGCGTGAGCGTCACCCTCCGCTATCGCGTGACGCGGCCGGAGGAGGCGATCGAGACCGCCACCTCGTTCACCGAAACGCTCCACGCGGAGACTCAGCTCGTCTTGCGTGATCTGGTGGCGGCGATCGCTGTCGAGCAGATCCTGCCGGAACGTGAGCGCCTCGCCGACGGCCTGCAGGCTGGCCTGGCGCCGCGGGCGGCGGCGCTCGGCCTCACGCTCGAGCAGGCGGGCATCCGGGACGTGACGTTGCCGCCGTCGCTGAAGCAGCTGTTCGCGCAGGTCGTTGAGGCGCGGCAGGCGTCGCAGGCGGCGCTCGAGCGCGCGCGCGGCGAAACCGCGGTCCTTCGCCATCTGGCGAACACCGCCCGTCTGCTGGAGGGCAATCCGGCGCTGGTGACGCTCCGGACCCTGGACGCCGCGGCGCACGGCCGTGGCACGATCGTGGTTGGCATGCCGTCGGGCGTGCTGCCGGTTTCCGGCAGCGCTCCGGAGGGATCGCGCCGGCCGGAGTCAGACCGATGAGCGAGCGGGAGGAGCAGGGCATGAGCGGTGAGCGGACATATGACGTCATCGATTCGGGCGCGGGCGTGCCGATCAAGGCGTGGACTCGCGGCGTCCCCCTCGAGGAAGAGGCCGCCAGGCAGCTGCGCAACGTCGCGCGCCTGCCGTTCATTCACAAGTGGGTGGCCGCCATGCCCGACGTCCACTGGGGGATCGGCGCGACCGTTGGCAGCGTCATCCCGACCGTCGGCGCCGTGATTCCGGCTGCGGTGGGCGTGGATATCGGCTGCGGCATGATGGCGGTGCAGACCACGCTGACGGCGAACGACCTGCCGGAGAGCCTGCGTGACGTGCGCTCGGCGATCGAGCGCGCGGTCCCGCACGGCCGCGCGCCGCGCGGTCGTGACCACGGCGCCTGGACGCATCCACCGGCGCCGGCGCTGGCAGCCTGGGCGGAGCTGAAGCCGGGCCTGGACGCGATCATTGCCAGGCACCCCGCGGTGCGGCAGTCCAATCACCTCGTTCATCTGGGCACGCTCGGAACCGGCAACCATTTCATCGAGACATGCCTCGATGAAACGGACCGCGTGTGGTTCATGCTGCACAGCGGGTCGCGGGGCGTGGGCAACAAGATCGGCAGCTACTTCATCGAGCTGGCGAAGAAGGACATGCGGAAGTGGTTCGTGAATCTCCCGGATGAGGATCTCGCGTATTTCCCGGAAGGCACCGAGCACTTCCGTGATTACGTCGAGGCCGTGGAGTGGGCGCAGACGTTTGCCCTGACGAATCGGCGCCTCATGATGGACGCCGTGGTGCGGGCGGTGGCCTCGGTGCCGGGCATGCCGCCGTTCAGCTCGCACGTGGAGGCGGTGAACTGCCACCACAACTACGTGGCGCGCGAGCACCACTACGGCGCCAACGTCCTGGTGACCCGCAAGGGTGCCGTGCGGGCCCGTGAGGGTGATCTCGGCATCATTCCGGGCAGCATGGGGGCGCGCTCGTACATCGTGCGCGGCAAGGGCAACCCGGAGAGCTTCACCAGCTGCAGCCACGGCGCCGGCCGCGCGATGTCGCGGGCGGAAGCCAAGCGCCGCTTCAGCGTCGAGGATCATGTCGAGGCGACGAAGGGCGTCGAGTGCCGCAAGGATCCCGGCGTCATCGACGAGACGCCGGCGGCGTACAAGTCGATCGACGCGGTCATGGACGCGCAGAAGGATCTGGTCGAGATCGTGCACACGCTCCGACAGGTCGTGTGCGTGAAGGGCTGAGCGGATGCTGAGCATCGACGGATCGGGGGGCGAAGGCGGCGGCCAGATTTTCCGGACGTCGCTCACGCTCTCGCTCGTGACCGGCACGCCGTTCCGCATCGACCGCATCCGGGCGGGACGGGCGAAGCCGGGACTGATGCGTCAGCACCTGACCGCGCTGGAGGCGGCGGCCGCTGTCGGCGAGGCGGACGTCGATGGCGCAGCCGTGGGTGCACAGGAGATCGTGTTCCGACCCAAGCGTCTGCGGCCGGGCAACTATCGCTTTGCCGTCGGCACCGCGGGAAGCGCGGGGCTCGTCTTGCAGACGATCCTGCTGCCGCTGGTGATCGCGCGGGCGCGGTCGAGCTTGACGCTCGAGGGCGGAACGCACAACCCCGCCGCACCGCCCTTCGAGTTCCTGGCCGAGGCCTTCCTGCCTCTGCTCCGCCGCATGGGCGCGGACGTCGATGCACGGCTCGAGCGGGCGGGCTTCTATCCGGCCGGGGGCGGACGGATGACGATCGACGTGACCGACCGCGGATCGCTGGCGTCACTGCACCTCGTGCAGCGCGGCCGGACACTCCGGCGGCGGGCGCGCGCGCTGGTGTCGCGGCTGTCGCGTCAGATCGCCGACCGGGAGCTCGCGGTGATCCGTTCGCGTCTGGGGTGGGACGGCGACGAGCTCGAGGTCGTCATGCTGTCGGAGGGCATGGCGGGGCCTGGCAACGTCGTCCTGCTGTCGCTCGAGAGCGAGCATGTCGTCGAGGTCTTCACCGGCTTTGGCGAGATCGGCGTGCGCGCCGAGGCCGTCGCCGAGCGTGTGGCGCAGGAGGCGCGTCGCTACCTTGCCGCCGACGTCCCGGTCGGGCCGCACCTGGCCGATCAACTCCTGCTGCCGATGGCCCTCGCCGGCGGTGGCGCGTTCCGCACGGTTCCGCTGTCGCGGCACGCCAGCACCAACCTCGAGGTGATCGGTCAGTTTCTCGGGACGTCGATCGACGTGACGCCGGTCGGCGACACCGCCGTCGACGTCATCGTTCGCTGAGCGTCACGGCAACGGCAGCTCCACCCGCCGGCCCGTCGCGCTCGAGCGCTGGGCGGCGGCGATGACCTCCTGCACGTCGGCGCCGACGTCCGCGGCGCAGAACGGCGTCACCTCACCACCGCCGGCCACGCGCGAGAGAAAATGCGTCGGACCGTCGCGCTCGTCGGGCGGCAGCGGCGGGGGGTCCACGAAACGGGAGCCCTCGGCGGTAACGATCTGCACGCGACCGCCGCCGACGCGCTCGCCCTCGCGCGTGGGTCGCGGCTGATGGACGATCAGCGTGCCGCGCTCGCCGTAGACGATCATGGCGAACGCCGGCTCGCCGCCGATCTGCATCCAGCTCGCTTCCAGCAGCCCGAGCGCTCGCGGATAGGACAGGATCGCGATGGCGCGGTCCTCCGCCACGAGCCCGGACTTCCGCGGCGGCGGGGTCACCGCGGTCACCGCCTCCGGTCGGCCGAGCAGCAGGCGACACAGGACGGCACCGTACCCGCAATAATCGACGAGCGCGCCACCGCCGTTCCGTCGCGGATCGTACAGCCAGTCGCAGAACTGCGGCGAGCAGCCGAACTCGCGCGGGCCGGCATGACCGCCGCGATGACTGAGCTGCGTCGGCTCGCCGGCCATGCCGTCGGCGGCGAGCATGAGCCCGTGACGGAGCGCAGGCCGCCACGCCGTCGGCCAGTTCACCATGAGCGGTACGCCGGCGGCGCGACCGGCGTGCAGGAGCGCGCGGGCGCCGGCGAGGTCGGCGGCCATCGGCTTCTCGATCATCACGGGCAGGCGGCGCTCGAGCGCGCGCACGCCGAGCGCGGCCGACGTTCGGTTGTCCGAGAACACGAGGACGGCGTCGAGGTCGCGCCGCTCGAGGAGATCGTCGAACGCCTCGTGGGTGGCGACGCCGCCGTAGAGCTTCTGGAATCGCTCGCGGAGCTGCGGGTCCGGGTCGGCGGCGGCCACGAGGCGGCCGTGCTCGCCCGCGTGGAGCGCGGCGAGATTGCCCCACACGTGGTCGTGACTCAGCCCCAGGACCCCGACGCCCAGCCGCGCCATCGCGCGCATCGTACCGCGAGCCTCGGTGGTGTGCTCCGCGCGTTGACTTGAACGCTCGATTCTGCGAGGATTTACGGCAACTTTCAGGCTGATCGAATGGCTTCCAAGCGACCGTTCCACACCGCGTCCGACGCCGAGATCAAGAGCGGCGAAGTCTACGACGTCTACTTCGAGCGGACCGTCGAGATCCTCAAGTCCCGGGGTGACCGCAAGCGGGTGAAGGCGGAAGTCTATCTGAAGGCGCTGCCCGAGGACTGGGACTGGGGCGTGCTGGCGGGGATCGAGGAAGCGGCCGCGCTGCTCGAGAACGTGCCCGTCGATGTCCACGCGATGGACGAGGGCGCCGTGTTCGCGCCCTATCAGCCGGTCATGGTGCTCGAGGGCGTCTACGTCGACTGGGCGCAGTACGAGACGGCGCTGCTCGGCGTTCTCTGCCAGGCCTCCGGCATCGCGACCAAGGCCGCGCGGTGCAAGAAGGCCGCGGGCGAGCGGCAGGTGATCTCCTTCGGCGCCCGGCGGATGCATCCGGCGCTGGCGCCGATGATCGAGCGCAACGCGTTCATCGGCGGCTGCGACGGCGTGGCCGTGACCAAGGCCGCCGAGCTCATCGAGGCCGATCCGACCGGGACGATCCCGCACGCGCTCGTGCTGATGGTCGGCGACACGGTGGAAGCGCTGAAGGCTTTCCACGAGGTGGTGGATCGCAAGGTCCGGCGTGTCGCGCTGATCGACACGCTGCAGGACGAAAAATTCGAGGCCATTCGCGTGGCCCAGGCGCTCGGCAACGAGCTCTATGCCGTGCGTCTCGACACGCCGTCCTCGCGCCGCGGCGATCTCTACCGGATCGTCGAGGAGGTGCGCTGGGAGCTGAACCTCCGCGGCTTCGGCCACGTGAAGATCATCACCTCGGGCGGCATCGACGAGTACGAGATCCTCCGCCTGAACCCCGTGGTCGACGCATACGGTGTCGGCACTTCGATCGCCAACGCGCCCGTGGTGAGCTTTGCCCTCGACATCACGGAGATCGAGGGACGGCCGACGGCCAAGCGCGGCAAGTGGTCGGGGGCCAAGCAGGTGTTCCGGCGTCGCGGCAGTCTCGACACGATCGTCGTTCCGGCGGGGACGACACCGCCGGGCGCGGGGCCGTGGGATGCGATGCTGAAGCCGCTGGCCCGGGGCGGCCGCATCGTGCGTGATCTGCCGCCGCCGCGCACCATCCGGGACTTCGTGCTGGACCAGCTCGGGCCGGTGCCGCTCGAGACGCTGAAGCGGCACGCTCAGCGGCGCGACTTCTAGGCCGTCGGTGTCGATCCTCGCCGACATCGTGCGTCACAAGCGGCAAGAGGTGGCCAGCCTCAAGCTCGGACAGCCGCGCGCCGCGCTGGAGGCGATGTGCCAGGACGTGGCGCCGCCCCTGGACTTCGAGGGTGCGCTCCGGCCGATGCGCGGCGGCGTACGACTCGTCGCCGAGGTGAAGAAGGCGTCACCGTCCCGCGGCGTGCTCGCCGCCGATCTCGATCCGGTCGGGCTCGCCTCCACGTACGCCAGCCACGGCGCCGACGCGATCTCGGTCCTCACCGACGCGAAGTATTTCCAGGGAAGCCTCGACGTGCTGCGGCGCGTGCGGGCGGCCGTCGACGTGCCGCTGCTGCGCAAGGACTTCACCATCGACGAGTATCAGCTGTGGGAGGCGCGGGCTGCCGGCGCCGACGCCGTGCTGCTCATCGTCGCCATCCTCGAGCCGCCGCTGCTGCGCGACCTTGCCGCCGCGGCCAGGGCGCTTCGCCTCGCCGCGCTCGTCGAGTGCCACACCGCGGCCGAGCTGGAGACGGCGCTCGCCGTGGGCAGCCGGATCATCGGCATCAACAACCGCGACCTCGGCACCTTCGAGACGCGCATCGACACGACGCTGGCGCTGCTGCCGCGCATCCCGCCCGGCCCGGTGGTGGTCAGCGAGAGCGGCTTCTTCACGGCCGCCGACGTGCGGCGCGTGGTCGAGGCGGGCGCCCACGCGGTGCTGGTCGGTGAGGGGCTCGTGCGCGCCACTGACGTGGCGGCGAAGCTGCGGGAGCTGAAGCTGGCGTGACCCGCGTCAAGATCTGCGGCATCACCAGCCTGGAGGACGCGCGCATGGCCGTGGAGGCCGGCGCCGACGCCCTCGGCTTCATCTTCGTGGAGCAGACGCCGCGCTTCGTCACCCCCGAGCAGGCCACGTCCATCATCCGACGGTTACCGCCCTTCGTCACGCCGGTGGGGGTCTTCTGGGATCACCCGGCCGGCCACGTGAAGGCGACCATCGAGGCCTGTGGGCTGCGCGCGGTTCAATTTCATGGTGACGAGACGCCCGAAGACTGTCAGGGTTATAGCGTGCCGGTGATCAAGACCATCAAGCTGCCCCCGGCCACGACCATCGACGGGCTGCCGGAATACCGAGTGACCGAACGGTTCGGCGCCTTTCTGTACAGAAAGGTGGTGGCCGCCTACCTGCTCGACAGCCAGGCGCGATGGAGCGAAGGCGAGGGACGCGAGCCTCTCGAGTGGCGTGGGATCCGGGTGATGGCGGAGACGCAGCCACGGGAGGCGCGGGTGCCCATCGTGCTGTCCGGCGGCCTCACGCCGGATAACGTGGCGACGGCGGTGGACATCGTGCGGCCGTTCGCGGTGGACGTGAACTCCGGCGTGGAGGCGCAGCCGGGCAAGAAGGACCCGCACAAGGTCCGGCGCTTCATCGAGGCGGCCAGGCGCGCATGACGACGCTGCCCGACGCGCGCGGCCACTTCGGCCGCTTCGGCGGCCGGTTCGTGCCGGAAACGCTGATGACGCCGCTCATCGAGCTCGAGAAGGCGTACCAGGCGGCCCGGCGTGACCGCGCCTTCCAGCGGCGCCTGGGCGCGCTCTTGACCGACTACGCGGGACGCCCGACGCCACTCTACTTCGCGGCGCGGCTGAGCGAGCACTGCGGCGGCGCCCGCATCTGGCTCAAGCGCGAGGATCTCTGCCACACCGGCGCCCACAAGGTGAACAACGTCCTCGGGCAGGCGCTGCTCGCCCAGCGGATGAAGAAGCCGCGCGTGATCGCCGAGACGGGCGCGGGACAGCACGGGGTGGCCACCGCCACCGCCGCCGCGCTGCTGGGCCTCGAGTGCGAGGTGTACATGGGCACCGAGGACATCGAGCGGCAGGCGCTGAACGTCTTCCGCATGCGGCTCCTCGGCGCCAAGGTCATTCCGGTCGAGTCGGGCAGCAAGACGTTGAAGGACGCCGTGAACGAGGCGCTCCGCGACTGGGTCACCAACGTCCGCACGACGTACTACGTGCTTGGCTCGGCGCTCGGCCCCCATCCGTATCCGATGATGGTGCGCGACTTCCACACGGTGATCGGCAAGGAGGCGCGGACCCAATCCCGCCGCGCGTTCGGCAGGCTGCCCGACGTCGTCATCGCCTGTGTCGGCGGCGGGAGTAACGCCATCGGGCTCTTCCACCCGTTCATCGGCGACCGCCGCGTGCGCATCGTCGGCGTCGAGCCGGGCGGCAGCGGCATCGCCAGCGGCAAGCACGGAGCGTCCATGACGGCCGGCGCCATCGGCGTCCTGCATGGCTCGCTCAGCTACGTGCTGCAGAACGACGACGGACAGATCGCCGTCGCGCACTCCATCTCCGCCGGCCTCGATTACCCGGGCGTCGGTCCCGAGCACGCCTACTATAAGGACGCGGGCCGCTTCGAGTTCGTGTCGATCACCGACGAGGAAGCGCTCGAGGGCTTCCAGGCGCTGACGCGGCTGGAAGGCATCATGCCCGCCCTGGAGTCGTCGCACGCCATCGCCCACGCCATGCGGCTGGCCAAGACGCTGCCGCGCAGCAAGACGATCGTGGTCGGCCTCTCCGGCAGGGGCGACAAGGACGTCCACGTCGTTGCCAAGGCGCTGGGCAAGGACATATAGAAGGATGAGCCGGATCGACGAGACCTTCGCGGGGCTCCGCGCGCGCGGCGAGCGGGCGCTGGTCGTCTACGTCATGGCCGGCGATCCATCGCTGGCGGAGACGCGGCGGCTCGTCGTCGAGGCCGAGCGGCGCGGCGCCGACCTCATCGAGCTCGGCGTGCCGTTCTCCGACCCGCTTGCCGACGGGCCCGTCATCCAGCGCGCGGGCGCCCGGGCGCTGGCCGCCGGCACCACGCTGGCCCGCGTGCTGGAGCTGGTCGCCACGCTCCGCGCCGAGGTGCGGCTGCCGCTCGTGCTGTTCACGTACTACAACCCGGTGCTCGCCTTCGGTCTCAAGAGCTTCGCCCGCACCGCGGTCGATGCCGGCGCCGACGGCGTCATCGTGCCCGACCTGCCCTACGAGGAGGCCGATCCGCTGCGTGCGGAGGCGGAGCCGGCCGGGCTCGACATGATCCAGCTCGTGGCGCCGACCTCCACGCCCGCGCGCGTGAAGAGCATCGCGCGGGTGAGCCGCGGCTTCCTGTACGTCGTCTCGTTGCTGGGAGTCACGGGCGAGCGTCGCGCGCTGCCGCCCGATCTCGAGGCGCAGGTGCGCACGGTGCGTCTGGTCACGACCAAGCCGGTGTGCGTCGGCTTCGGCGTCTCGACGCCGGAGCACGCGGCCGCCGTCGGCCGCATCGCGGACGGTGTCGCCGTCGGCTCCGCGATCGTGCGGACGATCGAGCAGCACGCCGGCACCGCCGGACTGGTCAAGCACGTGGGCGACTTCATCGCGGCGCTGAAGCAGCCGCTTCGGGGGGCCTGAGCATGGCGTGGTTTCGCCGCAAGCCGGAAGAGACGGCCGGCACGCCGAAGAAGGTCAACATCGCGGAAGGCCTGTGGATCAAGTGCGATTCGTGCAAGGAGATCATGTACCGCGCCGAGGTCGAGCGCGCCGGCCGCGTGTGTCCGAAGTGTCGCTATCCGTTCCGCATCGGCGCGCGGGAGCGCATCGCGCTGCTCACCGATCCCGGGACGTTCGAGGAGTACCAGACGGGGCTGATCTCGGCCGATCCGCTGCGATTCAAGGACTCGAAGAGGTATCCCGACCGGGTGAAGGCCGCCCGCCAGAAGACGGGCTTCGAGGATGCGGTGGTGAGCGGCATCGCGCGCATCGACGGCCTGCCGGCCGTGCTGTGCGTGTTCGAGTTCGCGTTCCTCGGCGGCAGCATGGGCTCCGTCGTCGGTGAGAAGCTGACGCGCGCCATCGAGCTCGCCATCGACAAGGCGCTCCCGGTGATCATCGTCTCCGCGTCCGGCGGCGCGCGCATGCAGGAAGGCATCCTGTCGCTCATGCAGATGGCCAAGACCTCGGCCGCCCTCGAGCGACTGGCCGAGGCCCGGCTGCCGTACGTTTCGGTGCTGACCGATCCGACCACGGGCGGGGTCACGGCCTCGTTCGCCATGCTCGGCGACGTGATCATGGCCGAGCCGCGCGCCCTCATCGGCTTCGCGGGCCCGCGGGTGATCGCCGAGACGATCCGCCAGCCGTTGCCCGAGGGCTTCCAGCGCTCCGAGTTCCTGCTCGAGCACGGTCAGCTGGACCTCGTGGTCGAGCGCAAGGATCTGAAGGACACCCTGCGACGCCTGCTCGTCTTCTTCGCCGACCAGCCCGCCACTCCATGACCTACGCCGAGGCGCTGGCCCGGCTGCTCGCCCTTCGCGGCGGCGAGCACGCAGGGATGCGCCCCGGCCTCGCGCGGATCGAGACCCTGCTGGAGGCTCTCGGCAGCCCGGAGCAGCGGTACACGCTCGTGCAGGTCGGCGGCACGAACGGCAAGGGCTCCACGGCCGCGATGCTGGCGGCCATCTTGAAATCCGGGGGCCGGCGCGTCGGCCTCTATACCTCGCCACACCTCGTGTCCTTCCGCGAGCGCATCCGCGTCGACGGCGAGGCGATCGCCGAGGACGACGTGGCCGACGGTTTCGACGCCGTCGCCACCCTGATCGCGCGCGTCGACGCCACGATGTTCGAGGCGACCACGGCGCTGGCCCTCGATCACTTCGCGCGGGAGGCGGTCGACGTGGCCGTGCTCGAGGTCGGGCTCGGTGGTCGACTCGACGCGACGACCGTCGGCGTCCCGGCCGTCAGCGTCATCGCGCGCATCGACCTCGATCACCAGGAAGTCCTGGGCCCGACCCTCACCGACATCGCCCGGGAAAAGGCGGCCATCATCCGCGCCGGCGTCGCCATTGCCTCCGCGCAGGCCCCCGAGGCCGAGGCCGTGTTGCGCGAGCGCGCGGCGGCGACCGGCGTCCCGCTGCTGCTGGAGGGACGGGAGCTGTCCGTCCGCCTGACGGCGCGCGACCTGTCGGGCCAGACACTCGACCTCGCCGGACCTGGCTGGCGGCTCGACGGCGCGCGCATCGCGCTGCTCGGCACGTTTCAGCCGTCCAACGCGCTGCTGGCCGCCGCCGCCGCCCATCGGCTCGACGTCGAGCCCGAGTCGGTCCGCGCCGGGCTGGCGCGCGCGCGCTGGCCCGGCCGGTTCGAGGTGCTGCGCTATGGCGATCGACACGTCGTCCTCGACGGCGCGCACAACCCCGCGGGCGCGCGGGCGCTCGCCGCCTCGCTGGGCGAGTGGTTCGGCGATGCCGCGGTGACGCTGATCTTCGGCGCCCTGCGCGACAAGGACGCGGCCGGGATGCTCGCGCCGCTGACCGCGCGGACGCGGAGACTGATCCTGACCGCGTCCTCCAGCCCGCGCGCGGCGGCCCCCGACGCGCTGCGGGCGCACGTCCCCGCGGGGCTCCCGCGTGTCGAGACAGCGGCATCGGCCGGCGAGGCCCTAGCGCTCGCCGAGAGCGCGCCGCGCACCCCCATCCTTTGTGTCGCCGGCTCGCTGGCGCTCGTCGGCGACGTGCTGCGTCTCGCCGGCGGCGGCGGCGATAACCCTTGCCCGATCGAAAAGCCGGCTGATAGCATGGGCTCCCTTTCTTGACGAGGACTTTCACGACACTTGAGCACGCTATCGTGGTGGCGCGTCTTGCTGGCGGCGGCGGCGCTCCTCCCGGCGCTCGGCGGGGCTGCGGCGGCGCAACCCGCGCCGACACCGGCCCCGGTGACGATCGGGACCGCGGGCGGTGATGTCACCATCGTGGCCGACCAGCTGGAGCAGGTCGGCGCCGAGAACCGGGTGATCGCGACCGGCAACGTGGAGATCACCAAGGGGCGCTCCCGGCTCATGGCCGACCGGGTGGAGCTCAATCGGGCGACGGGCGAGGCGGTCGCACAGGGGCGCGTGGTGTTCTACGACGGTGAGGACCAGCTCACCGGCCAGCGCGTCGAGTACAACCTGAATACCGGCACCGGCGTCGTGTATCAGGCCGAGGCGCGGGCGGAGCCCCACTACCGCATCGCCGGCGAGCAGATGGAGCGGCTCGGCGAGAGCGTCTACCGGGTCCGCAAGGGCGTCTTCACCACGTGTGAGGACGACCCACCCGCATGGTCGTTCCACTTCAACCGGGCCACCGCCGACCTGAACGACTATCTCTACGGCACCGGCGCTTCGTTCTGGGTGAAGAACATCCCACTCATGCCGTTCTTTCCGTTCTTCGCGGCGGCCATCCGCCGCGAGCGGCAGACCGGCTTTCTGTTCCCGAAGTTCGGACACTCGAGCAACAAGGGCTTTTACGGCGAGACGCCGTTCTTCTGGGCGATCGACGACAGCAAGGACGCCACCATCGCGCCGCTCTACTACAGCGAGCGTGGCGCCGGGCTGCGGGTGGAGTTCCGACACGTCGAGAGCCCGGACGACCGCGGGCACTTCGAGGGCTTTTACCTGAAGGAGGGCCACGACTCGCGCTTCGTCGGCGCCCTGCGGGAGGACCGTACGCTCGGGCATCGCACGTGGCTGCGGATCGACGCCAACGGCGTCTCGGACGACAACGTCATCCGCGACTATGGCGAGAGCATCCTGCGTCGCAGCACGCAGCGGGTCGAATCGCACGTGTTCGCCACCAAGAGCTGGGACACGTGGAACCTCGTCGCGGACCTGTTCGTCTACCAGGACCTGTCCACCCGCCGGCCGGTGGAGCTGTGGCGGCTGCCGGACATCAGCCTGGTCGGCACGCGGCAGCCGTTCCTGGGCGATTCCGGGCTGCTGTTCCAGTCGAGCGCCAGCTTCGTGCACTTCGTCCGCTACGTCGGCAGCAGCGGCAGCCGCGTCGACTGGAACCCCGAGATCTCCCGCCCGATCCCCCTCGGGTACCTCACCATCACACCTTTCGTCGGTGGGCGCCTGACGGGCTACGATCGAACGGTGACCGGCACGCACATCGGCCGGGGAAACGTGCTCGTGGAGGACACCACGGACGAGGCGCGCCTGCGCCGGCTGCTCGAGGCGGGCGTGGACCTCGAGACGAAGATCTCCCGCGTGTTCAGTACGGGCGGGTGGTGGGGCACCGAGGCACTGCTGCACACGATCGAGCCGCGCATCCGCTACGGCTGGATCACGGGCTGGGACCAGGATCGCCTGCCCCAGTGGACGGAGGGCGTGGACAACATCCCGGACGCGAGCCGCATCGAGTATTCGCTCACCAACCGCGTGCGGGCGCGGACGGCGGCCTATGCGGACGCCGAGGCCGTGCGGTGGGAGATGTTGCGGCTGACCGTCGGCCACAGCTACGACACGCGGTTCGAGCGGGTGGGCGACGTCTTCAGCACGCTGATCGTGCAGCCGAAACCCGATCTGCGGTTCCGCAGTGATGTGAGCTACAGCCCGGTCAGCGGCGGCATTCCGAACGCCACCGCCGACGTGTCGGCGGTGCTGCCGCTGCGGACGATCGCCAACGCCGGTATCCGCTACAGCGATCAGCCCGGCCACATCACGTTTCTCCAGGCCGGGTTCACGTCGGCGTTCTGGCGGCGGATGACCCTGCGCTCGGAGATCAACTGGGACCTGCACCGCGGCGAGTTCACGGAGTCGCGCGTGGCCGCCGATTTTCACTGGCAGTGCTGGGCGCTGACGGTAGAATACGTCCACCGCGCCCGCCAGGACGACGAGATCCGTTTTGCCGTCAACCTCCTCGGCGTCGGCGGGCCCATCGGCACCAGCGTCGGTGTCGGCGCCATCGCACCCGGGGGGCAAAAATGATTCCGTTCCTGGACCTCAAGCGGCAGCACGCCGCGCTCAAGAGCGAACTCCTGGCCGCCGCCGAGCGGGTGATCGACTCGAGCGTCTTCGTGCTCGGCCCCCACGGCCGCGCTCTCGAGACCGAGCTGGCCGGCCTGTGCGCCGCCCGGCACGGCGTCGGCGTGGGCTCGGGCACCGACGCGCTACGCCTGGCTCTCACCGCCCTCGGCGTCGCCGCCGGGGACGAGGTGATCACGCCGGCCTTCTCGTTCGTGGCCTCGGCCACGACCATCGCGATGGCCGGCGCGCGCCCCGTCTTCGTGGACGTCGACCACGAGACGCTCACCCTCGACGTCACCGCCGTGGAGCGCGCGCTCACGCCGCGGACGAAGGTCATCATGCCCGTCCACCTCTACGGCCATCCGGCCGCGCTGGACCGGATCACTGCGCTGGCGCGGGCGCGCGGGCTGGCCGTGGTCGAGGACGCCGCCCAGGCCGTGGGCGCCACCTGGCAGGGCCGTCCCATCGGCGGCTGGGGCGACGCCGCCTGTCTGTCCTTCTATCCGACCAAGAACCTCGGCGCCTGCGGCGACGCGGGCATGCTGT